>ENA-OQLB01000689-OQLB01000689.1-human-gut-metagenome-genome-assembly--contig:-NODE-689-length-17744-cov-1.844752_pt1 | contig 17744 bp, 26 predicted proteins | sample MGYA00242656_ERZ504813 | MGnify/ENA primary metagenome ERZ504813 (study PRJEB26092, sample SAMD00036388) | human gut metagenome | host: Homo sapiens | study: EMG produced TPA metagenomics assembly of... | reverse complement strand
TGTGGCAGTAGTAATTCAGTTCCCAGTACTGAACATCGCCTTGTCCGGTGCGCAGACCGGACATCCAGAAATTCCCCTTTGTCGAGGCAGCACGTGTATACCAGTCCATATGTCTCACCTCATCCGTCACAGGATAAAAATAAGAATAAGGGGTATCCTGCTTCAGGACGTTTTCATCTACATAGAGCTTCAGACTGGAAATCGCAGTCATGTTTGCAAGTGCCTGATCAAAACGGTCATACTGATCAAGCGCCGGGTGGCGGCAGCAGAATCCGGATAATCACAGGCAAGCAGGTTCCAGAGATATCTGTCTGTAGAAATCGATTCACAGATCTCGTTCAGATAAAGGGTCGTGCTGACCAGAACCGAACGGACCTGGGTGGCTTTCGACTGACTGAGATGTTCATAGTTCTGCGTGTCTGCCGATAGGAATACAGATAAATGATTCCGCCGATCATGAGGATTGGAATCAGGATGGTGCAGATAAACAGCGTCATCAGCTGTTTGCCTACATTTTGTCTGGAAAAAAAAGTTCTGGTATAATTTCGTCAATCTCATAGTGTTACTCCTGTCAAATCTATAAAGAAACAATATTTACTATTATAAAGCATAATTCTTTCAAAGTGCAAATAATCACGGAAAATTTGGGTATTTTTGTTCCAAAAAGTACGGTATGAATACGGAGATAAATTTCCTATAATGGGGAAAAAGAGGTAATGAATTTTGGAAATACAGGAGGAACGAGAAAATGAAATTTCACAATGGATGTTGGCTGTTTAAAGAAGGATATGAATGTTTTTCCCCTCAGCATGTATATGAAGTAAGAAAGAGTGAACAGGAAGTTGTGCTGTGTGCGCCAACGGCCGGATCAACCATAAGGGAGATACTCTGGGCGGAATCAACCTGACGGTCAGGATCACGGCGCCGATGCCGGAGGTGATCCGTGTACAGACATTCCATCATATGGGAGTTGTTGACAGAGGACCGAAGTTTGAACTGGAGCTTTCAAATGCAGAGGAATTGGAGGCAGAAGAGACAGAGAATCTGCTGACAGTAAGAAGCGGACATTTAAGTCTTGTGATCGATAAGGAAAACTGGTCTATGCGCTATGAGAGAGACGGAGAGCTTCTGACAAAAAGCGGATGGAGAGACCTTTCCTATTTGAAAACAGACTGGAAAGGGTTTGCTTATGATAAAGGAAGCGAAGATGCTTATATGCGTCAGCAGCTTGGGCTCTCTGTAGATGAACTGGTCTATGGACTGGGAGAGCGTTTTACTCCATTTGTGAAGAACGGACAGAGCGTGGAGATCTGGAATGAAGACGGCGGAACAAGCACGGAGCAATCCTATAAAAACATTCCGTTTATCTGACAAACAGAGGTACGGAGTGTTTGTCAATCATCCGGAAAAAGTAGAGTTTGAAGTGGCGACAGAGCAGGTAACAAAAGTCGGATTCAGTGTCAAAGGGGAAAGTCTGGATTATTTTGTCATCAACGGTCCGAAGATGAAAGATGTTCTCAAACGCTACACAGATCTGACAGGAAAACCATCTCTTCCGGCACAGTGGACCTTTGGATTGTGGCTGTCTACATCCTTTACAACAGATTATGATGAAAAAACAGTCATGAGCTTTATTGACGGGATGTTTGAGAGGGGGATCCCTCTGAGTGTGTTCCATTTTGACTGCTGCTGGATGCGGGAATTCCACTGGACAGACTTTATCTGGGACGAGAGAGTGTTCCCGGATCCGGAAGGCATGCTTCGGCGGATCAAAGAGAAAGGGGTGAAGATCTGTGTATGGATTAACTCCTATATCGGTCAGGAATCAGCACTGTTTGAGGAGGGAATGCAAAAAGGATATTTCCTGAAGCGTGCAAATGGAGATGTATGGCAGTGGGATATGTGGCAGCCGGGGCTTGCCATTGTGGATTTCACAAATCCGGAGGCAACAAAGTGGTATCAGAGTAAATTAAAAATGCTGCTGGATATGGGAGTCGACTGCTTCAAAACCGATTTTGGCGAAAGGATCCCGACAGATGCAGTTTACTATAATGGTGCAGATCCGGTGAAAATGCACAATTACTATACATATCTGTATAACAAAGCGGTCTATGAAGTACTGGAACAGGAGCGGGGAAAAGAAGAAGCAATTCTCTTTGCACGTTCTGCGACAGCAGGCGGTCAGAAATTCCCGGTACACTGGGGCGGAGACTGTTGGTCAGACTATGAATCCATGGAAGAAAGCCTGCGGGGCGGACTTTCTCTGACGAGCAGCGGATTTGGATTCTGGAGTCATGATATCGGAGGATTTGAGAGCCAGTCTACACCGGATGTCTACAAACGCTGGGCAGCATTTGGACTTCTTTCCACACACAGCCGTCTGCATGGGAGCACTTCCTATCGTGTGCCGTGGGTATATGATGAAGAATCTGTGGATGTAGTGAGATTCTTTACCCGTTTAAAACTTCATCTTCTTCCATATTTGTACAGCAGCGCGGTGCATACATCAGAAACAGGAGTTCCGATGATGCGCAGTATGATGCTGGAGTTTGAAGAGGATATGAATTGCAGATATCTGGACAAACAGTATATGTTGGGAGACAGTCTGCTTGTATCACCGGTATTCAACGAGGAGGGAATTGCACAGTACTATCTGCCGCAGGGAAAATGGACCAATCTTTTGACAAAAGAAGTGTCAGAGGGGGGATGCTGGAGAAGAGAGCATCATGATTATCTTTCTGTGCCGCTTTGGGTAAGAGAAAACAGTATGATTGCACAGGGAATTGAAGCAGAGAATGCGTCCTATTCTTTTAAAAAACAATCTGGAGCTGCAGGTATTTGAGCTGCAGACAGAGGCAAAAACCGTGGTATACCAGAATGGACGGCCGGTATGCAGTCTGTCTCTGAAGAAAAATGGAGAAAAAATCGAAGGAGTCCTGCAGGGAGAAGGAAACGTGAAAATTCGCTTCGTAAACAGGAAACTTCGGGCAGTACAGGGAGCCGATGTTAAGATCGATGGAAATGATACGGTCATAACAATGAAGCAGGAGAATTTGTGTGTGAGGTGTAAGATGAGAACAGAAAAAGAACAGGCAATGTGGACAAAAGCAAGAAAAACTGACGGCGAAGCTCACACTGGATGAAAAGATCAAAATGGTGCACGGGGCAGAATTGTTTCAGACGAAAGGGGGCGAACGTCTTGGTATCCCTCCTCTGAAAATGTCTGACGGACCGATGGGAGTCCGTCAGGAATTTCATCCGGCAGGATGGAAACCAGTGGGGCATTCCGATGATTATGTGACATATCTGCCGTGCAACAGTGCGCTGGCTGCTACATGGAATCGGGATCTGGCGTTTGAGACGGATCTGTACTTGGTGAAGAGGCCAGAGGAAGAGGGAAGGATGTCATTCTGGCTCCGGGGATCAATATCAAGAGAAGTCCCCTTTGCGGACGGAATTTTGAATATTTCAGTGAAGATCCATATCTGACAAAAGAGCTGGCAGTTCCGTTTATCCAGGGAGTGCAAACCTGGGATGTGGCAGCCTGCGTCAAGCATTTTGCTGTCAATAACCAGGAGACAGAGCGACTCTGGGTGGATGTGGAGGTAGACGAAAACGCATTGCGACAAATCTATCTTCCGGCTTTTTATGATGCAGTCAGGAAAGGACATTCTTATACGATCATGGGAGCCTACAATCTGCTTAAGGGAGAACACTGCTGTCAAAGTGAGTATCTTCTGAAAAAGATTTTAAGAGAAGAATGGGAGTATGACGGTGTCGTTATTTCAGACTGGGGGGCTGTACATGATACAGATCTGGCGGCAAATTCCCAGCTGGATATTGAAATGTCAGTAACAGATAACTTTGATGAGTATTTTATGGCAGATCCGCTGAAAGAAAAGATCCAAAACGGAGAGATCAAAGAAGAAGTGCTAGATGAGAAGGTGACACGTATTCTTGTGTTGATGATGCGGCTTCACATGATAGGAGAGGAAGAACGAAAAGCCGGCAGCTATAATACGCCAGAACACCGTCAGAAAGCATTGGAGACAGCCAGAGAATCTGTGGTTCTGCTAAAAAATGAAAACCATATTCTGCCATTGGATCCCGCAGCGGGGAAAATACTGGTGATTGGAGAAAATGCGGAATGTACATGCAAACGGAGGAGGAAGCGCCGAAATCAAGGCATTGTATGAAATCACCCGTTAATGGGAATCAAGACGCTGCTTGGAGCAATGCCGAAGTCCGGTTTGTACAGGGATATGAGCGAAGTGAAAAGAATGATATGACGGATACAAACTGGCAGGAAACCAGTCTGGAAAATGGCGGCGGTTCGACTGCTCAGTTCCGGGAATCAGAGGAAATGTCAGACAGGAGAGCTGCACTTCGAAAAGAGGCTGTGCAGCTGGCAAAAGAGTAATGATCATGTAATCTTCGTGGGCGGGACTGAATCATGAACATGACAGTGAGGGGAATGACCGGGCAGACATGAAGCTTCCATATGAGCAGGATGTTCTCATAAAAGAACTGCTTTTGGCAAACCCGGAGACAGTCATCGTTATGATGGGTGGAAGTCCGGTGGAAATGGGGACATGGATCAACGATGCATCTGCGGTGGTATGGAACTGGTATGCGGGAATGGAAGGCGGAAGAGCACTGGCAGAAGTGTTGTTTGGCCGAATCAATCCGTCCGGAAAACTGCCGGAGACCTTTTATAAGAAACATACAGACTGTTCTGCACACGCCATCGGAGAATTTCCGGGAGGAAAGTCGGTGCATTATAAAGAAGGTGTGTTTGTAGGATATCGCTATAATGATACCTTTGAGATAGAACCGCAGTTTTGTTTTGGACACGGTCTTTCCTATACAACATTTGCGTATTCGGATGCAAAGGTACAACAAAAAGACGGGAAGATTGAAATTTCCTGTAAAGTAAAAAATACGGGAACTGTTTTTGGAAAAGAGACTGTTCAGGTGTATCTGGCGCCGAAGGACCGAAGAAAAAATCAGCCTCTTCAGGAACTGAAGGATTTGAAAAAGTGACGTTGGAAGCAGGAGAACAGACGGAAGTTGTGATTTTGGCAACAGGAAGTGTAAATGAGTATGAAATCCGGATTGGAAGTTCTTCCAGAGATATCCGGCTGACAATGTAGAAAGAAGGTGTGCGTATGGAATATCAAAATCCGATTCTGCCGGGATTTCATCCGGATCCGTCAGTGTGCCGGGTGGGCGGAGATTTTTATCTTGTCAACTCCAGTTTTGAATTTTTCCCGGGAGTTCCGTTGTATCACAGCCGGAATCTGGCAGACTGGGAACTGTTGGGATATTGTCTGAATACGGAAGAACAGCTGAATCTGAAAGAGGCACATGCTTCCGGGGGAATTTATGCACCGACGATCCGGTGGCATGAAGGCGTCTTTTTATTGACAACAACCAATGTATCTGATCGAGGAAATTTATTGTTCATACCCGGAATCTTTCTGAGGTTGGTCAGAGCCATGTTGGGTAGAGCAGGGAGGGATTGATCCGTCGTTGTTTTTTGATGACGATGGGACGGTATATTTTTTATCCACGGGGAACAGGCAGGATGGTACATGCATGATCCAGATGTGTGAGGTGGATCCATTTCCGGAAACAGCTGACACCAAGCATAGAAATCAGCCTTGGCTGCCGGCGGGAAATTTCCGGAGGGACCGCATATTTATAAAAGAGATGGATATTATTATCTGATGCTGGCAGAAGGCGGAACAGAGTACGGCATATGGAGACGATTCAGCGAGCCACAACTCCATATGGTCCATATGAACCATGTCCTCACAATCCCATCCTCACACATCGGGATGACAGCAGAGGAGAAATTTTCTGTACGGGACATGGAGATCTGGTGGAAGATCAGAACGGAAACTGGTGGATGGTCTGCCTTGGAACCCGCTGCCTGCATGGGGCGTATGCACCATTGATGCAGCACCATCTTGGAAGAGAGACCTTTCTGGCTCCTGTGATGTGGGATAAAGATGGCTGGCCAAAAGTGGGGGAAAATGGCAAAATTTCTCCGGTGATGGATGGACCGCTTCCGGCTCCGGGGCAGTCTGGAAAACAGGATGAATTTGTGGATTGCTTTGAAGAAAAAAACTTTGATCTTTGCTATAATTTTCTCAGAAATCCACAGATGGAGCAGTATGTAAGAGATTCTCAGCATGGTGAGCTGCTCTTAAAAGGAAATGGCATATCCTTAAATGACGGGAAAAATCCGACCTGGCTTGGAATCCGGCAGCGCGAATTTAACATGTGCGCAGAGACCATCCTGTCCTTAAAACAGAAAACGGGAAAGGCACTGGCAGGTCTGACTGCGTTTTATAATGAAACTACCATTATGAAATTTATCTGACAAGAGAACAGGAAGGCTGTTTTGTCTGTCTGGCAAAACATGTACATGATATTTTTGTGGTAACAGAGAAAAGAAAAATAGAATCTGACCAGAAGATACATTTATGGATTGAGTCGGATGAACAGCAGTATCGTTTTTATTATGGTCTGGAGCAACAAGAACGAAAGCTGCTTGGAACAGCACTGCCATCCGGTCTGGCATCAGAAGGGACTTGTACCATGACATTTACGGGAACTTATATCGCCATGTTTGCAGAGTGCGGGGAAGCAGCGTTTCAGTATTTTTAAATGTAAATTTCAGAGAGGATAGAAAATGAGGAAAGAATCAAAACAGGTTCTTTCCTCATTTTTTGTGAAGTTCAGATTTGATCTAATTTCCCAGTTCATTCTGAATCCGTTGTTTGGTATCCAGGATTAGATGGGTAAACTGTTCCATCCGTGCGTCATCCATCCGGTCTTTCGGTGCAGATACGCTGATGGCATACGAGGGTTTTCTGTGAAGGCCTTTCAATGAGACGGCGATACAGCGCACACCCAGTTCATTTTCTTCGTTATCCATGCATAGCCGTTTTTGCGGACATCTGCGATCAGATTTTGAAATTTGACGAAATCGACAACGGTGTAATCGGTGAGCTTTCGAATTTCGCTGTGATCCCAGATTTCTTTTACTTTTCATCTTTCATATCTGCCAGCAGCGCTTTCCAACTCCGGAGCAGTACAAAGGAATTGATTTTCCGACCATAGAGATTAACCGCACGGAATTGTGGGAAGCCTCTACTTTATCAATATATACTGCATTCAGACCATCCAGCTGGACCAGGTGGACCGTTTCATTGGTCTGTTCTGCAAGTTCTTTAATGTAAGGGCGGATCAGATCGATGATATTATTCTGGGCCAGAATCTGGTTGGCGATTCCACAGAATTTAAATGTCAGACTGTATTTCAGTGTCTCCGCATCCTGCTTTGCATATTCCATACAGATCAGGGAGTTTAAGATACGGTGGACGGTACTTTTATTGAGATTTAATTCCTTGCTCAGTTCCAGAAGTCCGATCGGACCGGTACGGGCAAGGCATTCTATGGTATGGAAAATACGTTCCGATACCTGTATTGGGTTTTTTTCTTCCATAAGATCACTCCTGTAAGTCCGGTGCTCAAAAGAGCGCCGAGTATCATTCAGTGGTTATTGTAGCACAGTTTGGGAAGAAGAGTAAATAAAAAAATAGTAAAGTAAAAAAAATGCAAAGAATGGCTTGACAATCCATAGAAAGTGAGTATAATCAAAATTAAAGAGTTCATATTACGAAACATAGTTCCATAATGTGAAACAAACAACGTGATTCAGTGATAAGGAGAATGACCATGAACGAAGTATTAGAAAAGATTCAGAAAATCGGGATTGTTCCGGTTGTTGTATTAATGATGCGAAAGACGCAGCACCTTTGGCAAAGGCACTCTGTGACGGCGGACTTCCATGTGCAGAAGTGACATTCCGTACAGAAGCAGCAGAAGAGTCTATCCGCATTATGGCAGAGCAGTTCCCACAGATGCTGGTAGGGGCAGGTACTGTTCTGACAACAGAGCAGGTAGACCGTGCAGTTGCAGCAGGAGCAAAATTCATCGTAAGTCCAGGATTAAATCCAAAGGTTGTAAAATACTGTATTGAAAAAGGAGTTCCGGTGACACCGGGAACAGCAAATCCAAGTGATGTAGAGCAGGCAATCGAGCTTGGATTGGAAGTTGTGAAATTCTTCCCGGCAGAAGCAGCCGGCGGACTGAATATGATCAAGTCCATGGCAGCACCTTACACAAATATGAAATTTATGCCGACAGGCGGAATCAATGCAAAGAACATCAACAGCTACCTTGCATTCCCTAAGATCCTGGCATGTGGCGGAAGCTGGATGGTAAAAGGAGATCTTGTTGCAGCAGGAGAATTTGATAAGATTACAGAGCTGACAAAAGAAGCAGTGATGACAATGCTTGGATTTGAACTGAAACACATCGGAATCAACTGTGAAAATGAAGAAGAGGCTGAGAAAACAGCAGGAACATTCGCTTCTTTATTCGGATTTGAGAAGAAGAGCGGAAACAGTTCTGTATTTGCAGGAAGTGCTGTAGAAGCAATGAAGAGCCCATACCTTGGAGCAAAAGGACACATTGCAGTAGGAACAAACAGCGTAGATCGTGCAGTAAATTATCTGGAGTCTCAGGGCGTAGAGTTCAATATGGACAGTGCAAAATACAAAGACGGAAAACTTACAGCAATTTACTTAAAAGAAGAAGTTGCCGGATTTGCAGTACATCTTGTACAGAAATAAAAAATTATTAAAGGAGAATAATAATGAGTAAAAAAGTAGTTACATTTGGAGAAATTATGTTAAGACTTGCACCAGAAGGATATTATCGTTTTGTGCAGGCAGATACATTTGGAGCAACATACGGCGGTGGAGAAGCAAACGTAGCAGTTTCTCTGGCAAATTATGGATTTGATGCTTCTTTCGTAACAAAACTTCCGACACATGAGATCGGACAGGCAGCAGTAAATTCTTTGAGAAAATACGGTGTGGATACATCCAAGATCGCACGTGGAGGAGACAGAGTAGGTATCTACTTCCTGGAGAAAGGTGCTTCTCAGAGACCATCTAAAGTAATTTATGACCGTGCAGGTTCTTCTATCTATACAGCATCCAAAGAAGATTTCAACTGGAAAGAAATCTTTGAAGGAGCAGAATGGTTCCACTTTACAGGAATCACACCAGCACTCAATGACAATGTAGCAGAAATCTGTCTGGAAGCTTGTAAAGCAGCCAAAGAGATGAATGTGAAGATTTCCTGTGACTTAAACTACAGAAATAAACTGTGGAGCAAAGCAAAAGCAGGAGAAGTAATGGGTGAACTTTGCAAATATGTGGATGTATGTATTGCAAACGAAGAAGATGCAGCAGATGTATTCGGTATTCATGCAGCAAACACAGATGTAACTGCAGGAGAAGTAAATCACGAAGGATATAAAGATGTAGCAAAACAGCTTGCTGACCGTTTCGGATTTGAGAAGTTGCAATTACACTTCGTGAATCTATTTCAGCAAATGACAATAACTGGTCTGCTATGTTATATGACGGAACAGACTATTTCTTCAGTAAAAAATATAAGATGCATATCGTAGACCGTGTAGGTGGCGGAGATAGCTTCGGCGGCGGATTGATCGCTGCAACACTGAGCGGATATGATTCACAGGCTACCATTGAATTTGCAGTAGCAGCATCCTGCCTGAAACACTCCATCGAAGGTGACTTCAACATGGTTTCTATGGATGAAGTTGCCAAACTGGCAGGAGGAGATGCTTCCGGACGTGTACAGCGCTAAGCACTTTTGGAAGAATATAAATAAATAAGCCATAATCGACTATTTTGTTGCCAATATACGCCGGGACAGATTTTTCTGTCCCGGTTTTTCAGTTTTCCTTACAGAGAGATTGACAATATTCTTTTTGTATAGTACTATTATCTCACAAAACCGAAACGTTTCGGTTAAAGAAAAGGAGGAAAGAGATATGCCATTAGTAACGTCGGAAAAAATGCTTTCAGACGCACAAAAAGGTGGGTATGCAGTGGGAGCATTCAATGTAGAAAATATGGAGATGGCAAAAGCTGTGATCGCGGCGGCAGAAGAGATGCGCTCGCCGGTTATGCTGCAGACTACTCCATCTACGGTCAAGTATGGATCTTTGGAAACATTTGCAGCAATTGTAAAAGCAGAGGCTTCTAAGACCGATATTCCGGTCTGTCTTCATCTGGATCACGGCAACAGCTTTGAGCTGGCTGTACAGGCGATGAAAGCCGGATATACTTCTGTGATGATCGATGGATCCCATGAAACATTTGAAGAAAATGTGGCACTGACAAAAAAAGTGGTTGAGGTAGCCAATGCCTATGGAGTTCCGGTGGAAGCGGAGCTTGGAAAAGTAGGCGGGAAAGAAGATGATCTGGAGGCAGAAGCGGATCATAATACAGATCCTGAAGAGGCAAAAGAATTTGTGGAAAGAACGGGTGTTTCTTCTCTGGCGATCGCGATCGGTACAGCTCATGGATTTTATGCGGGAACTCCAGTGTTGGATAAAGAAAGGGTTTCAGATTGTAAAAAGGTTGTTTCTGTACCACTGGTACTTCACGGTGCAAGTGGACTCAGCGAAGAAGATGTGGTAGAATGTGTACAGCGCGGGATGTGTAAAGTGAATTTTGCGACAGAATTGCGTGTAGCATACACAGATGCTGAAAAACAGTTGCTGAAAGAGAATCCGGAGACCTTTGATCCGAAAAAACTGGGAATTGCAGCAATGAAAGCCGTAAAAGAACAGACCATACTGCGAATGAAGATGTGTGGATGTACAGGAAAGGTACAGTAGTTCCACATAGATGTAGTAAGGAAGGCGGAAAGCATCAATGGGAGCGACGATGAAAGACATCGCGAGAGTGACAGGACTGGGACTGGCAACGATTTCTTCTTATTTAAATGGGGGAAATGTCCGGGAGAAAAACCGGATCAAAATTGAGGCGGCAATTGACGAATTGGATTTCGAGGTAAACGAGGTAGCGAGAGGTTTAAAGACAAACCGGACAAAGACGATTGGGATCATCATTCCGGAGCTGAACAACATTTTCTGTGCAGAGATTATTACAGAAGTGGAAGATGTGCTTCGAAATCATGGATATGCAACGATGATCTGTGACTGTAGAACAGATGCGGCACGGGAAGCGGAAGCGGTAGAGTTTTTGTTTCGACGCAGGGTGGACGGACTGATCTTGATGCCGTCCGGCAAATCAGGAAAGCATCTGGAGAGATTTTTACATGTGGGAAAACCAGTTGTGCTGATCGATCGTAATCTGGAAGATGTTCCATGTGACAGTGTACTTGTGGACAACCGGGGAGCTGCGCAGGCGGCAGTAGAGAGACTTTTTCTGGCAGGTCATCGAAAGATCGGAATGATTGCAGGACCGGAGCATGTATTTACAGCAAGAGAGCGATATCTTGGATATGAAGAGGCGTTCAAAAAGGCAGGAATCGAAGTACAGGATTCATTGGTTGTGCATGGAGATTATACGATCGCAGGCGGTGCCAGGGCGATGAAGGAGCTTGCAAAACAGAATCCGCAGATGACAGCAGTTTTTGTATCAAATTATGAGATGACGGTTGGAGCCATGATCGAAAGCAATGAGATTGGAATCCGGATTCCGGAAGATCTGTCAGTGATAGGATTTGATAATATCGAGTTTGCGAAAGCCAGCAATCCAAAGCTAAGTATTGTGACACAGCCGACAAAAGAAATCGGCAGAAATGTAGCAGAACTGATATTGGACAGACTGGACAATCCAACCCGGGAGATGCCTCCGAAAGAAATGAAGTTAAAGACCAGTTTTGTAGAAGGAAAATCCGTACACATTTTGTCTGTATGACAAGGTGTACGATTTCTTTATCCCGAAAACCGAAACGTTTCGGAATGTTTTGGAGGAGAACATGAAGACGTATTTAATAGGAATTGATATTGGAACAAGCGGATGTAAAATCGCTGTATTTAATAAAGCAGGAGAAGTCCTGGCCGCGCAGAGCGGAACGTATCCGGTGTATTATCCAAAGCCCGGATGGGCAGAGCAAAATCCGGAGGACTGGTGGAATACAATCTGCCAGGTACTTCCGGAAATGTTACAAAAAGCTGAGATTTCACCGGATGAGATTGCGGGAATCGGAATTGACGGGCAGAGCTGGTCAGCCATCGCAGTGGATGAAACGGAAACGTTCTGACAAATACACCGATCTGGATGGACACAAGAGCGCAGGACATCTGTGATGAATTGAATGAGAGAATCGGAAAAGATCGGATTTTCAAGCTGTGTGGAAACTCCCTGCAGCCATCGTATACAACGCCTAAGATTGTCTGGTATCAGAGAAATCTTCCGGAAGTATATGCAAAAACAGCAAAGATCTTACAGTCAAACAGCTATATTGCATTTAAGCTGACTGGAAAAATGACACAGGATGTTTCTCAGGGCTATGGTTTGCATTGCTTTAATATGCAGGAAATGACTTGGGATTTTGCAATGTGTGAGGAGCTCGGATTTTCAAAGGATCTGCTTCCTGAAATCTATCCATGCCATGCTGTGATCGGAACCGTGACAGAAGAAGCGGCCAAAGAAAGTGGACTTTGCGTGGGAATCCCGGTTGTGGCAGGCGGTCTGGATGCAGCCTGCGCAGCACTGGGAGTCGGTGTACTTCACGATGGAGAGACACAGGAGCAAGGCGGGCAGGCAGGGGGATGAGTATCTGCATGGATCATTATTGTGCAGACGAGAGGCTGATCCTCGGAGCCCATGTTGTGCCGGGACACTGGCTGCTTCAGGGGGGAACTACAGGAGGCGGCGGTGTCATGCGCTGGCTGGAAAAGGAATTTGGAGACTGGGAACGAGAGGAAGGAAAGCGAAGGGGCGTCAGCTCTCTGGATCTGATGAACGAAGAGGCAAAAGTAATTCCGGCGGGTAGTGACGGAGTTGTATTTCTTCCGTATATGTCCGGAGAACGTTCTCCGATCTGGGATCCGGATGCGAAAGGTGTTTACTACGGATTGGATTTCAGCAAGAAAAAAGGGCATCTGATCCGGGCTGCGATGGAAGGAACTGCCTATGCACTGAAGCACAATCTGGAAGCGGCAGAAGAAGCAGGAGCAAAAGTGGAAGTGTTAAAAGCAATGGGAGGAGCAGCAAATTCACACCTCTGGACACAGATCAAATCCGATGTGACCGGAAAAACCATGGAAGTCCCCTCATCAGATACTGCAACCCACACTGGGAGCGGCACTTCTTGCAGGAGTCGGAGTAGGAATGTATGAAAGCTTTGAAGAAGCGGTGGAGAAGACCGTCAATAAAGGAAGAGTCCATACGCCGAATGTGGAGCATAAGGAAATCCACGAAAAGAATTATGAGACATACAGAGCTCTGTATGAACAATTAAAAAAGTCTGATGAAAAAGACAGGAGGAAAGAAACAATGAAAGCAGCAGTAGTTTGTGCAAATGAAGATGTACAGTATCTGGATTATGAAGAGCCGATTCCGGGACCGGGAGAAGTGAAGGTTAAGGTTCGGGCATCCGGAATCTGCGGTTCGGATATTCCGAGAGTGCTTCACAATGGAGTACACTTTTATCCGATCGTACTTGGACATGAATTCTCCGGAGATGTTGTGGAGATCGGAGAAGGTGTCACAAAGGTAAAAGTCGGAGACAGAGTATCCGGTGCACCGTTAAAGCCTTGTATGAAATGTGATGACTGCAGAATGGAAACTTTTCCCTCTGCAAGCATTATAGCTTTATCGGCTCCAGAGAACAGGGAAGCAATGCAGATTATGTGGTGATTCCGGAACAAAATGCAGTTGTCTATGATTCTTCGATCTCCTATGAGCAGGCCGCTATGTTCGAGCCTTCTACAGTTGCCCTTCACGGATTGTTACAGAACGAGTATCAGGAGGGCAGTATGTTGCTGTGTTAGGCGGTGGAACGATCGGAATGTTCACCATGCAGTGGGCAAAGATTTTCGGCTCCAGAAAAGTTGATGGTATTTGACATCAGCGAGGAGCGTCTGGAACTGGCAAAACGTCTGGGTGCAGATGCAGTCATCAATACAACGAAAAGAAAATTATATGCAGGAAGCAATGGCACTTACCGGGAAAAAGGGATATGGCTATGTGTTCGAGACGGCAGGACAGATCCGACTATGCATATGGCATTTGAACTTGCGGGCAATAAAGCAAATGTCTGCTTTATCGGAACACCACATGCAGAGCTTACATTCACACCGGCAATGTGGGAGAATATGAACCGGAAAGAGTTCCACCTGACCGGTTCCTGGATGTCTTACAGTGCACCGTTTCCGGGAAAAGAGTGGGAGCTGACCGCACATTATTTTGCAACAGGACAGTTAAAATTCGATCCGGGATTTATCTACAAAAAAAGTCCCGATGAGTCAGGCACAGGAGGCATTTCAGATGTTCAAGACGCCGGGACTGGTCAAAGGAAAAGTGTTACTTGTAAACGAATCGTAAATGAGTGGGGAGATAGTTGTAAGATGATACTGACCGTGACATTAAACGCAGCAATCGATAAACGTTACGTTGTAGAAAATTTCCGTCTGGGAGAAGTAAACCGTGTGAAGGAGTGTGCATACACTCCGGGCGGAAAAGGACTCAATGTTTCAAAACCTGCAGCAATCGCAGGAGAAGAAGTAGTTGCCACAGGTTTTGTAGGAGGCCATGCGGGAAATTATATTGAGGAGGCGTTAAAGCCTTTCGGAATTCAAAGTGAGTTTTACCATCTGGAAGCAGAGAGCCGTTCCTGCATCAATATCTGGGATGAGACGAATCGTGTGCAGACAGAATTTCTGGAACCGGGGTTTACGGTAACAGAAGAGCAGTTTCAGGGATTTTTAAAGAAATTCCGCAATCTGGTAAAACAGGCAGATGTGATAGCAATGTCCGGAAGTGTGCCAAAAGGACTGGATGGAAGCGCGTATCAGCGTCTGGTGGAAATCTGCAGAGAGGAAAAACGGAATGTGATTCTGGATACAAGCGGCGCATTGCTTACCATGGGAATTGAAGCAAAACCGACAATGATCAAACCGAATCTGGATGAGATCCGGATGTTGACAGGCATGTCCTATGACAGCCTGGAGGAAATGATCGAGGCAGCAAAGCAGATTCATGAAGGCGGAGTGGAGATCGTAGCAGTTTCGCTTGGCGCAGAGGGATCCTTTGTGGTGTGTGAAGAAGGGATTTATCAGGCGCAGGTTCCGAAAATCGATGCAGTCAATACCGTGGGATGCGGGGATTCCATGATTGCCGGATTTGCAGTCGGAATGAGTCAGAAGATTTCCGTGGAAGGAAGTTTAAGACTTGCAAGCGCGATTTCAGCGGCAGCTGCACTTCGAGAAGAAACCGGATTTTTTGTAAAAGAAGATATGGAACGCATTTTTAAAGAGGTAAAAATAACAAAGTTAAAATAAAGAAAGCGAGGGACAAAACATGGCAGAAATGATTCAGCCGGCAATGGTGCCGAAAGTAAAATTGTATACAGGAGAAGAAATCCCATGTGTGGGAATGGGGACATTTGGTTCTGACCGTTTTACACCGGAGCAGGTGTCAAATGCAGTGGCAGGAGCAATCCGCTGCGGATACCGTATGTTTGACTGTGCGGCATGTTATGGAAATGAAGATCAGATTGGAGAGGTATTCCATGCGGCCTTTGAAGAGGGTGTGGTAGAACGGAAAGATTTATTTATCATGACAAAAGTATGGAATGATATGCATGAGAGAGTAGAGGAATCCTGCAGAAAAAGCATTCAGGACCTGCAGTGTGACTACATTGATTTGTTCTTTATTCACTGGCCATTCCCGAACTACCATGCACCGGGATGTGATGTGGATTCCAGAAATCCGGATTCCAGACCATTCTCTGTGGAAGAATTTATGAATACATACAGACAGTGTGAAGAACTGGTGAGAAAAGGACTGATCCGCCACATTGGAATTTCCAATATGACCATTCCGAAAATGGAGCAGTACTGCCGCTTATGGAAATTATGCCGTCTGCCTGTGAATCCGAGATGCATGTGTGCTTCCAGCAGAAGGAAATCTTTGATTATCTGACGGAACATAAGATTCAGCGATCGGATTCATGCCGCTTGGTTCCCCACAGAGACCGGAGAGAGATATGTGTCCGGAAGATGTAGCAGACCTGCAGACTCCTGAGATGCAGGAAATTGCAAAGGCACATGGCTGTCATCCGGCGCTGATCGCTTTAAAATGGGCACATCAGAGAGGACAGATTCCGATTCCGTTCTCTGTTCATGAAGCAGAATATGTAAGTAACCTGAAAGCGATGACAGAGGATCCGCTGACTGAAGAAGAGATGAAGACGATCGAGACACTTGAGAGAAACAACCGTCTTGTGAAAGGTCAGGTATTTTTGTGGGAAGGCGCAAAAGACTGGCACGATCTCTGGATGAAGAAGGAAAAATTGTAACGTTGTAAAGCTGTAAATAAGTAGAAAGGCATGCTGTATGGTATGTCTTTTTACTTATTTAAGGCAGATTGCTATTTTAAACAGAAAAAAATTCGGTTAAAATAGAAGTACATATGAAAAAGGAGATTAACTATGTACATTTTATATAATAGACTCATCACTGCATTGAATGAGAAAAAACCGGATTCTACAGAATTTTATATTGCCAAAATGATGATCTGGAATTTATGGGAGCTTCCAAGAATGTCGATCAGTGATGTGGCAAAGATGTGTGCTGTTTCAAAGTCAACGATTTCCAAGTTTGTCAGAGACATTGGTTTTGAAGATTATTAGATTTTAAACTGGAAGCAGTACGGCAGGGGAAGAAGGAAATTTATAATAGCAATGGAAAATGTAATATCACAGATATATTCGGGGGCATGGCATATGGGAATATGAAAAAATTTTGTCAGAAGATATTAGATCTGTATTGTTTGGAATAGAGGAAGATCAGTTAAAACGTCTGGCGGTGGATTTGCATGAATACAAACACCTGGCAGCGTTTGGAATCAGTTATTCAGAATCTGCGGCGATCAATTTGCAGCATAAAATGCATTATTACCATAAGTTTTTGTATACGACAATGAATGACAGACAGCAGGAAAACTATATCGAATCAGCGGATGAGGAGACATTGATCTTTATTTTTTCGAATTCAGGAAAATACATCACTGAATATCAGAATCGTGAAGGCGGCCGCCAAAGTATAGTTTTGATAAGACGAAAGCCAAAATCGTGCTGGTTACATCGAATGAACAAATGTTGGTTGATAAAAGAGTAGATGAGTGTGTGTTGTTTCGATATGCAGACTGTGTCCAAAATCATCCAATCCTGTATCAGGTGTTCATAGAACGACTATTATACAGTTATGAAGAGTTATATGGTACTTCAGAAGGTATGAATACAAAATAAAAGAGGTTAAAAACAGAGGGTTTTAAAGTTTCCAAAATTCGAACTTTTAAAAAATCTCTGTTTTTTTATTATAATGATAGTAACAAATAGAGCTTTATTTGAGAAGAAAAAGGAGGAGTCTATGGGAAATATTTATTTCCGGAAAGAGGCGGAAGAATGGAACCAGGCGTTTCCAATTGGGAATGGATTTCTTGGAGCAATGGTGTTCGGAAATGTTGCAAAAGAGCGGATACAGGTGAATGAGGATTCCGTATGGTCAGGCGGATTTTCAAATCGGGTTAATCCTGATGCAGGAGATATCTTGAAAAAATCAGAGAATGTTTAGTTTGAAGGAAACGTTC
>ENA-OQLB01000688-OQLB01000688.1-human-gut-metagenome-genome-assembly--contig:-NODE-688-length-17756-cov-1.945147_pt1 | contig 17756 bp, 20 predicted proteins | sample MGYA00242656_ERZ504813 | MGnify/ENA primary metagenome ERZ504813 (study PRJEB26092, sample SAMD00036388) | human gut metagenome | host: Homo sapiens | study: EMG produced TPA metagenomics assembly of... | reverse complement strand
AACAAGTTGGAAAGAAGGAAGTAAGGGTGGGAACAAGCAGAATGAACGTGATTGATACGTTGATGAATGATAAACTTGCCAGAAAAGGCTGATCGCTATTATGGACTGGGAAAAGTATGGATTCAAGGTGGCGGGAGATGTACAGAACGGAAGAAAGGCTCTGGAATTTCTCCGTACTCATCCGGTGGACATCGTGTTTACGGATATTGATATGCCGGAGATCGATGGATGGAACTGATGCAGATGTGTAAAGAAGAATTCCCGGATATTAAGTTTGTAATTTTTTCTGTGTATGAAAATTTCAGTTATGCACAGACTGCGATTCGTATGGGGGCGTTGGACTATATCTCGAAGATCAGTTTTTCCCCGGAAGAGTGTGAACAGATACTGGAGCGGTCAGCGCAAAGTACAGGCAGACAAGCAGGAGACGGCAGGCGAGACGGGGAAGACGGGAAAACTGCAGGGAACTGAGCAGAAGATGGATGTACACCGGATGGATCTTCAATGAGAAAGAATTTGAAGATCTCTGCCGGGAGACTAAGGAAATCAGTCTGAGGAGTGCTGAGAGGATTTTTGTAAAGAGCTTTCACGATATTCAGATCCTGTCAGGCGGGGAAGGAGAGTTCCCGTCGCTGGATACGGTTGAGGAGATGCTGGACTGGGTTCGCCGCTGGCGGGAAAACATCTATGAAGTATGCCGCAGTACGCCGCAGAAAAATGATATCTGTGCGTTTGCTGCTGTCATCCTGTATGTGGATGAGCACATCGGGGAGGAGCTGCGCTCTGAAGACGCGGCTGAACAGATCGGGATGAGCAGGAGTTATTTCAGCACAAGATTTAAAGAAATGACAGGAGAAACATTCCATCAGTATGTGATACACAGGAAAATGAAAGCCGCGGCTGAGCGGATAGAGGAGGGCGGGAAGAGCATTACCCAGATCGCCACCGAACTTGGATATGACAATTTCCACTATTTTGCAAGAGTATTTGCAAGGGAGCATGGGTGTAACCCTTCCGAATATCGAAAAGAGAGAAAAAATGTCTGATTTTCATTCGGAACATTTTTTTTTGTGATAAAAAACATTTGGTAAATCAGAAACAATATCATCTGGCAGGATATGGGTGTAGAAGATAAACTGTTTACAAAAAGGAAGGGAGGTCTTAGTGTGTATATCAAACGATTTGTGAAGCATTACTACATTATGCTGATCCCGGCGCTCTTATGGCTGTTTTTCTTCAGTATCGTTCCGATGTTCGGTATCGTCATGGCATTCCAGGACTATAATCCGGGCAAGGGAATCCTGCATTCTGAGTTTGTCGGGCTTGAAAATTTTGTGTATATGTTTCAGATGAACGACGTCAAACAGGTGCTGTGCAATACCGTTGTGATCGCGGTCGGAAAGATTATCGGAAATATTATCATTCCGCTGCTCTTCGCACTTCTGCTTAATGAACTCTGCATTAAGCGGATCAAACGGCCGATCCAGACTATCGTGTATCTGCCTTATTTCCTGTCCTGGGTTATCCTGGCAAAGATTGTTCTGAACATCTTCGGATATACAGGACCAATTAATCAGCTGATCGAGGCGTTCGGAGGAAATCCGATCAATTTCTTCGGGGAGCCGTCACTGTTCCAGTCTCTGGTAATCGGCACAGATATCTGGAAAGGATTCGGGTACAATACGGTAGTTTACCTGGCAGCAATACTCGGGGTAGATCAGAGTCTTTATGAGGCTGCGGCGGTAGACGGAGCAGGAAGGTTCAAACGTATCTGGCATGTGACGCTTCCGGGAATAAGGACAACGGTCGCACTCCTGGCGATCCTGTCACTTGGAAACGTGCTCAACGCAGGTTTTGATCAGATCTACAATCTGTATAATCCGCTTGTTTATTCTACAGGTGATATCATCGACACCTGGGTATACCGTGCAGGTCTTGAGAATCTGCAGTACTCGCTGGCGACGGCAGTCGGCTTGTTTAAGTCGGTGATCAGCGTTATCTTGATCGTTATAGGATATAAGCTGGCAGATAAGTTTACCGGTTACAAACTATTCTGAGGAGGTGCAGTAAATGATAGAAAATAAAGGTATAGGATCGAAAATATTCGATGTGATAAATGTCGTGATCCTTGTTCTGATCACGCTGATCTGCATCCTGCCTGTATGGTATGTCCTCTGCGTCTCTCTGAGCAGCAGGGAGGCTGTCAATGCAGGACAGGTTGCTCTCTGGCCGGTGGGATTCAATCTCCTGTCATATCAGAAGATCCTGGGGGAGAGTGATTTCTTTGGTTCCTTTCTCGTATCTGTCAAGCGAGTTGTGTTAGGAACCGGGGTCAGTATGGTGTGCATACTTCTGGCAGCATATCCGCTGTCAAGAACAAAAAAACAGTTTCCGAAGAGAGACATCTTCATGTGGATCTTTGTATTCTGCATGCTGTTCAACGGAGGTACTGTTCCGTGGTATGTCACAATGAAAAATTACGGTCTCATGGACAGCATATGGGGACTTGTTCTTGGTATGGGTCTTCAGGTTTTCAATGTTATCCTGCAGTAAACTTTTTCAAGAATCTGCCTGTTGAACTGGAGGAAGCGTGCTTTGTAGACGGCGGCGGACCATGGAGGAATCTGTTTTCCATCTACATTCCTCTGGCAAAGCCGATGGTTGCGACGATCTCCCTCTTCACGATCGTTCAGTACTGGAATGAGTTCTTCCAGGGAATGGTGCTGAGTACGAGACAGAGCAGCTATCCGCTCCAGACATACATACAGCAGATGGTAGTAACACTTGATTATTCAAATATGAATGTCGATCAGATCGCACAGGCGATGAAATTGAACAATCTGTCGCTGGACGCGGCGAAGATATTTATCGCCATGATCCCGGTACTGATCATATATCCATTCTTGCAGAAATATTTTGTATCCGGCATTACTCTGGGATCGGTAAAAGGATAGTAGCGATACGGGAAAGTGTTCGGTGAAAATAGAGAAACAGTAAAAAAAAGAAAAGGAGAAAATGGATTATGAAATTAAAAAGAGTAATCGCTATAGCGTGCACTGCAGCTATGACGGCGTCTTTGATCTCAGGCTGCGGCGGTCGTCTGACGAAGGGCAGAAAGAAGCGGTCAAGGAAGCAGAAGGAACAGCAAAGGAAGATCTGCCTCTGGCAAAATATCCGGAGACAGTTACAGTACATCTGGGCGGGAAAATGAATCCGAATGCGAAGATCCCGGAAGGAATGTCGTTTGAAGACAACTCCTATACAAGACTGTTGAAAGATGACCTGAACATTGAGGTAGTATACGACTGGGTTGCATCTATGTCAGACTATGATGAAAAAATGAGTCTCTGCATCGGAAGTAATACAGTTCCGGAAATCATGAATGTAAATGCAGCTCAGTACAGAGCTCTTCTAAAATACGATATGATACAGCCGTTGGATGACTATTTTGATGATTATGCATCTGACGCCCTGAAGAGTTATGTAGAATCCGGCGGTGATGAGCTGATGGACTGTATCACAAACGATGACGGTGAGATTATGGCAATCCCTGCACCGAACCTGACTGCAGGCGGCGTGAACGAGATGTGGATCCGTCAGGACTGGCTGGATGCTCTTGGACTGGAAGCACCCCGTACATGGGACGAGCTGGCACAAGTGGCAAACGCATTTGTTACAGAGGATCCGGATGGAAACGGAGAGGACGACACGATTGGTATTCTTGGACCAGGAAATGCGGATCATATGAATGCAGTCGGCGGCAACCAGTTCGGACTTGACCCGCTGTTCAGCTGCTATCAGTCTTATCCGCAGTACTGGCTGGAAGGCGAGGACGGAAAAGTAGAGTATGGTTCAATTCAGCCGGAGACAAAGACTGCACTGGAAAATATCTCAAAACTTTATGCTGATGGAGATATCGATCCTGAGATGCTCGTCAGAAGCGACAGCAAGGAACCTCTTCTTGCCGGAAAAGTTGGAATCTTTTTCGGACCGTGGTGGTGTGCATATACATTTGCAGATACAACTCTGTCAGGTTCAGCAGACTGGAGGGCATATTTCACACCTCTTTCCGAAGACGGAAAATATTATACTCATATGGCAGAGCCGACGACGCAGTATGTTGTGGCAAGCAAGGACTGCAAAAATCCGGAAGCTGCATTTAAAATCATCAACTACCTGATTGCAAACGAACAGACATGGGTAGAAGAAGGAGTAACATCTACAGAGATGGGAACGGCAGATTTCTATCCGCTGTACAATGCATATGACAATGCGGATGAGATCGAGACATCTTATGAAGTGCTGACGCAATATCTTGCAGGAGAGGTCGGCATTGACGATGTAGATTTTTCAACACATAAACTGCTGAAGAACGATATGGAAGCAATTACGGAACTCAAGAAAGAGCCTTATGATGACTTTAGTCTTGAATACTGGAATCTTGACAGTGACCTGGCACAGGGGAACCTGCCTCGTCTGGTAGCGATCATGGTAGGTGACGCTCCGCTTGTCAATGAGGAGTATGTTCCGATTTACAATGTTTACAACGGACAGACAGAAACCATGGAAGCGAAATGGGCAAATCTGAAGAAGATGGAAGAAGAAACTTTCGCAAAGATTATCATGGGTAAAGCTGATATCAGTGAGTTTGATACCTTCGTAGAGAACTGGAAGAGCCAGGGCGGCGATCAAATCCTGAAGGAAATCAACGAGGAACTGGGCAAATAAGGAATTAAAATAGGGGGCGGTCAGGCCGCCCTAAATATTGAGGTGCTTCGATGAAAGAGAATAAAATCGTATATGGCTGATCGGCTTCGGCGGCATGGGGAAATGGCACACCGAGATTTTGGAAAATGTGCCGGAGATCGAGCTCGCCGGGATTTATGACATTAAAGAAGAAAAAAGAAAACTTGCAGAAGAAGCAGGATTTCATACATATGAGACAGAAGAAGCCATGCTTGCAGATGAGAGTATAGATGTGATTCTTGTGGCAACACCGAATGACACACACAGACCGATCGCACTGCGCGCCATGGAGGCGGGGAAAAATGTCATTGTAGAGAAACCCGCTACTCTCTCTCTGAAGGAACTTACAGAACTGGAGGACATGGCCGGAAAGACAGGCCAGTTCCTGACGGTACACCAGAACAGACGATGGGATGAAGATCTCCTGACAGTCCGGGAGATACTGAAGGATCAGACGATGGGAGAGATTTTCCGCATAGAGAGCCGGGTACATGGATCCCGTGGAATACCGGGAGACTGGAGAAAAGAAAAAGCACACGGCGGCGGAATGGTGCTGGACTGGGGCGTCCACCTCTTTGATCAGATCTTTCGTCTGACCGGGGAACGCAGGCTGAAGACGGTATATGCCACTTTGACCAATGTGACAAATCAGGAGGTAGATGACGGGTTTACCGCTGTTCTCCGGTTTGAAGGCGGCCTGGAAGTTCTTGTGGAAGTAGGTACGAATAACTTTATTTCTCTGCCCCGCTGGTACGTTCTGGGAGAAACGGAAGTGCCGTTGTTGAGGACTGGGACCTGTCCGGAAAGATTGTAAAGGCTTTCTCAGAAGAGGAGAAAGAAATAGTTCCGGTGCGGACAGCAGCAGGACTTACGAAGACGATGGCTCCAAGAAGAGAGGATACGATCCGTGTAGAAGAGCTTCCGAGAGTGCCCGGAGATATCGCCGATTTCCATCGAAATGTCGCTGCTGTACTTTTAAGAGGAGAAGAACCGGCAGTGAAGCTTCCGGAGGTAAAAAGAGTAATGCGCCTGATGGAGACAGTGTTCGAGTCTGCCGAAAAGAATCATGTTATGGACTTTGAATGAGGAAGGGAGAGAGTGAACAATGAAACAGATCAAGATCGGAACATGCATCCAGGGACCAAGGGCAGAAGAGTGGCTACCGGGATTTCTGGGAAAAGGATTTGAAACATTTTCTCTGAATTTTCATATGTCTCTGGAAGGGACAGATCTGGAACAGCTTGCCGGAAAGACAGAAAAGCTGCTGGAAGGAAGACCGGAGCGCATCAGCACGATTGGATTTTACTGCAATCCGATCCAGTATCCGGAACACAGGAAGACGCTGGAGCAGGTTATCAGGACAGCGGGAAGATTCGGAGCTGATCATGTAAGCACTTTTGCAGGGGCATTTGAGGACCGCCCTGTAGAGGAATCTTTCGCCGAGTTTGGTAAAGTATTCAGGGAACTTGCAGACCTGGCGAAAGAGAACGGAGTCAAACTGGGAATAGAGAACTGCCTTATGGACGGAACATGGGAAAAAGCTACATGTAATATTGGTTTTCATCCACGTGCGTGGGAGGCAATGTTTGAAGAGGTAAAACAGGACAATTTCGGTCTGGAATGGGAGCCGACCCACCAGATGGTACAGCTTATAGATCCGGTTTCTCAGCTCAGAAAATGGTGTCATAAAATCGTGCACGTACACGGCAAAGATGCAACTATCGACTGGAATGCTGTACGTCATGGAGGCATTTCAGGGGCGGAGACTTTTGTATGGCACAGAATGCCGGGCTTTGGCAACACAAACTGGAGCGATATTATTTCTATCCTGAGGGCAAACGGATATGAAGATGATATCTGTATCGAAGGATATCATGATCCGGTTTACTCAGGAGAGTGGGAGATGACAGGACAGCTCCATGCTCTCCGGTATCTGAAATGGTGCCGGGGCGGCGATTATGAACCGGTTCCATGGGAAGTATAACAGGAGAGTAATGCCGGAGTTAAGGTGAAAATGTTGACGAAAGGATACTCCTGCGCAGAGGCCGGGAGGAAGAAGGAGACAGAAATGAAACTTGGATTTATTACATCAATTCTCGAAGATTTTACTTATGAAGAGATGATCGACTTCGCCTCAGAGCATGGATTTGAGTGCGTAGAGGTGGCGAGCTGGAAGAAGGAAAAAGCAGAAGCAGATATGCCGGAGTAAGTCATATTGATGCGGAGAGGGTTCTTGGCGATGACAGTTATGCCGCACATATTTCAGGATACGCGAAAGAAAAAAATGTAGAAATTTCGGCTCTTGCCTATTATCCTAACGTGATGGATGCGGATCGGAACAAGGGTGAGGCTGCGGTGGAGCATTTAAAAAATGTCATTCTCGCCAGCGCAAAACTGAATGTGAACATGGTGACCACATTTATCGGGAGAGATCAGACAAAGACTGTGGAAGAGAATCTTCTTTTAGTAAAGAAGTATGGGAACCGGTCATCCGGCTGGCAGAAGAAAACGGCGTAAAGATAGCAATAGAAAACTGTCCGATGCTGTTCGGACCAGATCAGTGGCCGGGCGGTCAGAATCTTATGACGACTCCGGCAGTGTGGAGAAAAGTTTTTGAGATCCTGGACAGCGACTGTCTGGGTATTAATTACGACCCGTCGCATTTTGTATGGCAGATGATAGACCCGATCCGTCCGATCTATGAATCAAGACAAGATATTCCACGTGCACTATAAGGATATCAAGCTGTATCCGGAACGTCTCAATGACTGCGGCATTATGGCTTATCCTCTTGATTTCATGTCTCCGAAGATCCCCGGACTTGGAGATGTGGACTGGGGCAGATATGTATCTGCTCTTACAGACATCGGTTACAATGGTTATTCATGCATTGAGATCGAGGACAAGGCGTTTGAAAGTTCAAGGGAAATGATTGAAAAAGCGCTTGTTCTGAGCCAGAGATATTTGAGACAGTATGTGATTTAGAAAACAATATCAAGAGACATAAATGGAGGAGATAACGATGAAAAAATTACGTGCAGGTATCGTAGGATGCGGGGGAATTGCCAATGCAAAGCATCTTCCGGCAATGGAAAAGTGCGGACTCTATGAAGTGGTCGCATTCTGTGACATAATCCCGGAGCAGGCACAGGAGACAAAAGAAAAGTTCGGCAGCAGTGACGCAAAGGTATTCACTGACTACAGGGAACTGGTAAAGGAAGATCTTGATGTGGTATATGTGACGACACCGAACAGATCGCATTCCGAAATTTCCATCGCTGCCATGGAGGCGGGCAAGGATGTCATGTGCGAAAAGCCGATGGCAAGAACTTATGCGGAAACAGAGAAAATGCTGGAGACGGCAAAGCGGACAGGGCGAGTGCTGAATATCGCATACCAGAACAGGTATCGTCCGGACAGCGCCTACCTGAAAGAAATGTGCAAAAACGGAGAGATGGGAGACATCTATTTTGCAAAGGCGCATGCGCTCAGAAGGAGAGCGGTGCCTACCTGGGGGGTATTTCTTAATGAAGAAGAGCAGGGCGGCGGTCCGCTGATCGATATCGGTACTCATGCGCTGGATCTGACGCTCTGGATGATGGACAACTATGAAGTGGCTTCTGTGACCGGAGCGGTGTTCCACAAACTGTCTCAGCAGACAGATCAGGGAAATGCATTCGGGAACTGGGATCCGGAGCAGTTTAAAGTAGAAGACTCGGCGTTCGGATTCATCCGGATGAAGAACGGGGCTCTGATCGAACTGGAATCAGCCTGGGCTTTAAATACTCTGGATGTGGACGAGGCAAAAACAAGCATATGTGGAACAAAGGCCGGAGCGGATATGAAAGATGGACTTCGCATCAACCGGATCCATCATAACACCCAGACTGTAGAGATACCGGATCTGTCAGGCGGCGGAGTGGCTTTCTTTGCAGGCGAAGAAAAATCTGCGGCAGATGTAGAACAGGAACTTTTCTACCATATTGTTGTTGACGGACAGGAACAGATCGTAAAACCGGAACAGGCGGCGGTAGTAACCCGCGTTCTTGAAGCAATATACCGTTCAGCAGAGAGCGGAGAGACAATTTACTTTGATTGAGGGAAAAGGAGATTATGGAGGAAAGAAAATTAAAACAGCTGCTGTCTGAGATGTCGCTTCGAGAAAAGATCGGACAGATGATACAGCTGACCGGAATTTACTTTGATGAGGATGCAGTTCTTACCGGGGCGGTGGGGGAAGGCCAGCCGCCTCAGTGGGTGATCCGGTACGCCGGTTCAGTGCTTGGTATGATCGGGGCAGAAAAGCTCAGGGCGATCCAGAAAAAATATATGAAAGAACATCCGCATCACATTCCGCTGCTGTTTATGGCGGATGTTATACACGGGTGCAGGACCATAGCTCCGATCCCTCTTGGTCAGGCATGTTCCTTTCATCCGGAACTGGTTGAGAAGATGGCGGGGCATGCCGCGGCAGAGTCTGCTGCTGAGGGGATCAAGGCCACGTTTTCTCCGATGATGGATGTGTCCAGAGACCGAGATGGGGAAGGATAATGGAATCTTTCGGGGAAGATCCTTTCCTTAGCGGGGTCATGGGCACAGTAATGCTCAGGGGATATCAGAAGGGAAACGGTAATGATCAGAAGGGAAGCAGAGAAATACCGGAGTCCGGCATTGCCGGATGTCTGAAACATTTTGCCGGTTATGGAGCGGTGAATGCGGGCAGAGAATACAATGACGTGGAAATATCTCAGAGGACGTTCCGCGAGCAGTACCTCAAACCGTTCCGCATGGCGATGCATGCAGATCCCGCGATGGTGATGACTGCTTTTAATGCAGTTGACCGCAGACCGGTCAGCGGCAACAAAGAGCTGCTCGAAGATATTCTCAGGAAAGAAATGGGGTTCAGCGGCACGGTGATCTCCGACTGGGGGGCTGTGGGCCAGCTGGAGGAACAGAATGTAGTGTCAGGCCAGGCAGAGGCTGCAGATGCGGCAGTACATGCAGGAGTTGATATTGATATGATGAGTCCGGCATACATGTTTCATCTGGAAGAACTGGTCGAAGAAGGTCATGTCCCCGTTTCGCTGATAGATAGAAGCGCGTGGAATGTGCTGGTGATGAAGAACAGACTCGGACTGTTTGAGGATCCGTTCGCAGGAATGGAGGGAGAAGAACAGCTGTCTGCGGAGGCAAAGAAGATCGCACTTGCCCTGGCATGTGAGAGCTCGGTTCTGTTGAAAAATGCGGATCTGCTTCCGCTGAAACCGGAACAGAAGGTGTTCTGGCCGGCCCTTATGTGGAGTCGACGGAACTGCTGAGCAGATGGGCGATCTTCGGCCGTCACGACGATGTGGAGACGATCAGCGAAGTTCTGAGAGACCGGAAGCTGCCGGTCAGGTTTGTTCCGGGCTGTGAGATACTCACAGAAGAAGAAAGACGGCTTTGGCAGGCTGATAACTGCCGGATTCAGGGTGAAGAAGAACAGAATAAAGAAATGTCGGGATCGTGCGGTGACCAATACGCAGACCTTGAAGAAATCGGACCGGAGGATACAGTGGTACTTGTGCTTGGAGAACATGAAGCACAGTCCGGTGAGGCGGCGAGCAGGGCATTTCTTGATCTTCCGGAAGGTCAGCAGAAGTTTTTTGACGCAGTAGCTGAGCGCACCTCCCATATTGTAGCGGTCATCATGTCAGGACGTCCGCTGGATATACGGAAAATAGCAGAAAGTCCCAGGCTGTCCTCCTTGCCTGGAGACCGGGAACGATGGGAGCCGAGGCTGTCGTCCGTCTGGTGTACGGAGAAGAGACGCTTCCGGTAAACTGTCAGTGAGCATACCGTGGGGTGTGGGACAGGTGCCTGTCAGCTACTGGGATGTAAAGACCGGACACCGGATGACGGAGACGAATCCGGAAAACCGCTTTACGAGCCGGTATATGGATATTCCGAATGAGCCGCTTTATCCGTTTGGATTTGGTCTCTCTTACACAGGATTTACCATTACACCTCCTGTACTTGAGAAACAGGAGAGAGAAGATAAGATCGGAATATTATGTAAGGTGAAAAATGTGGGAGAGGTGCCGGGGGCGGAAGTTGTACAGTGTTATGTCGAGACACTCTGCGCTCCGGTCGTACGGCCGGCCAAAGAACTTATCAGGTTCCGGAAAGTTTTCCTGCAGCCTGGTGAAGAACAGAAAGTCAAATTTACGATTGACCGGAAAGAACTGGCTTTTTACGGAGCGGATATGGAACTCATAGATGGAGGCATTCCGCTTCGGATTACCGTCGGGAACAGCAGCAGGGCAGAAGCAGGGGACGTCAGTCTCCAGCTAGACAGAAGATCGTAACACAGAAGGTCAACAGACAGATCGTAAAACTGAACAAGGGGCGACGTAAGCCCCATTGTTTCCATATATCAGCTGCCGTCAGGAGCTGAAAGAATATATGCTGCGTTGAGGATTTCTCATAAACGAGGGTGTCCCAAAAGTCATGAAATGACTTGAGGGATACCCTCGTTCTTTTGTAAAAAAATAGAGAACGGTTACCACGCCAATGTCATTTAGTTAAGACATCCGCTGTGGAAACAATACAGGTGCTTCTGTCTACGATGACAGAGGAATTTTGTTCATATGAAAATGGAGCCCTTGTTTTTTATACAAAAAGCTCCATTACTGTTTATTTATTTGAATTTATGATTCCTTCAATATCACGGCCACCGTAGAATATTCGAGCTACTGTAACTGCCCTTTTCTCGTCATCAACAAGATAATACACAATAAAGTTATCTACCGGAAGCTGATGCATTTTCATCGAATGCCAAGCTCCCAGTCAACTAACGCATAACGAGCTGGCATGAAATCCAATGAACGAATCTCTTTTCGTATGCGGCCCAGCTGAGAAGTAGCAGTCTCCGGAGCCAGGAGTTCATTCGCAATGTACGAATAGATTTCACGTAAATCGTCAAGTGCATCTACAGAATAGCCGACCTTATAGCTATCCGTCATATGCCAAACTCCTTTGCAAGTGCCGCATCGACTTCATCTGCAGAATATACCTTTCCTGCTTTGATGGAATCAACACCCTTCTGGAGTTCTGCATCAAGCTGTTCTCTGGTCATTGCACCAACAGCTAATGGCTTAGAAGAAGGAAGTTCAATTCAAATGGCATACCCTTCTTCAGTACAATCTGGCTATAAAGCATCTGAATTGCACTGGATGGAGAAATGCCAAGCTGAGAAAGAATGCTCTCAGCATTATCCTTGAGATTGGTATCTATTCTTGCATAAACAGCGGATGTATTTGCCATAGTATCGCCTCCTTTTTCTTTATTATATTCGCTTTTGCTTGCGATTGCAAGCATTTGCATAGATTGTTTTATGACGAAACTTTGAATTTTATACGCCCTTTGAGGCAGAAAGGAATATTTATGGGATTTTTATCAGGACTGTTTCATTCCAGAGACAAGCCCACCAACAGCACCAACGGCAGCGCCTATTGCTTTCTCTTTGGTGGAAGCAACTCTGGCAAAGCCGTTAATGAACGAAGCGCCATGCAGTGAATAACTAGAAAAATTATAGTGAAAGAAGATAATGGATATAGTTGAAAAGGAAAGTTAGGCAAAAGCTTACCATTATCGTAGAATATTTCTCTAACAAGGTTTCTCTAACAAGCGTAAAAAATATCATTGACACATTATTTCGTTTGTGCTAAAATCCAAAGCAATTTAACATAGTAAACCGGTGAGCGGAGATAACGGCAATGATGCCTTTACAGAGAGTCTGAGGTGCTGAGAATCAGGCAAGAAACAAGTTGTCAAATGGACCGCTGAGGGTGCAGTCAAATGGGATCTTTTCCCAGAGTATTCTGCAACGTGTGGGCATACGTCAGTTGCCGGGGATATGTTGGTATCCTGCTAAGCGACGGGTCATACCGTGAATCAAGGTGGCACCGCGGGTAGAGTCATACTGTAGATGCATCTATTCGTCCTTGACAGAGGCTATACTTCTGTCAGGGACGTTTTTTATTTTTATAAAGCTTCTTTGACGAGAGATATTAGTCAAAGGAGCTTTTTTAAAAGGAGGTTGCAATATGCTGTTGACGAGATATTGGCGGTGCTTTTGTGCGCCGGATATAGAATTTAAATAAGAATCTTGATCGTAACCGAAATTAATGTAATGTTATCAATTTGGAGGTGCAGGTAATGAAAATTCTTCCAACGTTAGCTGAAGTCAGAGAGATTGCTTCAGATGTAAACTACAATGTGCTGCCGGTCAGCTGCGAAATACTTTCCGATTTCACAACCCCCATCGAAATCATAAAGATACTGAAAAATGTATCGACTCACTGTTATATGCTGGAATCCGCCCAGGCGAACGAAACCTGGGGACGTTATACATTCCTCGGCTTTGATCCAAAGATGGAAATTACTTGCGTAGATGGTGAAATGAAAATCGGAAATCTGAAATTAAAAACCGAACATCCGTCCGACTATCTGCGGCAGATCCTTGCAGATTATAAAAGCCCGCGCTTTGATTATCTTCCGCCATTTACGGGAGGTCTTGTCGGATATTTTTCATATGACTATCTTGGTTACAGTGAACCAACAGTGAAATGCGACGCCAAAGACACAGAGGATTTTAAGGATGTTGATCTGATGCTTTTTGATAAGGTCATCGCTTTTGATCATCTCAGGCAAAAAATCGTTCTTATTGTCAATATGTCGCTTGATGATGTTGAGGTCAGATATAATAAAGCAGTTATGGAACTGAAGCGACTGATTGAACTTCTTAGAAATGGAGAAAAGAGGGGGGAGCCAGGCGGAAAACTTCTGGGAGAGGTTACATCGCTGTTTGGCAAAGAACAGTTCTGTGCCATGGTGGAAAAGGCAAAACACCATATTCATGAGGGAAACATCTTTCAAATTGTGCTGTCAAACCGACTGTCTTCTCCCTTTGAAGGAAGCCTGCTCAATACCTACCGTGTTCTCCGAACGATCAATCCGTCTCCTTATATGTTCTATTTTTCAGGAACGGATGTCGAGGTTGCAGGCGCTTCGCCTGAGACCTTGGTAAAGCTGGAAAATGGTGTACTTCACACCTTTCCTCTCGCTGGTACCAGACCGAGAGGAAAAAACGATGAGGAAGATAAAGCACTGGAAACAGAGCTGCTTGCAGATGAAAAGGAGCTGGCCGAACATAATATGCTGGTTGACCTTGGCAGAAACGATCTTGGTAAAATCAGTAAGTTTGGCACCGTTCAGGTGGAAAAACTGCATTCTGTTGAACGATTCTCCCATGTTATGCACATTGGCTCTACTGTACGGGGTGAAATAACAGAGAAACACGATGCACTTGATGCCATTGAAGCGGTATTGCCTGCCGGAACACTTTCCGGTGCACCGAAGATCCGGGCTTGTCAGCTTATCGGAGAACTTGAAAACAACAAGCGGGGAATCTATGGCGGCGCCATTGGATACATCGACTTCACAGGAAATATGGACACCTGTATTGCGATTCGTATCGCCTACAAGAAAAACGGGAAGGTTTTTGTTAGGAGCGGAGCCGGGATCGTGGCAGATTCCGTACCTGAAAAGGAGTATGAAGAATGCATCAACAAAGCCAGATCCTCGCTGAAAGCGTTGAAACTTGCACAGGAGGCAGAATTATGATCTTACTTATCGATAATTATGACAGCTTTTCTTATAACCTCTACCAGCTCATTGGCGAAATAGATCCGAATATCAAAGTCATCCGTAATGATGAAATGACAGTTGATGAGATAAAAGAACTAACACCCGACCGCATGATTCTTTCTCCCGGTCCGGGCAGACCTGAAGATGCAGGCATGATTGTTGAAGCCGTAAAAATACTCGGGAAGGAAATTCCGATTCTCGGTGTTTGTCTCGGACATCAGGCAATATGTGCGGCATTTGGTTCAACCATTACTTACGCAAAAGAACGAATGCATGGAAAACAATCGGATGTCAAATTTGACATAAATTGTCCGTTGTTTGTGGGTTGTCCTGAAACTGCTCCCGTTGCCAGGTATCATTCTCTTGCAGCAGATGCCGACACAATTTCCGAATGTCTGAAAATCACGCTTTCACTGCGGACGGAGAGGTAATGGCAGTGCAGCATAAAGAATATCCGATCTACGGGGTACAATTTCATCCCGAATCCATAATGACACCGGATGGAAAGCAAATGCTTAGAAATTTTATAAAGGAGATATGAGTCATGATCAAAGAAGCCATTGTAAAAATCGTCAATAAAGAAGACCTCACTTACGATGAGGCATATTCTGTTATGAATGAAATCATGAGCGGTGAAACAACTGCGACGCAGAACGCTGCATTTCTTGCAGCTTTGTCAACCAAAAGTGCCAGAGCAGAAACAACCGATGAAATTGCCGGATGTGCGGCCGCTATGAGAGCGCATGCCATGAAGGTCGAAACAGGAATGGATCTTTTTGAAATTGTAGGAACCGGTGGTGATAATGCGCACAGCTTCAATATTTCCACTACATCAGCTCTGGTTGCCGCTGCAGGAGGTATGAAAGTGGCCAAACATGGAAACCGTGCAGCATCCTCACAATGCGGAACGCAGATTGTCTGGAAGCCCTCGGCGTAAACATTCAGCAGAGCCTGAGAGGTGCCTGGAACTTTTGGATGAAGTGGGAATGTGTTTTTTCTTCGCACAGAAATATCATACTTCAATGAAACATGTGGGAGCAATCCGCAAGGAGTTGGGATTCCGTACGGTGTTCAACATCCTCGGCCCTCTTACCAATCCGGGGACACCTTCTATGCAGCTTCTCGGTGTGTATGACGAGTATCTTGTGGAACCATTGGCACAGGTATTGATTCAGCTTGGTATCAGGCGCGGGATGGTTGTGTATGGGCAGGATAAGCTGGACGAAATCTCCATGAGCGCACCAACCACGATATGTGAGATTCGAGACGGCTGGTTCAAATCTTCAGTGATCACGCCGGAAGATTTCGGGTTCGAAAGATGTACGAAAGAAGATTTGAGGGGTGGTGCGCCTGAAGAAAACGCAAAAATTACCCTTGCAATTCTGAACGGAGAAAAAGGTTACAAGAGAAATGCTGTGCTTTTAAATGCCGGTGCGGCACTTTACATTGGTGGAAAATCAGACAGTATGAAAGAGGGTATCGCACTTGCCGCAGAAATCATTGACTCGGGTAAGGCGCTGGAAACACTGAATAAGCTCATTGAAGTCAGCAACCGTTCGGAGGTGTGAGTATGACGATTTTAGATCAGCTTACCGGCTGCGCCCGAGAGCGCACCGTGCAGGCAAAGTTAAGAATATCACTTGAAGAGTTGAAACAGCAGGCGTTATCCCTGCCGAAAGGCAATTTTACATTTGAAAAAGCAATCAAAAAACCGGGACTTTCTTTTATCTGCGAGTGCAAAAAAGCCTCTCCATCCAAAGGAATCATCGCTCAAGAGTTTCCATATCTGCAGATTGCAAAGGACTATGAAGCGGCAGGGGCAGACTGCATCTCGGTACTGACCGAACCAAAATGGTTTCTCGGAAGTGACCAGTATCTGAAAAAAATTGCCGACGCTGTTTCTGTTCCCTGTCTGCGCAAGGACTTTACGGTGGATGAGTACATGATCTACGAGGCAAAGGTGTTAGGCGCATCAGCGGTGCTTTTGATCTGCTCTATATTGAGTGAGGAACAAATAAAAGAATATATCAGCATTTGCGATGAGCTGGGACTTTCCGCTTTGGTCGAGGCACACGATGAATGCGAAGTGAGAATGGCATTAAATGCCGGGGCACGTATGATTGGAGTCAACAATCGCAATCTCAAAGATTTCTCGGTGGACACCGGTAATAGCGGCAGATTCAGAAGGCTGATTCCACGCGATGTGCTGTTTATTTCTGAAAGTGGTGTAAGCAGTGCCGAAGATGTAAGAAAACTCTGCGAGATCGGTGCGGATGCTGTTTTGATTGGAGAAACACTTATGAGAGCAGAGAATAAAGCAGCAAAGCTTGCCGAATTGAGAGGTGTGCTATGACAAAAATGAAACTCTGTGGACTGTTTCGTCCTTGTGATATAGATGCAGCCAATCAATTGAAACCAGAATATATTGGTTTTGTGTTTGCACCGAAAAGCAGACGATATGTAACGCCTGAAGAAGCAGCAGAATTAAAAAACTGCTTGCTCCTACCATTCAAGCAGTTGGGGTATTTGTAAATGAAGCGGCTGAACGGATTGCGGCTCTCTTAAATAAAGGAATTATTGATATTGCCCAGCTTCATGGCGTTGAAGATGAAAATGAGATCAATCAACTGAGGGCGCTTACGGATAAACCGATCATCAAGGCTTTTTGTATAAAAAAAGTCAGAAGATATTACAAATGCTGAATCCTGCTTAGCAGATTATATTCTGCTTGATTCCGGCGAAGGGACAGGAACTGTATTTGACTGGAAGAAGATACAAAACATACAAAGACCGTATTTCCTCGCTGGCGGACTTTCCATTGATAATGTAGAAAATGCGGTGAGACAATTAAACCGTATGCGGTCGATGTCAGTTCAGGCATTGAGACAGATGGGCTCAAAGATAAAACGAAAATGGCGGCATTTGTTGCTGCTGTCAGAAAGGAAGAACGATTATGACGAATCCAAACGGACGCTTCGGCATTCACGGTGGTCAGTATATCCCTGAAACACTCATGAATGCAGTTATTGAACTGGAAGAAGCATACAACCATTACAAAAATGATCCGGAATTTAACAGAGAGCTGACCGAGCTTTTTGATGAATATGCAGGCAGACCATCCAGATTGTACTATGCAAAAAAAAATGACAAAAAGATCTCGGAAGGTGCCAAAATTTATCTCAAGCGTGAGGATTTAAACCACACAGGTGCACAACAAGATCAATAACGTACTCGGTCAGGCACTTCTGGCAAAGAAAATGGGAAAAACAAGGCTGATCGCTGAAAACAGGTGCAGGCCAGCAATGGTGTTGCCACAGCCA
>ENA-OQLB01000687-OQLB01000687.1-human-gut-metagenome-genome-assembly--contig:-NODE-687-length-17810-cov-4.437765_pt1 | contig 17810 bp, 26 predicted proteins | sample MGYA00242656_ERZ504813 | MGnify/ENA primary metagenome ERZ504813 (study PRJEB26092, sample SAMD00036388) | human gut metagenome | host: Homo sapiens | study: EMG produced TPA metagenomics assembly of... | reverse complement strand
TCTTTTTTTTGTCGTTTTTGAAGCTGCCATTGTCAGACTCCTCCCAGTTGATATCAAATATAATTCGCTGCCAGAATAAGGATTCCGGCTGCAAAAGAATAAAATGCAAAATAACGCAGTCTGACCTGATTCGAAAGCTTAAGCATAAAACGGATCACCAGATAGCCTGTGATCCCGGCCACGATCATTCCAAGAACATAAGTAAATCCCTGGCCAACAGTCATATGAACAGAAGTGAACTCTCCCATCTCCACAAAAAAAGCTCCCACCACAGCCGGAATGCTCATCAGCAGCGAATATTTCACTGCAAACTTCCGTCCGAGGCCGCAGAAAAGTCCTGCGCTCATGGTAAGTCCAAGCCTGGAAAGGCCCGGAAACACAGAAAGGCCCTGGCAGATACCCATCCACATAGCATCTCCGAAGCTGGTTTCTTTTGTTCCCTTGCTGCCATTGACATTACTGTAGTCCACAACAAGGAGGATCACACCTGTAAGAAGGATTCCGATCCCGGAAAACATGTGTGAGGATGCGCTTCGCACAACAAGTCGTTTGCACTGATATCCGATCAGGACTGTAGGAATAGTAGATACCATAATCAGGGCAGTAAGCTTCCGGTAAGTTCCGCTTATGATCTTTGCGTAGGTAAGCTCTTTCCCAGTCCTACGGTTATAGAGAAAAATATTGACATTTCCGATCAGATCCAGTATCATTCCGATCAGCTCGATCCCGATCTTCTTGATGTCCTTCAGAAAAACAAGGATCAGAGCTATCATAGTTCCCAGATGGAGCATCACTTCAAAAAGCACACCGGAGCCTCTGGTACCGCCCAAAAGATCCTGCACTCCACAGAGATGTCCGAAGCTGCTCACCGGCAGAAATTCGGTGATTCCCTGAATGATTCCCAATATAATCGCATGTATCACTGACATAATGATATTTCCTTTTCTTAAATTTTTTCCAACACATTATAGCATAACTGAGTAAAACTTACAATCTTCACTTGGTAAAAATTTCAAACAAATGTTCTTTTTTTTGATCTGCAAGAAAAAATCCTCCGGCTGCATCAGAAAACACAGTCGGAGGATCTGTTTATAAACAGACTTTCTGCTTATTTATTTTTCAGATATTCGTCGATACCTTTTGCACCAGCTTTACCTGCACCCATGGCAAGGATTACGGTAGCTGCACCTGTAACGGCATCACCACCGGCATATACGCCGTCCTTGGATGTCTTACCGGTTTCTTCCTCGGCAACGATACATCTTCTCTTGTTGATGTCAAGGCCCTTGGTTGTGGAAGAGATCAGCGGGTTCGGTGAAGTACCAAGAGACATGATGACAGTATCTACATCCATATCATACTCGGAACCAGGAATCTCTACCGGACGTCTTCTTCCGGATGCATCCGGCTCACCAAGCTCCATCTTGACAACCTTCATACCGTTTACGTGGCCGTTCTCATCAACGAGGATCTCCTTCGGATTTGTAAGAAGATCAAAGATGATGCCCTCTTCCTTAGCGTGATGAACTTCCTCTGCTCGTGCAGGAAGCTCTGCCTCACTTCTTCTGTATACGATATGTACCTCAGCACCAAGTCTCAGTGCTGTTCTTGCAGCATCCATGGCAACGTTACCACCGCCGACAACTGCAACCTTTTTGCCTGCTGCGATCGGTGTATCATAGGAATCATCGAATGCTTTCATGAGGTTGCTTCTTGTCAGGTACTCGTTTGCAGAGAATACACCGCTTGCATTCTCACCCGGGATGCCCATGAACATCGGAAGTCCTGCACCGGAACCGATGAATACAGCCTCAAATCCCTCATCCTCGATCAGCTGATCGATGGTAGTGGACTTACCGATGACAACGTTGTCTCGAATTTAACGCCAAGCTCTTTGACCTTCTCGATCTCTTTCTTAACAACCTTCTGCTTCGGAAGACGGAACTCCGGAATACCGTAAACAAGAACACCGCCAAGCTCATGAAGAGCCTCGAATACAGTTACATCGTATCCTGCCTTTGCAAGGTCACCTGCACAGGTAAGTCCGGATGGACCGGAACCGATCACTGCAACCTTATGTCCGTTCTTAACCTCTGCTCCTGCAGGTTTGATATCATGCTCCAGAGCATAGTCTGCAACGAATCTCTCCAGCTTACCGATAGAAACAGCCTCGCCCTTCTTACCGCGGATACACTGTCCCTCACACTGGGATTCCTGCGGACATACACGACCACAGATAGCCGGAAGTGCGGAAGATAAACCGATCACCTTGTAAGCCTCTTCCATGTTGCCCTCTTTGATGTGCTCGATAAATCCCGGAATATTGATGGATACCGGACATCCCTCTACACATTTCGGTTTCTTACACCAAGGCATCTCTGTGCCTCTTCCATTGCTTCTTCCTGATTATATCCAAGACATACTTCCTCGAAGTTTGTCGCACGTACCTTCGGATCCTGCTCTCTTACAGGAACTTTTTTTAACATTTTTGCATCTGCCATTAGTTGTCACCTCCGCAATGTCCGCATCCACCGTGGTGGGTATCGCCTTCCTGAAGCTTCAGTAATGCACGGCCCTCCTGGGTCTTATACATCTGGCTTCTCTTCATAGCCTGATCGAAATCAACGAGATGTCCGTCGAACTCCGGTCCGTCTACGCAGGCAAATTTGATCTCATCACCGACCTGGAGACGACAAGCGCCGCACATACCGGTTCCGTCAACCATGATCGGGTTCATGCTGACAATTGTGTGGATACCAAGCTTCTTGGTAAGAAGACAGACAAATTTCATCATGATCATCGGTCCGATCGCTACACAGACGTCATAATGCTTGCCCTCGTTTGTCACAAGATCCTCAAGAGTCTTTGTTACCATACCGGAACGGCCATAGGAACCGTCATCTGTTGTAACATAAAGATTGGAAACAGCGCCAAGCTCTTTCTCAAGGATAACCATATCCTTAGTCTTGGAACCAAGGATAACATCCGCTGTGATGCCGTGCTCATGGAGCCATTTAACCTGCGGATAAACAGGTGCGGTACCGACACCACCGGCTACGAATACCATTTTTTTCTTCTTAAGTTCTTCGATATCCTCATGGACGAACTCAGACGGACATCCCAGAGGTCCTACGAAATCACGGAATGAATCTCCCGCCTTCAGTGCGGACATCTTAATGGTAGATGCTCCGATCTCCTGGAATACGATGGTAACTGTACCGGCCTCGCGATCGTAATCGCAGATGGTAAGAGGGATCCTTTCTCCCTTTTCGTCAAGTTTCACAATGATAAATTGTCCTGGCAGACAGTGGCTTGCCACACGTGGTGCATGCACAACCATAAGATGGATCTTAGCTGCCAGCGTTTCAGCTTTTAAAACCTTATACATGGTCTTCCTCCTCGCGCAAATTATAAACCTTTATTAATAATACGCTAAAAATCAGCATATGACAAGAGTAGATTTACAATTTCTGTCAAAATTCTTTACCACAGCACAGCGCAACCATGTTAGTCTTATACAACTAGTATCATCAAAAGCCACATACAAAACTGGTTATTTCTGTGTTTTTTTCCTTTCGATAAGGGTATACAATCGGTCCAGTGCCTCCCGGATCCCTCCTACTTCATCGATGAGTCCTTCCTTTACCGCTTCCTCACCCTCCAGCATAGTCCCCACATCTTTTACAAGCTGGGAGGTATCCAGCATCAGCTCCTCCATCCGTTCTGCCGTGATATGTGAATGTCCGGATACAAAGGCAATGATCCGGTCCTGGATCTTTTCCATATTGCGGTAGGACTGCGCTACACCGATGAACATTCCGTTCTGGCGTACCGGATGGACCACCATGGTAGCACTTGGCACGATAAAGGAATAATCTGCTGATACCGCCATGGGTACACCTATGGAATGTCCCCCGCCCAGCACCAGGGAAACCGTAGGGATACTCAGAGACGCGATCATCTCCGCAATAGCAAGCCCTGCCTCCACATCTCCTCCTACCGTATTTAAAAGGATCAGAAGTCCCTCGATCTCCTCATCGTCCTCAATGAGAGCCAGCTTTGGCAGTACATGCTCATACTTGGTTGTTTTGCTGTGAGACGGCGCGGATTCATGACCTTCGATTTCCCCGATCACCGTCAGAAGTTCCACTTTATGCTTCCGGGAATTTCCATCGAGCACTGCCTGCCCTGTTTCCCGGATCTGTTCGTTCTGGCTCGCTTCCCGGTCCAGTTCCTTCTGTTTTCCCTCTTCGCTCTGTTTTTCCATAAAAAAAATACCTCCGGAATCTGAAATTCTGGAGGTATTATATGCAAAATATTACTTTCTATTCAGAGATCATTCATCCCAGTTTGTCCATACGTCAGTAACGTCGTCGTCATCATCAAGAAGATCCAGTGTTCTGTGAAGATCTTTGATAGCCTGATCATCCGTCAGCTCCACATAGGTCTGCGGGATCATGGCGATCTGTGCTTCTACAAGCGGGATTCCGGCTTTCTCAAGAGCCTCACGTACAGCACTGAAATCGTCCGGTGCTGTGATGATCTCAAAGCTGTCCTCTTCCTCGTTGAAGTCCTCAGCACCTGCATCCAGAGCTGTCATCATCAGCTCGTCCGCATCCATCTCGCCGCACTCATCCTCAAGCTCTTCCTTGTCGATGATGATCTGGCCCTTCTGGTCGAACATAAAGGATACGCATCCCTGTGTTCCGATGCTTCCGTTACCTTGGTAAACGCGTTACGTACATTACCTGCAGTACGGTTCTTGTTATCTGTAAGAGTCTCTACGATAATAGCAACACCGTTCGGGCCATATCCCTCATATACAGCCTTCTCGTAGCTGTCTGCAGAATCCGCACCTGCTGCCTTCTTGATTCCACGATCGATCGTATCGTTCGGCATGTTGTTTGCTTTTGCTTTTGCGATGACATCACGAAGCTTGCTGTTGTTTGCAGGATCCGGGCCGCCGGCCTTTACTGCCATAACGATCTCACGGCCGATGACTGTGAAGATCTTACCCTTCTTGGCATCATTTTTCTCTTTCTTATGTTTGATGTTGGCAAATTTTGAATGTCCTGACATGGTATCTTCCTCTCCTTGTTACCGTATATTTTCTTTCGTGCCCTGCTCATTTTGGGTACCGTTTTACATAATTGCAACTCGGTTTAATATAGCACTTATGAAAGATTTCGTCAAGAATCAGAAAACAAACCGGTCAAAATTCCTCATGTTCCCCTAAAAAGTCAATTCCAGACTGATCTCAAGCGCATGATTCACCTTATCAAGCATAGCACTGTCCAGATGACACACCTTATCCTTCAGACGCCGCTTGTCGATGGTGCGGAGCTGTTCCAGAAGGATCACGGAATCCTTTTCGATCCCGTAGGCGGATGCATCGATCTCAATATGTGTCGGCAGCTTTGCCTTATTCATTTTTGATGTAATTGCCGCACAGATCACTGTAGGCTGTGACGGTTGCCCACATCGTTCTGGATGATCAGCACCGGACGGATGCCGCCCTGTTCACTGCCCACTACAGGTCTTAAGTCCGCGTAAAAAATATCCCCTCTTTTTATAACCACACAATTCACACTCCGATTCTGGTCCGGCTTATTTGCAAGCCGTATTCCTTTTTACAGATAAGTATTTCCACAATTTCTTTGTGTATACCATGCGTGGTACTTTTTTACCGGCCTTATGTCTGACCCGGCGTTCCGGATCCGGGTATTTACGGATCTACTGGAAAAGCTCTCCTCTTCTCCGCATTCCTTACCGTCTTTGATATAAACCCGCGGAACACGTTTACTGATCCCACAGACAAATTCATAAGAAAATCTTCCGGAAAGATCTCCCAGTGTCTCCACACTGATAAATTCCTCTCCATCTCTTCCCATCAGGGTGACCTCGTCCCCGGCCTTCACCTCCGGGATATCTGTGACATCAACCATAAACTGATCCATGCAGACCCGTCCGAGGATCGGAGCTTTTTTGCCCCGGATCAGGACCCAGCCCTTATTGGAAAGCTGTCTCGGATAGCCATCTGCATAACCTACGGGGATCGTTGCCATTCTGGTAAAGCGTTCTGTAACAAACGTTCCTCCATAGCTTACCGCTGTTCCACGTTCCACATTTTTCACATAGGATACATGACTTTTCAGCTCCATTGCAGGTGTCAGCTTCACAATATCACGTTCTACCTCCTCTGACGGATAAATACCGTAAATGGTGATACCGGCACGAACGACATTGAGATTTGCTTCCGGAACACGATGATACCTGCACTGTTGGAGCAGTGACGTACCGGAATATGAACACCTCTTTTTTCCAGAAGCTCTGCAAAACGGAGATAACGGTCCAGCTGCACCAGTGCAGGAGAACGGTCGGTCTCATCCGCCCTGGCAAAATGGGTAAACATTCCCTCGATCACCAGATTCGGGATTTTTGAGATTTTTTCGATCTTTATCGCATTTTCCGGAATATCCGCATATCCGATCCTTGTCATTCCCGTATCCAGAGCCAGATGAATATGTACATTTTTTCCAATGCGTGCACCTGCTTTTGCATATTCTGCTGCTGTATTAAGATCCGATATGGTGATCCGGATATCATTGGCTGCAAGCTCTTCATAATATTCCTCAAATACAAGGCCAAGGATCAGGACAGGCTTGGTGATCCCTGCATGCCGAAGCTCCAGTGCCTCCTCTGCAGTAGCTGTTGCAAATCCCCAGATATAGTCATAGTCCTGGATCAGACGGGCAATAGCTCTGGCACCATGACCATAACCGTCTGCCTTGATCACAGCGATGATCTTTGTCCCTTCTTTGACATTTTTATGCATTTCCTCAAAATTGTGGGCAATGGCATCCAGTGATACCAGTGCTTTTACTCTCTCGTATTTTTTCATAATCCCGACTCCTCTTCACCTATAGCTAATGCCTTGGGCAGATATTCTATGATATCTCCTGCCAGCATACTGCGCTTTCCTTTTTCAGCGGCTGCAAGATCACCGCAAAGTCCGTGAAGATAAACACCTAACGCGGCCTTTAAAACCATGGGAGGCTGTTCCTCCGTTTTCAGATACATACATAACACTGCTGCCAGGATCCCGGAAAGCACATCTCCGCTTCCTGCAGTTGCCATTCCGGAATTACCGGAAATATTCAGATACATCTGGCCTTTTTCATCCGCGATCACCGTACATGCATCCTTCAATACGCACACAGAGCCTGTTTCCGCAGCACATTTCAGTGCAGTATCTGCGATCTCATGCTGGATCTCCTGGATCGTTCTGCCACTGAGCCGGCTCATTTCTCCGATATGCGGTGTCAGGACTACATGCTCTCCCAGATACTGATACCACTGTGGATGTGCAGCCAGAAGGTTCAGGCCGTCCGCATCCAGGATCAGCGGCTTTTTCTCCCGGGCAGCCGCCGTGAGAAACCACTGTTCTCTCTCACGGCTGGCCACTGATGTTCCAAGTCCCGGTCCGATCACGATCACATCACACCAGGATAGAAGCTGTTCATTGGATTCCTGATCAAAGCGGCTGCAGACCATAGCCTCCGGAAGGAGTATCTGCAGTGGGATCCTGTTGGCTTCCACAGTCTGGATCTTTACCATTCCCGCACCGGCACGAAGTGCTGCACTGGCGCTTAAATAAGCGGCTCCGCACATTCCCTCACTTCCGGTCACAAAGAGCACTTTTCCGAAGGTACCCTTGTTTCCGCCGGGATCACGTTCCGGAAACAGCTTCAGATCTTTATTTTCCAGACAGGCGGCAGATGCAGTCACAGCTTCTTGCTCATAGATCCCGATATCGGCGGTAACGATCCTTCCTGCATACAGTCTTCCCGGATAAAAGCAAAGACCTCTTTTCCGGTAGGCAAATGTGACAGTCAGATCGGCGCTGAAGGCAATTCCCATTTCCAGGCCAGTATCTCCGTTCACTCCTGACGGGATGTCAACTGCGATCTTTTTGGCCCTCGCACTGTTCATCTCATGGATGATATCAGCATAATGCCCCTCGATCGGACGCGTCAGGCCTACCCCAAACACGGCATCTACTATAGTAGTATATTCACTCCACTGCGGGTTATTCACCTCCGGGACACGATAACCGGAAGCGATCTTATACTGAAGAGCGGTCTCGCTGGTCATTTTATCTTTGTTTCCGACCATATAAAACTCTACCCGCATCCCCTTCAGATGGAACAATCTGGCAACAGCGATACCGTCACCGCCATTATTTCCGCTTCCGCAGACTACCAGGATCCTTTCGTCCTTCTGGAGATACTTTTCTGTTTCCTCTACCACCTTCAGTGCTGCCCGCTCCATCAGAACCTCGGAGGGAACTCCGATCTCACGGATCGTTGTGGAGTCCAGATCCTTCATTTCTTTGCAGGTAACAAGCTTCTTCATTCTGTCTTCTGCCTCCCCTCTGTCATAGAGAAAGCTGCCGTTTCCGGCAGCTTAACAATTCTTACTTATCCACATGTTCCTGCCTGTATTTGCTGAGATTATAAGACAGTGTCATCAGACTCTCGGAAAGATGAACGTTCTCTACGATCACATCATCCGGTGTCTCAAGATCGAGATGTGCAAAATTCCAGATTGCCTTGATCCCGTTCTCCACCAGGATATCTGCCATTTCCTTGGCTTTATTCTTGGGAAGTGTCAGAATCGCGATCTCCACGTTATTCTCTCTCAGGAAAAACGGAAGCTCACTGAGCATCTGGATCTCAAGTCCACGGACTGCGATGCCCTCAAGCACAGGATTTACGTCAAAGATACCAACCAGCCTGAAACCACGCTTCTCAAAATCCACATAATTGGCAAGTGCCTGTCCCAGATTACCGGCACCCAGGATGATCATCGGATGAACGGTATCCAGTCCCAGGATCTTACCAATCTCTGTATAAAGATAATGTACATTATAGCCATACCCCTGCTGCCCAAAACCGCCAAAATTATTAAGATCCTGACGGATCTGAGAAGCTGTGGTATGCATCTTCTTACTTAACTCATTGGAAGAAATACGTTCTACATTATCTTCCATCAGCTCTCCTAAGTAGCGGTAATAGCGTGGCAGACGCTTAATCACCGCTTTCGAGATTTGTTTTGTCTCCACGATAGTTTTCCTCCTTACCTTACACTAGGTTAATTATAACGAATTGACATTTTCCTGTCAATTAAAGTTGTCTATTCTGTACAAATTTCTTTATATTTTTTCTAATAATTGATTTTTTCTTTGAAATCCCGGCAGTTTCCGTTATAATAGGTGGAGGATTTTTCCCTGTTCAGACATAAACAGGGGTGATTCTTTATACAGGAGGACAGTTTTTATGATTTTATCATGTCAGAATATATGCAAGGCCTTTGGCGAAAAAGTAATTTTAAATGATGTATCCTTTCACATTGAAGACCGTGAAAAGGCTGCTCTGATCGGATGCAACGGTGCAGGAAAGACCACTCTGCTGCGGATCATCATGCAGGAGCTTTCTGCTGATTCCGGTACCGTGGTGCTTGCCCGGGATAAAAATATCGGCTATCTTGCCCAGTACCAGGATATCCACGGACATCATACCATCTACGAGGAGCTTCTTACCACCAAGCAGCACATCATCGATATGGAACGCCGTATCCGCAATATGGAACAGGAAATGAACACGGTGACCGGTGATGAGCTGAACCGTCTGATGGAAACCTATACCCGCCTGACCCATCAGTTGAGCTGGAGAACGGATACGCTTACAAAAGTGAGCTGACCGGTGTCTTAAAGGGTCTCGGCTTCACGGAGGAAGATTATGACAAGCAGATCGAAACTCTTTCCGGCGGTCAGAAAACCCGCGTGGCGCTGGGCAAGATGCTTCTTTCCAAGCCGGATATCCTGCTTCTGGATGAGCCAACCAATCACCTGGATATGGAAAGCATCTCCTGGCTGGAAACTTATCTTCTGAATTATCCGGGAGCTGTTTTTATCGTCTCCCATGACCGTTATTTTCTGGATAAGGTGGTCACCAAGGTCATTGAGATCGAAGCCGGACAGACCCGCGTATACAGCGGCAACTACTCTGCCTATGCTCTCAAGAAGGCTCAGCTTCGTGACGCACAGTACAAGGCATACTTAAATCAGCAACGGGATATCAAGCATCAGGAAGCCGTTATCGCCAAGCTGAAATCCTTTAACCGTGAAAAATCTATCAAGCGTGCGGAAAGCCGTGAAAAAATGCTGGACCGTGTACAGAGGATCGAAAAGCCTCTTGAGCTCCAGGACCGGATGCGTATCTCGCTGGAACCACGGGTGTTAAGCGGAAACGATGTGCTCCACGTGGAAGCGCTTTCCAAGGCCTTTCCGGGACAGACCCTGTTCTCCGATATCTCCTTTGATATCAAACGCGGCGAGCGTGTGGCACTGATCGGAAACAACGGAACCGGAAAGACCACCATGCTGAAGATCATCAACGGTCTTATTGAGCAGATGCCGGCAAATTTTCCCTTGGTTCCAAGGTTCAGATCGGTTATTACGATCAGGAACATCATGTTCTGCATATGGACAAGACAATTTTCAGGAGATCTCCGATACTTATCCGACTCTCACAGAGACCGAGATCCGAAATATGCTTGCTGCATTTCTCTTTACCGGAGATGATGTTTTCAAGGAGATCTCCGCACTTTCCGGTGGAGAAAGAGGCCGTGTTTCCCTTGCAAAGCTGATGCTTTCCGAGGCTAACTTCCTGATCCTTGACGAGCCTACCAACCATCTGGATATTGCCTCCAAGGAGATCCTGGAGGAAGCATTGGTCAGCTACACCGGTACAGTCCTTTATGTATCCCATGACCGTTACTTTATCAATCAGACTGCGACCAGGATCATGGAGCTGACAAACCAGGCAGTGGTAAATTACATCGGTGATTATGATTACTATCTGGAAAAGAAGGAGGAGCTGACCAGTACCTATGCACCGGGAAGCACTTCTCCGGAGGCACCTGCCGAAGAAAAAGCGGTTTCCGAGAACAAGCTTTCCTGGCAGCAGATGAAGGAAGAACAGGCAAAGAAACGAAAACGGGAAGCCGAGCTGAAAAAAGTCGAAGCCCGTATCGAAGAGCTGGAAACAAGAGACAGCGAGATCGACGAGACCATGGTCCTTCCGGATGTCTGCACCAATGTAGCGGAATGTACAAAGCTGAGCCGCGAAAAAACAGCCATCGCTGAAGAACTGGAAGAGCTTTATGAAAAATGGGAAGAGCTGGCCTGACGGTCAGCTCTTTTTTATCCCCTTATGTTTTTATGGAAGCAGCATGCCGAGATGCTGTTCAAAGCATACACCATCGTTACGGTCTGTTCCTTCCTCCACCGCATCCCGGATCGATGCCGAGATAAATCTACGGCCAGCTCTGCACAGGTTTTCATGGAATATCTTTTTACCAGCTGCACTGAGCACGGATGCAAAAAGATCTCCTGTCCCGGAATAGCTTCCGCCGGATTTCTCTGCAAATACCCAGGAGCTGTTTCCGTTTTCCAGGACAAGATTCCCCATTTTCAGAGGCTGCCCCTCCTCCCTGTGATCCACTCCAGTGATCACAACGGCAGGAAGTGAAAATTTCCGGGCAAGTCCGCACCCGATCTCCCGGATTTCTTCCATCCGCCGGGCCTCTGATACCTTTTGCAGTTTATTCCAGATCTCCTCCATTTTTTCTTTTCCGTAGAGAAGAAGGAGGGCTTCCGTAAGGTTCGGTGTGATCACATAGGAACGACGTGTCAGTTCGCAGAACCGGCTACGAAGCTCTTCTGTATAGATCGGATAAACCGCGCCGTCATCCCCCATCACCGGATCTGTAAGGATCAGAGTATCCTTCCCTGCAAACGCATCCATAAATTTCAGAATCCTGTCTGCCTGCTTATCATCAGAAAGAAATCCTGTATAGATCCCATCCGGAAAAATCCTCTTTTTTTCCACTGCTCCATATATGGTTCCATATGCTCTGTGAAATCCTCACAGAAATAACTTTCATAACCGGTCTGGTTGCTTAAAACAGCGGTGGGAAGTGGACACGCCTGGACTCCCATCACCGAGATCACTGGGATCGCTGCTGTCAGTGAACATTTCCCCAGCCCGGAAAGATCATTGATCACTGCTATTTTTTTCATGGTAATTCTCCAGTCTTGAGTTTTTTTCTGTAATATTATAGAATGAACTGTCAGGTTTACGCAATCATTTTTGGAAGGAAATCATCATACTTATGTTAAATATATCTGCAGAACACAAAAAAGAACACCTTTATCTGGAGGTTTACCACTATTATCGGAAGCTGATCCTGGAAGCCGTCTCCTTCCCGGAAGCAAAATGCCCTCCCTCCGCAAATGCGCCCAGGAGCTGAAGCTGAGCCGTACCACCATCGAAAATGCCTATCTTCTGCTGGCAGCAGACGGCTATATCATCGCCAGGGCACAAAGCGGCTATTATGTCACCGGCATTGCTTCCAAGCAACATCTGCTTACCCCCGAAAAACAGGATAAGGACATCACGCCCTGCCTTTATGATTTTGCCTCTTCCGGTGTTGACCGGGAAAGCTTCCGTTTTGATCTGTGGCAGCGTTACATCAAAAGCGCCCTCCGCCAGGGCGACCGTATGCTTTCTTATGGCGAACCCCAGGGCGAAAGCGATTTCCGGGAGGTTCTCGCAGACTATATCCGGGAACGCAGAAATGTGATCTGCTCCCCGGATGACATTGTAGTAGGGGCCGGTCTCCAGCCCCTTCTCCAGATCCTCTGCCCTCTGATCCATGAACGGAAAACCGTTTCGTTCCCCACACCGTCCTTCACCACATGCAGCACCATCTTTCAGGATTACGGCTTTGATGTCCATTACCGGGACAAAAGCTGCGATGTGATCTATGTTTCTCCTGCTCACATGACGAAATGGGGCGAGATCATGCCGGTAAAACGACGCCTGGAGCTGATCCGTCATGCGGAGATCAATGACCATCTGATCATTGAGGATGATTCGAAAACGAATTTGTTTATTTCCAGAAGCCGACGCCTTCACTTTTCGGTCTTGCAGGTGGTGAAAACGTTGTCTATATCGGTTCCTTTTCCAGGCTGCTGCTGCCTCCATCCGTGTCAGCTTCATGGTACTGCCGCGCTCTCTCCGGGAAAAATATACAAAAAAAGCAGCCTTTTATAATCAGACTGCTTCCAAGGCAGAACAGATCGCGCTCTGCCAGGTTTATCCGCGACGGGCATCTGGCTTCCCAGACAAGAAAGCTCCGCCGCCTTTATTCCCAGAAGCTGAAGGCTCTTTCCCAGGCTGTCCGGGAAACCTTCGGCCAGGACTGCCAGATCCAAACAGGAGCCGCAGGAACCAGCCTTGCCCTTACTCTTCCCTGTTCTCTCACAGGCAGTGAACTGACAGACAGAGCCCGGAACCGTGGTCTGGGACTGGAGGTTCTCAGAGAAAACGGAGCCGAGGTCACCCTGGTCCTCTCCTGCTCCTCCATTCCATCCAAGGATTTTCTGCCTGCCTGTCAGCTTCTGAAGGAGGTTACCGGCTCCTAATCTCTCCGGTTATCGATCATGTAGAGCAGGGCATTTACAATGCACGCAGCGATGTTGCTTCCACTTGCGTCCTTTTGCCACAATATAAGGCACATCTGCGTGCATAATCAGCTCCTTGGACTGCACAACATTCACAAAGCCTACCGGCACACCGATGATCAGCTCAGGAGAAAGCTTTCCGTTCTCAATAAGCTCATAAAGACGTACCAGTGCGGTAGGTGCGTTTCCAATGGCAAAGATCAGCTTTTTATCCATCTCTGCTGCCTTGTCCATGCTGGCTGTGGCTCTGGTAGTCCCGTTCTTTTTTGCAAGGGCAGCCACATCCTCATCGGACATGAAGCAGTAAGCCTCACCGCCGTAGCGGGCAAGTGCACGCTTGTTGATCCCGGCCTTTGCCATCTGGGTATCTGTGACGATACAGGCACCGTTGCGGATGGCGTCCATGGCCATCTCCACTGCACCCTCCGAGAAGCAGAGATTTTTTGCATAATCAAAATCTGCGCTTGTGTGGATGCAGCGTTTTACGATCAGCTCTGTTCCCGGAATCAGGGGAGTATCCCCCAGCTCTTCTGTGATGATCTCAAAGCTTCTTTTTTCGATCTCCATGGGTTTTACATTTTCAAGCTCAACTTTCATTTCTATTCTTCCTCCGTAATCCCGTTTTCCAGTATCTCATAGATTTTTTTCATATCCAGATGCTTCCGCAGCTCTGCAGCCAGGATATCATACTGCTGTTCCTTAAATGCCGCAAAATCCACGCCTGTCATATTTTCCACATCAATACCTTTTTTCTCGCCGATCACGCGGATGATCGCCTCTGCAGATGCTTCCTTATCGAAAACGCCGTGGATATAGGTTCCGCACACATTTCCCGCAAAAGCACCCTCTTCTTTTTTCTTACCGCTGACGCTGTCTGTGATCTTCGTGGCTGTTCCTGCATTGTCCTTCAGGATGCTTTCGCCCATATGGATCTCATAGCCCTCGATCTCCGCACCGGAAAGAGGAGCAAACACACCGGACAGCTGACCGAAATGCCCCTGCACCCTGGTCCTGGTTTTCTTTTCGGCAAATACCGTTTCCATGGGAAGAAGTCCCATTCCTTTCATGGAACCGCCATTTTCAACTCCATGAGGGTCGCTTAAGGTCTCGCCCAGCATCTGATAGCCGCCGCAGACACCAAAGATCAGCTTGCCTCTGGAGGCTTCCTTGAGAACCGCTGCCTCCATTCCGCTTTCCCGCATCCAGATCAGATCACCCATAGTGTTCTTGGTTCCAGGAAGGATGATCATGTCCGGAGAGTGAAGATCTCTCGGGTGTTTTACATAGCGGAGAGAAACTCCGGGAATGCTCTCAAAAGGATTAAAATCCGTAAAGTTGGAAATCCTTGGTGTACGGACCACTGCGATATCAATGACACCGGCTTCCTGCTTCCGATCAAAACGTTCCGTCAGGCTGTCCTCATCCTCCACCTGGATATCCAGATAAGGCGCCACCCCCACCACCGGATCCCGCTTCTTTCCTCAAGCATGACAACACCAGGGTCCAGAATAGTCTTATCTCCGCGGAATTTGTTGATGATCAGCCCTTTACCATAGCCTTCTCATCGTCCTCCAGAAGCTCCACCGTACCGATCAGCTGGGCAAAAACACCTCCACGTCAATATCTCCCACAAGAAGGACCGGTGCCTTGGCCATCTTTGCCATACCCATATTTACAATATCCTCATCCTTGAGATTGATCTCAGCAGGACTTCCCGCACCTTCGATGACAATGATATCGTTTTCCGCTGCAAGAGCGTTGTACGCCTTCATCACATCCGGGACCAGGGTCTTCTTATATTTGAAATAATCCCTGGCACTCATGGTTCCAAGAACCTCTCCGTTTACGATCACCTGGGATCCTACATCATTGGTCGGCTTCAGAAGGATCGGATTCATCAGGACAGACGGCCGGATCCCGGCTGCCTCTGCCTGCATGACCTGAGCCCGTCCCATCTCAAGACCATCCTCTGTGATAAAGGAATTCAGTGCCATATTTTGTGATTTAAAAGGAGCCACACGATATCCATCCTGCTTAAAGATCCTGCAAAGTCCCGCAGCCAGCAGGCTTTTTCCGGCATTGGACATGGTTCCCTGTACCATTATTGCTTTTGCCATAATATACCTCCCTCAAGTACTTCGATCAGTTTTACATTTTCTTCATGGCGCTTTACCGCGATCCGGTAATACCCCTTTGTAAGTCCCGGATAATTGCTGCAGTCACGGATCAGGATCCGCTTGCGCAGACAGAAGTCAAACAGCTCCTCCGGTCCTTTAAAGAAAATATAATTTGCTTCCGACGGAAATACTTTATACCAATGCGGACCAGCTCATCCTTCAGCACTGTGCCTCCCGAAAAACAAGCTGTCTTCCCTCCTCTACATATTCCGTCTCTGTAAGTGCCTGGAGCCCGGCTGCCTGGGCCATGGTGGAAACATTCCATGGCTGAACGCAGAGCTCCATCCTTTCCATCAGCTTTCTGTCAGAACAGAGGCCATAGCCCAGCCGCACACCGGCCATGGCATATCTTTTTGTAAATGCCTTTAGGATAAAAAGATTATTGAACCCGGAAAGAGAATGCTTCAGAGAATACTCTTCCGGTTCCTTTACAAAATCAAGGAAACACTCATCTACCACCAGCAGGATATCAAGCTTCTGCATTTTTCCAGGATCCTTTTCAGAAGCCTGTGGGGGATCAGCATGCCGGTAGGATTGTTGGGGTTACATAAGAAAGCCATATCCAGTCCCTTATGGAGGATATCCAGATAGGCTTCACTGAGCACAAAACCGTCATTTTCCGTCAGCATGTAATATTCCAGCTCACAGCCAGTGCTGGCCAGAGCCTGTCCGTATTCCGCAAAAGTAGGCGCCGGGATCAAAGCCCGCTTTGGCTTTACTGCATGACAGAGCGTAAAGATCACTTCTGCTGCTCCGTTACCGCATATTACCTCTTCCGCTTTTACCCCTTCCGATTCTGCGATCCTTTCCCTGAGAACGCCGCATCCCACCTGGGGATACTGTGCAATATGATCCAGACTGTGGATAATGGCCTGCTTCACACTTTCCGGTGTTCCCAAAGGATTCAGATTTGCCGAAAAATCCAGGCAGTCTTTATGTTTATATACGTCTCCTCCATGTATGTGTTTTGTCATTGGTCATTCTCCTGTCTGTATTTATTGTTACCTTAATAACCCGAACCGGATCCCCGCACTGAGCAGTCCAAATACAACCACACCCAGTATGGATGCCGCGTACATCAGCCGGTTAGCTCTTTTGATATCCTCCGGCTCCACTGGGCGGATCGGATCCCCGATCGTGGGTTTTTCATATAATTTCCCGAAATAATATGCATTTCCCGCAAGCTGTACATCCAGCGCTCCGGCCATGGCAGCCTCTGTCTGAGCAGAGTTGGGGCTTGCATGGTTCCTCCTGTCACGTTTGTAGATCTTTGCCGCGTTTTTTGTATCCATTCCTGTAAAAACAGTTCCTGCCACCATCAGCCATCCGGAGATCCTGGCAGGGATATAATTGGCCACATCATCCAGCTTTGCCGCAATACGGCCGAAATAAAGATATTTGTCATTTTTATATCCAAGCATGGAATCCATGGTATTGATACCCTTATACAAAAACATCAGCGGCACCCCGCCGATAGCCATATAAAGCATGGGGCGATCACGCCGTCGGATGCATTTTCCGCAACGGTTTCCACGGCAGCCTTTGTCACGCCGGTTTCCGTAAGCTCTCTGGTATCACGGCCTACGATCATGGACACCGCATAGCGCGCCTCGTCCAGAGTCCCGTTTTTCAACCGGTCATAAACCTTCATACTCTCATCCTTCAGGGAACGGGTGGCAAGAAGCTGATAGCACCAGAAAACCTCCAGCACAAATCCGGCCACCGGCAGATACCGGTAAAGATAATAAAGCACCAGAAGCGGCACCCCGCCGCTGAACAGACAGACAAGCACTACGATCAGAAAGCCTCCTGTCAGCTCACCGCCGTGATTTTTCGGAAAAATCTTCCGGATCACCTTTTCCAGCACTGCAATCAGATTGCCGATGACACAGATCGGATGATAAAGCCATCTGGATCTCCGATCAGAAGATCCAGCACAAATCCTATGACCAGTGCAGGAAGACTATATTTCATGCATCTTTTTTCTTGCCTCCGTTCTTTCTTATATTCCAGTGCGTTCCTTTCAGAAAGCGTGCCGGAAC
>ENA-OQLB01000686-OQLB01000686.1-human-gut-metagenome-genome-assembly--contig:-NODE-686-length-17816-cov-1.683363_pt1 | contig 17816 bp, 26 predicted proteins | sample MGYA00242656_ERZ504813 | MGnify/ENA primary metagenome ERZ504813 (study PRJEB26092, sample SAMD00036388) | human gut metagenome | host: Homo sapiens | study: EMG produced TPA metagenomics assembly of... | reverse complement strand
TCCGGTTAATCCTTCGGTATAGTCATAGGCACTCTGATACTTTTCATTTGCTTTTTCATAAGTCTCATTCAATTCATCCAATCCAGATTTTTGTTCTTTCCTCAGATCTTTCAATTCCCGTTCTGATTCCGCAATTTCCATAAGCGCCTGCTGGGATCCATCATTTTTCCATTGTATTCTACATAAGCAGCTGTCCCTTCTTCGGTTGATTCTTTGCTTTTCTTTAATACTTTTTGGCGTTCTTCCTCCAGATTCTTTAATTTGGTCCCGATATTCTCCAGATTCTGTTCTGCTTCATACCTTGCCATATCCGCTTCTACAAGTTCATCTGCGATATCTGCCATTTTCTCCTGTGCTGCCTGTGCTTTTGCAAATTTCAATGCCGTATCAATGGATTGCTTGGTCTGCGCTTCATTTTTTATTCAGCGCTCCTGTATTTTCATTGATCGTAAGACTTAGATCCGGAAACAATGAATTCAGTTCGTCTACAATGACCTGCATCCTTCCTATTTTTTCAGAAGATTTTCCTGCTCCTTCTGCTAAATCATACAATTCCGTCACCAGATCTCCGGACAACATTTCTTTTGCATTTAAGGATTCTACAGAGTCTTGCATATTCTTCATGGAATCGGTCAGACCTTTTGATGCATCTTCCATCTTGCGGTTTACTTCTTCTGTCTTGCTCCCCAGTTCTTCCGTTTCCTCTTTTGCATCGTTCATTGCAGATGAAAATAGTGCAGTTGCTCCTACCACTGCCCCAAGACCTACTACCAGAATCCCGATGGGGTTTGCTGCCATTGCCGCATTCAGACCGGTTTGTGCCGCTGTTGCCGCTCCTGTTGCCGTTGTCTGCGCTACTGTAGCTGTTGTTCCGGCCACGGTTGCCGCTGTATTTGCAGTTTCCGCTGCCGTCTCCGCTGTCTTTACCCCGGTATAGATCAGTACTTTTTCAATCAGACTTCCAATTCCGCTTCCAACATCTTTGATGTCCTTTATTAAGGTTTTGGCTTTTTTTGCTACAAAAATCGTTCCCACTGCAGTTCCTGCTGCCGTTGCCACCGGTACGATCGTTTCAATATTGTCGGCCAGAACCGTCATTCCTTTTTGAGCCGCCGGCAAAAACTTCTTCAGAGCAGGCGTCATCACGTCTGTCTGAAAGGTTCTCCCCAGTTCTTTCCACTGATTGGTCACGCTGTCATATTTGATAGATTTGATGCTTTCCATGGATCCTTTCACATTCTTATAGGCTCCGTTCACCTTATTCAAAGATGTGATAACTTTCATTGCATTGTCTTCTCCCAATGCACTCCATGTGTTACTTGCTATCGTCAGCGCTTCCTGCTGATTTTCCATGCTGGCCAGATCTGTGATCACTGACTGGAAAACGTCTTTCATCGCTACTTTTCCATCTTGCCATGCGTAGAATAAATTCTGGGTTTCCTTTGAAAATGATTTTAAATTTTCTTCAATCCGGCCGTCTGACATGGAAACGCCGAATTCCTTTACATAATCATTGACTTTATCCAGGTTGTAAGCGCCGGAATCTAATCCATTCTGCAGGATTGTGAACATTTCTTCTGCTGAAAATTCCGCCTGTGCCCACAGTGAACTGTACTCTGCCAGATTGTCCGTTAATTCTCCGGATTTATCCAGTCCGTTTTGTGCGCCCTTCGCAATATAATCAAATGCCTCTGATGCAGACAGCCCCATATTGTCCATCAATGCATCCGCACCCCGGATGGACTCGCTTAAATCCATGTCGAATACGTCCTGCAGCGCCATTGCTCCTTCTGCCAGTTCCCGTATTTTTTCCGGATTCGTTTCATTTGTATACTGTTTTACCATAGCCATTGCATCTGCAATATCTTGAATGGAATCTCCATACCCTTCTTTATAAATTTCCTGCATGGTTTTTCCATAGGCTTCTGTGGCCATCTGTGTTGCTCCGGTACTTGCTCTCAGCTGATTCTGTGCATCCTGTAATTCCAGTGTGCCTTGCACTGCACTTTGGAAAGTATCTGCCATCAGATCTTTTCCACTGTCAACCAATGTATTGATGAAGTTCGCTTTGATGATCGTTGATGTTTTTGTTAATTCATCCGCAAGATGATCTGCTTTCTTTCCAAATTCATCAATACTTGTTGCGCATCCGTCAGATGCAGACTCTGCTTCTTTCATGTAAGTAATATTTTCATTCAGCGCACGTGTGGCGCGAATTGTCTGCGCTTCCGCATGATTCAGCTGCTTCTGCCAGTCCTGGATTCGATTTCCTGCTCTTCGGTAAGTTTCCTCTCCTTTTTCTACGATCAGTTGAAGGGTTTCTACTGCTTCGCTTTGTTCATTCAGTGATTCCTCTGTTGTATCTGAAGCATTTTTCATCTCTTGCAGTGTTTTCTCAGCCTGTTCCAGCTTTTCCCGATATTCACTCAGAGCTGTTCCAACTCTGTTATATTCCTGTTCTGCATGGGACAATCCTTTTCTCAGTGCCGCTTCTTTTTCTTTTTGTTCATCCAGCGTTTTTGTCAATACTTCATGCTTCTTTTTTAATGTCTCCAGCGAATTCGCTGATCCTGCAGTTTGTGCTTCCACCAGTTTCATCTCGGATTTCATTGTGGCCAGACTTTTATTACATGAAGTGACTGCTGATCGAAACTCTTTTTCACCGTCAAGTGTGATAAATGCACCTATTTTCTTCTGCCCCATCTTTTCGCCTCCTCCCTGGTGCGATGTCGCACACAAAAAATTTGTATAAAAAGAGCACCTACCATTTCTGATAGATGCTCTGATTACTGTATTTAGTTATTCAATATTACGTTTCATCTTTTCTGCTAAAATAGAAAGTGTAGCCAATTTAACAGTCTTACTGTTATTTTTCCTAAAACTTTTCTCCATAGCATCTAATGCTTCAATAGGAACTTTCTCTACTACAGATATGAAATATGGAGCAATATCGAAAGGCTCTTTTGTAATCCTGTTTTTCTGTTGTCTCCTGTTTTTGTTTCTTTCACTACCGGAATTTTTTCTCCCTCTTTTGCTCTGAAATAGAAATCAACTAGGTAATCATATACTTCCCATGCCTTATCGGTATTCAAGCGATTTTGCATGAAGTAATGCACCTTTTCTGTCCAGAGATAAAGCGTATGAGCATATTTAAGGTTACCTTGAATTTCAAGGTCAGCTTTAAATTTCTTTAATTCTTCTCCCTGTAATGCGATATAATGTTTTCCTTCCGTATATCTTTTCTTATTATAAGAAAATTATATTGCAAAATTTTAGGCTGCGTTCCGTAATTTCTTGCTAGTTGCTCTGTTGTTAAAACTCTTATTCCATTTATTTCTATTACTTGTGGCAATTTCATTTCATAATACCTCCATTTTCTGATTTGCCAAAACAGAGGTACAGTGCTATAATATTTATACCTCTATTTGGGGGTCGGGTAGTCGATTTCACTTTCTCAGGGTGCCGACTACCCTTTTACTTTTTTAATTCTTCATATACCTTTCTAATCCCTAATCTAATTATATCGGTACGTTTTTTTCCGGTAATTTCACAACAATAGTCCAGCATTTCTTCCTCTTCCTGTGAAGTTCGTATTTCAAAACGTCCTTTTTTAGGATTATCCGTTGGTCTACCTTTCGGACTCATCAAATCACCTCTTTCTTTTTGTCCGTACATTTATCATGATACATTTTGTACGGACATTTGTCAAGAGGTAATTTTAAAAAGGACAAGTGAATTTCACTGCTCCTTATGTTCTTCTTAAAACTCATCTACCAACATCTTCACGTCTTGATATATTTCCTTGTAAGGCGTCTCCTTTTCTATAAGCTTGCGAATTCTCATCTTAACCAGAGTTCCAAAGACTTTAACTCCATGAGCGTTTCCTGTGACAGTTCATCACGTTTTCCACTCTGAATTCCCATCTTACTATTTATCAGCTTTGTAAATAGCACGTAGTACCTATCTGCATTTTTACTCCCCTGCTCTTTTACATACTCCACAAAGAGTTTAATCTGGTCTGTTTCATATCGTCTTGCCTCTTTGGATTCGTTACGAATTCCAAGCCACTTTTTATCTTTTTCTGAAGCTATGTAATATCCATTCTTTTTAATTGATTGAATAATGTCGTACACCCAATCAAAGTATTGGTCAGCTATCTCTGTTGTTGACCATCTTATGACATCTAAAATGCCTCTTTCGTCATACATAAAAATACTTGTCCTTTTTCCTAAATCTCTTGGCCTCGGGGACAAATTGTCACCCACTACTTCTACATAGCATTGCTGTAATTTTTCGTAATTTTTTCTATCAGCATGGACGACTTACGCTGCAATCTGCATTGTATTATTTTTCTGTATAAACTCCTTAATCTGGTCATATCCCCAACCACAATCTACTAAGCCACTTACTAGACATTCCATGGATTGAACTGCTCTTAGCTGCTCCATAGGCAGATAATCTCTCAAATTTTCTTTTTTACTGATTCCTAATTCTTCCCTTAACTGCTTTGCATTTTTTCCAAATAGCACCTTATAAATACAGTTCGTGTATGTAGAATAGGCATGACCGTGCATACGCTCATTCTCGGTGGACTGCTGCAACGCTTTTGTAAGTGATTGCCTAACTGCAATTCCTTTTTCTCGTTCAACAAGTTTGCCTTGTAGGATTTTTTCCATAGCATTGAATTGCTTGATGTAGCAAGGTTGAACTTCATAGCCTTCGCCCCTGTGTAACCCATTGCCAAAAGAGTAAAGCCGTCTCGTGTCATAAGATACATGGGATTCATTTTTCCATTGGATGCCTTATAGGAATCCAAATAAAATAGAGCGGAAAATTCCGCTGTACTTATAGTAGACTCTATGTTTCTTATAGACTCCATTACATCTCGATGGTTCTTGTCAAATGTATCTGATACATCCAAGCTTGATACTACTGTCATTTCTGCTTTATTCACTCTTTTTACTTCTACTAACATATTTTCAATCCTTTCTGTTGACTTTCAATTTTAAGTATCAAAATAGGACGTAGCATTTGCTACGCCCTCCAGCTTTCCGGGGAGATCAGGAGCATACCCTGAAAGGACTCCTCCCCTATATTCAATTAACTTCCTATGTTTTTAATGGGTATAAGAAAACCACCTACTCGCTTCAAGTAAGTGGCTCTATCATAATCCTTGTTCCAAAAACTTAAGATACCTCTCAAGTGCTTCTTTTTTCCGCAGTTTTCTCTGTGTCTTTTTCCTAACACTTCCAAAGTCTTCCAGTGTGATAAACATCCACCGGATTATGGCAATTGCACCAATCACCCCTGCGATCAATAAAATTCCCAGAGAAAATGACTTTGTAATTGCGATTCCAAGACATCCTATACACCACACTGTCAGTCCTGCTGTCATATAAGGATGTTTCTGGCCGATATACTTCATTGTCAGCCAAATGATTTTCAAATAAATTGTTGCTTTCGATTTTTTCTCCGTCATCCGTATTCCTCCCCGTTGACTTCATCTTACCACAGCTTTTCTTATAAATCCAGCATGGAAGTAATCTTTTTCTCTTCAAAAATCATCCGCTGCATCCGTATATTATGTATTTTCTTATATTCTGTAAACAAGTCGCACCACTTTCCAAAATACATATGTGCAATTTCACTCTCTCTGTATCCCATTTGCAACCCAATACATACGATCCACGCAAAGTTTATTTGTTCGGATTCTTCTCCTTCTTCCCATGCGTGGTCACTGCGTTTTTTCTTGCAAAGCACCTCATAAATTCTGCATGCAGTTCTCTTCCGATTTCTCCCGGTGACATATCAATTTTTCTGAGGATTGTTTTCTCATCCATCGTTTCCGCAGTTTTCTTTTCCTTTTCTGCTTCGATTTCCAGACCTTCCTGGACCATCCAGATCAATGTCTGATTCACCGTCTTAATGTTCGGCACTCCAAACGTTCCGATCGTCAGCCTTCTTCGTTGGTCTCTATGGTTCCGTCTTCCTTGCGGTTCGGTGTAAATCCATTCAGTTTTCCCTCAAACAGATCCAGATCGCCGTATTCTTCCTGGATTTTCTCCAATACGACCATGTCGCATTTGATTGGAAACTTTTCACCGGATAATTCAATATACTTCAGACTCTCAAACATCTCTTACTTCTCCCTTGTCTTTTTATCTGCTGCCATGACCACTTCTTTTCCAAACTTCGTATTGATCCAATCCATTGCCTCTTTTTCTGTTTGAAACACTTCTACAGATTTCCAGTTTCCTTCATCATTTGCCATTGCGCGTCCGGAAATAGACGGTGTCTTATACTCAATACTTTCCCCTTTTGTCGCATAGTCTTCAGACGGCTCAGAAAATTTCACTTTATATAAAAAATTGCCGGTAAATGCCCGAACTCCGTCTACGATCTCCTGAGTAATCCATGCCATTCCCACGTAGTTGTTCTGGTCATCTACATTATAATCAACCGTTTTCTTTTCACTTTCACCGATCTTGTGTCCGAACATCTCTTTATGTGCCTGGATCGGAATGGTGCTTGTATTTAATGTCACTTCTGCATAACTGAACGCCTTGTCATACTCTGACTGCGCATCATCTGCGTAAAGGGATCCCTCCGCATAATTTGGCGTTACCTGCAGACCAATTGCTTTTCCCAGCGCAAACGGTTCTGCATAAGTTCCTGATTCCTCCATTTTCCCAATAATCGGTTTTCTAAGTCCAATGTATGCCATGTTTATTCTCCTTCTCTCTCTTCTATTTCACATTCAAACACTAAATGACGAATGTCCGGATTCTCGTCTTCCAGAATATGGATTTCCGGAAATGTGAACCCCTGACTGAAAATTGCATTCCGTATCTTATTTTTAATTCTGGTAAAATCTTCCTCATAAGGCAGGAAGAAATGAATCTGTACTTCAACGATCACGCTTTGCGGTGTATCATCCGCATAGGCATCTCCATAGTCATCTGAATAATTAAATGTAAACCATCTTTTTTCTTTTCCTTCATATACTCCTGCCGTATATGGATATCCGAATGGCTGGATTGCCTCTATGATTTTTTCAAATGCTGTCACTTCCCATCTACCTCTCTGTTAAAGACTTCCTGCATTTTGGAAATTACATCTTTTTCAGCCTTCTTGTGGCTTTACTTAATACCGGCGTGGCTCTTTGCTTTGAAGTTCCGTATTCGAGATATACCATTTTTTCCATATTTCTTACCCGCACTTTCTTTCCGGCTCGTTTTCCACCTTTTGTCCTTGCATTTCTCCATTTTTTAGCAGAAGCATATCCGGTTGGCCTTACACATATGTAATATCCTTTTTGATTTCTTCTTGCCCCGGTGCTTCCGATGGACTCATACATATCCCCGGTATCTTTATGCCTGCTGACCTCTTTTTTTACTTCCTGTTCCAAGATTGGCACAGACTCTTCCAGCATTTTTGCGGCAACTTCTTCTACCTCTAATGCATTTAGTGCCTGCATCATGTCATCCAGTCCTCTAATCTCAAATTTTGCCATGTTCTCTTCGCTCTCCGGTAAGAATCACGTTCATAGATTTTGAGGCTCGATAGCTTCTCTTTACTTCATAGGTATCTCCTGTAGCCACGTCGCGAAACACCGATTCCCCATGATAGTTACAACTCAGGATTGCAACGCTGATATCCGCCTGATAACCGCACTGTTTTCCCAGTATTTCATCGTTTCGCGTTGTATCAGCGATTTCCGCTGGTATTTCTTCTGAAAAATTGTAGGTTTTCTTTTCAAATCCATTTTCATTTTGTTGGATTTCTTTTTGAATCCCTAACTGTATACTTCCATTCCACATTATGTTTCCTCCTCATCTAATGTAAGTCGAAACACTTTTCTCTGGTACAGTTTCATATACTTTTCTGTGTCAGATCTGTCATTTCCAAGATGCGCTTTTACATACAGAGTGACTGCTGTGATCACTCGTTCATCTTCTTTTTCTACTGTTTTTTGCGGAACACCGGAGTCTCTCATGTCCAGCAGGCAGTCATTGATATACATTTGAATGTCATCATCATATACTTTTGTGGTTTTTGCGATTCCACATCGTGTTTTTATCATGTCGAACATCACGCTTCCTCCTGCTGCATCATGTACTCCTCAATGATATCCTTCTTCGCAGTCTTTGTAATCTCATAGCCCTGTCTTACTGCCAGTTCCCTGATTTCCTTTACTGTCATTTTTTTCAGTTCCCCGGCAGTATGCAGACCACTGCTTTGGCTATGGATTACTCTTCCCCCTTTACTGATGCATCGTCAATGACCATTTTCAGGTTCGTATATGCTTCATTGTCCAGTACCTTGTAATCATTTCTTTCAATCGCACGTACCAGCGTCATATTCTGTGTAAATGCGTTCAGACTTCCCGCCACCGCTACATTGGATGACATGATACTTGTTCTCTGTCTGTCGTACTTTTTGAATGCCTCTTTAAAATCTCCGCATACCATCGGAATCTTAAGTTTCCCTTTCGCCTTAATATCAGATGCGATCACCTGGTTCGGAACTGCAATGATCGGCACCCGGATTGGACCAACAGAAAGATACATCTGCATCACATCCAACGGGTTCGGCTGCAACAAATCTCTTCCGGTTGTATCCTTCAATGTAGAAAGGAATAACAATCCGTCATCGTTGGTCAGAATTCTGGATCCTGTTCTATATGCGGCGCCAAGCGTAACAATGATTGCTTTCTTGATTTCATCCATTGTTTCGATTTCTTTTACCTCTTTTGCATCAATCAGGCCAATGACCTTTTTATTGCTTGTCGCATTACTCTTTCTTGCGATCCATCTTGTGATGACCTCTGTAATATTCTGATCTGTATCGCTTAACAAATCATTTGTAAGAGGCAGCCATCCTCCACGATCCTGAATGTCGTATCTGATCCGTTCGAACTGCGGTGTATCCATCTCCTGAAGTTCTCCGCCTTCTTCAATGTCCTCAAATCCCGTCATGGTAGCTCGTTTCTCATACGTGCGCTGCCCTTTATTTGTTCTGACGTTCTCCACAGTAATTAACGATTCCAGGGAAAATTCCGCCTGTTTCCACTGATTGATCCTTGTCTGAATGTCTTCCGGCACAATATATCCCCCATCCGGATCAGAACTTTCCCGCATTCCGGAACTCAATGCATTTGTGACCCGAAATCATGTCTGGCTGCATTCGCAAATTCTGCCACACTATTCTCTTCATTGTGAACCGGTGCCATATTTCCATGTCGGCACGATTCTGTGCATTCTCAATTTCTTCATCTTCAAGGTCTTTTAACAGATCAAATTCTCTCTGCAGATTTTTCAGTTCATTTTTCGCGGCTTCTGCCTCATCCAGATTCCCTGCCTCCACCAGATTTTTTACTTCTGCTTTTTTCGCATTGATCTGATCCAAAAGATTTAATAGTCTTTCACTCATGTTGTCTCCTTTTCTTTAGACACCATACATGTCTAATCCATTTAAAATTTCTTGTTTTCTTGCTTCTGTCTGTTCCTTTTCATTTTTCTCACGGATTACCTTTTCTCTTTGGGAGTACTGATGATTCAGATAAATTGTACATATGTAGAAATATTTATCAATGGACTGGAAAAACTGAAACTACAGGAAAGAATCGTCTTGGTACACTAATCGTAGAACCCAAGGCTACTGTTTTTGACAAAATCTTTTCCTTAATAGTAACGTGTACCAATTTGTTTTAATTGATAATAATCATCATATTTTTAGAAATACTACTGAACTTTCAGAACAGAACATTTTTGAGCTCGTAGAAAATAAACGTCTGAATACACAGACGTATAAATATACAGCATCTTCTTTTTCCACCAGCATAAATAATCTGCAATTATTGCTGATAACTAATCAGTCATTAGTTTATAAAAATGCCCGGATGTTCGTAATCCTGTTGCTTTTCCCCTCTATTCTTGCTCTGATTGCAATCATCGGAGCAACACGCTTTATCTCCCGGAGCATAGCAGATGAATTTGACTATTTTATGGAAAAACTGAATAAAACAAAAGCGATCAATAATGATGCATTTATCCATATGGAGAGTTCCATTGAATTTTCCCAGTTATCCAATGTATACAATCAGACTCTTTCACGTATCCATGCATTATCTGAAAAGATCCATGAACAGGAAATTCTTACAAAAAACATTGAAATTGAGAGCCTCCAGGCACAGATCAATCCTCACTTTCTTTACAATACTTTAAATTGTATTTCCGGCCTGGTAGATATGGATAGAAAAGAAGAATGTCATCATGCTCTGACTGCACTTGCAGATATTGAACGCATGTCCCTGAAAGGCAAGCCATTCAGCACCATAGAAGAGGCTTTGTATTATGTAAAAGAATATACCTATATACAGAAGCTCCGTTTCGGAGATAATCTGTCCATTTTAATTGATATTCCCAAATCACTATACCATTACTATATTCCAAACTGATCATCCAGCCTCTAATCGAAAATGCAGTGATCCACGGAACATCAAAAATCTCTGACAAAGGTATCATTGCCCTTCTTGGAAGTACCGATGGTATCAACCTTCAGATTTGTGTAAAAGATAACGGTCCAGGTTTTTCCCGGGAATTTCTTGAAGATTTTTCCAAAAGTTTTCAGCAAAAGCCAGCCACCTCTTATGGCATTTACAATATTGATAAACGACTAAAGCTCTATTACGGCGAAGATCATGGACTGATCCTACAGAATAATGAAAACAGCGGAGCATGTATCATAGTCCGCCTTCCTTTGAAACTAGTAGAAAAACCAATTGAGAAAGCAGGAAATTTGAAATGAAAATATTACTTGTTGACGATGAATCAATTGCACTTCAGACCATGGAAAATATAATCCGGCAGTCTGACTTTAAATCCCATACCATCCTGACAGCTTCTAATGCAGCAGATGCCTGGACCATCATTCAGACAGAGAATCCAGATATTCTGTTTTCGGACATTCAAATGCCCTGTGAAAACGGAATTAGTCTTCTTCAGAAAATATCCGAATCACAGCTAAAACTGCTGGTCATCTTTGTCTCCGGATACTCTGAATTTTCTTATGCACAGGCAGCTTTGAAATATGATGCTTTTGATTACCTTCTCAAGCCACTGAACAGTGAGGTATTTCTTTCCTGTCTAAAGAAAGCCATAAATGCAATTCAGGAACAGGAAAAATATGGAAAAGCAGAAAAAAATGCTTTCCAAATTTTTTAAGGAAAATCAAAGTCTTTTGAAAAAACAGTTTATAGAAACTTTGCTGATTAATCCTGTTACCAGTTTTTCACCAGAACAGCTCCGACAATGTCTCTCACTTGGTCTAAACCCGGATCTATTTTATTTAATTGGGGTTAAGTGTAACACTACGAACAGGATGAACATCCTCCAGAATCAGGAATACTATATTTCTTATTCTCTGTCTAAGAAGATCAATAAAGATTATGAGGGCATTGCATCCTGTTATATTGGAAACATTGTATATATTCTCATGCCTGTTACATCTGCTGATCCTATTGCTGAAGCCAAAAGTCTGGCCCATTCACTTGTCTGCTATACCAGGGAAAAACTTTTTTCTTCTATCACAATCGGAATCAGTGAACTTGGCAATTCTATTCAACAGTTTCCAAAGCTCAATAAACAGATACAGTATTGCTTTTCCTATAAAGCTTCCGATATTGTTTTCACTAGAAGACAGCATTTTATTTTTTGCAGAAATAAATGATTACAATTCCAGTATTATTGAGATTAACGAGATCATTTCCAATCTGATCAATGCCATTCAGACACGTAATCTTTGTGATGCGCTGGAAATCGGAGATGCTTTTTTTTCACTGATACAGAATGAAAAATCTGCTCAATCAGCAGGATGCTATCAAACTAGTAGAATTAAACCTCCATATCCAGCTTAAAAATTTCCTGGATGACTCTAAAGATAGTAATTACCTTACTACTCCGATCACACGCTATTGTATGGAACAACCTTGCAGCGAACACAGCAGAACTGTTTTTTCCAACTGTATTAAAAACATCATCCAGGAGCTGTCCAGTGTCACCACACGAAACACAGGGATAATCGTCAATGCTGTTATAGAATACATACATAAAAACTATGAAAAACAAATTGGATTAAATGATGCCGCAGAATTTATAAACCGTAATAGCTCCTATATTTCCCGATTACTCAAGAAAGAACTTTCCATGGGCTTTTCACAACTTCTCACAGAACGCCGAATGGAAGCCGCTAAGGATCTTCTTGCCCATACTACCATGAAAGTATCTGATATTTCAGAAAAAGTAGGCTATACCTCTACCAAGTATTTTAACCAGGTTTTTTATGCTAATTTCCAGATGACGCCTACAGATTATCGTTTTATCATGAAACAGTTGTAACATTCTTTCAAAGACCGCCCACCAGAAATATATCCTAAGAGACTGTCTGACAAACAAAAGGTGCTGACCTGGTTCTGATTCCTACTGTCCCCCAGGCAGCACCTTTTAAAATGTTTAATGTTAATGCTTTTACTTTCCACAGCACTCCACAATAGTTTTCTCCACATCTTCTATCTGAAATGGTTTTGCCAGATGTGCGGTCATGCCGGCTGCGAGACATCTTTTTGCATCTTCCTCAAATGCATTTGCAGTCATTGCAATGATCGGAATTATTTTTGCATCCGCCTGTCCATGGCACGTATGGCTTTTGTTGCTGCAATACCATCCATAACAGGCATCATGACATCCATCAATATGGCATCAAAGGTTCCCAGAGGATTACTTTCGAAGTGCTCCACTGCCTGTCTGCCATTTTTTACAACTGTAACCTTCGCACCGTCATCTGTCAGCAGCATTTCTACGATTTCTGCATTAAGCTCATTATCCTCGGCTGCCAGCAGATGCAATCCACGAATATCATATTTCTCTGCAAGTTCCTCATCCCTTTTCTGTTCCTGGGCAATTTCAAAGGGAATGGTAATGACAAACACAGAGCCAATGCCCACCTGACTTGTCACTTCAATATTTCCATTCATCTGCTCAATCAATCCCCTGGCAATCGCCATTCCCAGACCGGTTCCCTGATAAACACTCCGGGCATCTGTTTTTTCCTGTGAAAACGGATCAAAAATATGGCTCAGGAACTCCGGACTCATCCCTATACCTGTATCAGAAATCGTCCATCTGTATGTACAGATTCCATCATGTACATCTGCTACCTCCATTACCGTAGTAATCTTTCCTCCCGGTCGGTTATACTTAATACAGTTTCCATAGATATTCAGAAAAATCTGACGAAGATGCAGTGAGCTTCCATAGACATACGGATAAGGAATATCCTCCTTATTTTTCTCATAAATCCACTGAATATCCTCACCTGCTGCCCTGTGAGTGATAATACTCTCAATCTCATAGACCAGATCTTTAAGATAGATATATTCATGAGTCAGAACAATATGACCTTCCTCTATTTTACTCATCTGCAAAACATCATTGATAAGGGAGAGCAGGTAATCCGCTGCTATCTTCATCTTTTTATGATTTTCCCGTATCAGTGCCTTATCCTCAAAATGAGTCTCATCAATCTTTAACAGACCAATAATACCATTCAAAGGTGTCCTGATATCATGCTCATACGGCTGAGGAAATTCGTTTTCGCCCTGCTCTCGGCACGCATCTCATTGAATGCGGCCTGAAGGCGCGCCTGTTCCTGTTCATCCCGTTCATGCCTCTGTGTGGTATCCTGCAACAGAATGATTGCATAGATCATGGGTACCTCAGCAAGGATTTCTGTATCAAACACTACCACTCTGGTCATAAGAACTGTTTTCTGTACCCATCGGATACTTCCATCATCTTCGCGGGCACAATATTCCACAGACATATTTGTTTCTCCGTTTTCAAACCTCTTACGAAGCTTTTCACAATTATCTGTCATGCAGTAACCGGCAATTGTTTCCTGGGTGATTTTTTTCTCATATTCCCAACAGTAATCCTGATAAGAACATGGAAGCGGATAGTCCATAAAAAGCTCCCGACTCTTCTGTTCTTTTCCATTCAGTACGATCCTTCTTTCCAAAACATCCTTTGTCAGATTTACTGTATAGATCACATCTGACAATTCCAGAAGTGCATCCACATAGCTGTCATTTTCCAGGATAGACTGTTTCAGCTGTTCATAATAAAGCTGCAGCTGCTCTTTTGCCCCTGTCTGGCCTTCAGAAGTCTTTCGGATGGTTTCAAATGCCAGAAGAAAATGATGCAGCTTTTTGTCCTCATCCCAGTCCACCGGAATCAGTGTCAGGCGGTTATATGCCCCCTGTTTTCCGATATTATACTCATATTCCAGCACATCTTCCTTCGTATGCATCTTCTTTTGAAGCTCCGAAATCTGCAGTCCTTCACGGATATCTGCCTGACAGGACTTTTCAATCTGTTCCTCTATGATCTGTTCCACAGCACCGGAATATGCACCATCAGAGGCCAGGAAAAAATTTTCACTGGAACGAATCGCCCGATAAGTATCCATCCTGCATCACAATACAGACAGTCTGAGAAATTACTGCCGTGCTGATTAAGCAGCTTTAACAGCTGATATCCCTGATTCTTTTCTGCTGCAGCCTCTTCCCGTTTCACATGATTCTTATTGATATACATGTTTTTGTCTGCGCAGTTAAACAGTTCTCTCATTGTACTTCCGGGAAAATCGCCGGCCAGTGCAAATCCCACCGCATAGCTTAGGGGAGTATCCGGATACACTCTGGATTCCTCTGTCATATCCCTGCGCACCTTTTCAAGACACTGTGTCATCTGTTCTCTGTCCAGTCCGTGGGTAACTGCAAGAAATTCATCTCCACCTGCTCTTCCCACAAACTGCTCAGCCGGCATGGAATCCCGCAGGCAGATAGCAAATCTACGGATATAGGCATCACCGGCTTCATGTCCTCTGCTGTCATTAATACGCCGGAGATTATTAAGATCAAAACTACAGACACCGATATCTGCATCCGGTTCTTCCTCATTCAGCAATTCTTCACATTTATTTTTGTTCGGAAGTCCCGTCGCATCATCCAGATATACCTTTCGCTGCAGCAGACGGTTCATTGCAGCATATTGTATTGCTTTGATAAACTCATATCCGATCAGCAGCATCAATACAACAATATCTGCTGTGATATATTTTTCAAGCAATGATAAGGATGTGGCTTTTTTCTGCGAATATTTTTCAGCCAGACCTGTTGCTTCATCACAGATCACAAAAAACTCCTCACTTTCCGGAATAATATCTGTGTTTCTGGCCCCTTTAAACCTCACAAGATAAATTTTCTTATACAGGTCAGAGAATTTGTCATCCAGTTCCTGCATTTTTTTCTGAAAATCAACATCATCGAGACGCACAAGATTTAATTCATCATTTCCATTTCGCAAACCATCAATAAAAGTTCTTATCTCATGGATCATCTCATTTTCCTGTTGCGTGGAAAGCTCCAGTTTTATGAGTCTCTGTGTCTCTCCCCTGACTAAACCGGTATAATTTACAATACGGGCCGTTCCCTGAATATCTGAGACAATTCCCATCATTATGATAATAAGGATAGCCAGAATAACTGCCAGAACACCGATACTGATCTGAATAATACTTGATTTCTTTTTCTTATTCTTTACTTCGGACATGGCCCTCCCCCTTCTTGTTTTATTCTGGAAAAGTACTTTCTGTACTCTATCTATTTTACCGTACTTTTTTCATTATGCCTACTCAAATTTGAATGTATTTATTTATAAACAGGCAAAAACACCCGGCAAAATTACTTTTCGTAATCTGCCGGGTGTTCTCTTTCTCAGGTTTTTTATTTGACTGCTCCGGTAATACCTTCTGCAAACTGTTTCTGTAATACAAAGAATACGATCATTGTAGGAATAGAACAGAACAATACACCGCACATCAGCATACCATAATCTGTCACATAACCTGTGATCAGGTTGGCGATCAGCATTGGCATGGTCATTGCCTTGTTGTCTGTCATGATTACCTTTGGCCACAGATAGGAGTTCCATGCATTCATAAAGGTAATAACAGCAGCTGCCGCATATGTAGATTTCATTGTAGGAATGAACATCTGGAAGAAAATCCTTACTTCGCTGAGTCCGTCAATACGTGCAGCTTCAATAATATCAACCGGGAATGATCTGGCATTCTGACGGAACATCATGATCATAAATGGTGTGGAAATGATCGGAAGGATAAACCTACTGCTGTATTCAGAAGTCCCGCCTTGGAGAACATTTTGAATAACGGAACCATAGTTGCAACCTGCGGAACCATCATAGCCAGAAGCAGGATTGAAAATACTCTGTCTTTCCACTTATCATGTAAACTTCAAATCCGTAACCTGCAATAGAGCAGACCAGAAGACAGATCACTGTAGTAAGGATTGCATAAAAGAAAGAGTTTCCAAGTGCTCTCCACAGTGGCTGCTGGGCTGTAAGATTACGGAAGTTTTCCATAAAATGGCTTCCCGGAATGATTCGTCCACGTGACACATCTGTGGATGTATTAGTTGCGGCTGAGATCATCCAGTATAACGGGAATACTGAAATAAATGACACGATGATCAGAAAAATATAAGTTGGGATCAATCTTCTCTGAATGGCTGATTTGTTTTTCTTAGTCACGTGTATCACCTACTTTCAAATTAATAAATGCAAGTACAGCTACCATAATGAATATGATAAATGACATTGCTGCTGCATATCCAAAGTTTGGTACGTTAATAAAACATGTATTGTAAATATAGTGGGACATTGTGATTGTTGAGTTTGCCGGTCCACCCTTTGTCAGGTTGACAGACTCATCAAACAACTGCAGTGTACCATTAATTGACATGATGAATGTCATGATAATTGTCGGTTTCAGAAGCGGAACTGTAATCTTCCAGAAAGTCTTCCAGCCATTGGCACCGTCAATCTTGGCTGCTTCATATACAGAATATTCGATATTCTGAAGTCCTGCCAGATAGAACACCATATTATATCCGGTCCATCTCCAGATCAGCGCAAGGATAATTACAATCTTGGCACTGGCGGAATTTCCCAGGAAGTTATAGCCGGTAGATAAGATTCCAAGTTTGATCAGAATACTGTTGATCAGACCATCTGTAGCAAACATGGAACGGAAGATCAATGAATAGGATACCAGAGATGTCGCACATGGAAGAAATACACAGGTACGGAAAAATCCCTTAAATTTCAAATCTTTGTTATTCAGAAGCTGTGCCAGAAGAATTGCCAGTATCAGCATGATTGGCACCTGAATGATCAGATACAGGAATGTATTTGCAATAGACTGCTGAAATACCTTGTCTGCCAGAATACGTTTATAGTTGCTGAAGATCGGATCTGCAAATCTCATATTTGCTCCGGCTCCGGTCTGCAGGGAAATGATAAATGCACGTATCATTGGATAAAAGCTCATGATCGCGATCATGATAGTTGCAGGGGCCAGAAACATCCATCCTGCAGCTCTCTGCTTGCCAAGCAGAGACATACCTTTTTTCTTGGAATTCACGTGAACTCCTCCTTTCAAAAAACTCTGTAACTGTTCAGCATTTTGCCGGACAATTACCAACTCTTTGCAGTAAAAGGGGGACTGCTGGCAGTCCCCCGCACTTACCTGTTTTCATTCACTTAATTACTGTCTACAGATGCTTCACAGTTTCACTGTTCCCGCAATCCTGACATCATCTGATCCTGCGATCAGAATTTATTCATCATCTTGAAGCCAGTAGTATCTGAAGTTCCTCAAGAGATCCTTCTACCATG
>ENA-OQLB01000685-OQLB01000685.1-human-gut-metagenome-genome-assembly--contig:-NODE-685-length-17821-cov-5.037753_pt1 | contig 17821 bp, 21 predicted proteins | sample MGYA00242656_ERZ504813 | MGnify/ENA primary metagenome ERZ504813 (study PRJEB26092, sample SAMD00036388) | human gut metagenome | host: Homo sapiens | study: EMG produced TPA metagenomics assembly of... | reverse complement strand
AGAGGTCTGACAAACTATAACTGTCTTATCATTGGCAAAAGAAGGGGGCAGAAGAAAACTTACCATAAATAATTCTTCCAGCTATTTTCAGGTGATTGCAGATAAGGATTATGATGAGGCACTGGAAGCATCTCTACAGGCTATTGTGGATGGACAGAGATTTCCAGGCATCTATAAATCTCAAGGCTTATGGAGAACGATTTGCAAGCTAACACTGAAACGTTAATGCAAATATGTACGGATACGTTAGTCCGGAATTTACGTCTATGGAGAGTACAAGAACTTGTGAGTAGATAGATATTTATATCATCAAAAGCATACTCGTTGAAGTAGGAATGAAACATGGAAGTTTATAACTTTTTATAAGTTTTCAGTAACGGAGTAAGATGGAACAATATAATGTGACGGGAATGAGCTGTGCAGCCTGCAGTGCCCGTGTTGAGAAAGCGGTTGGAAAAGTCCCCGGAGTTGAGCAATGTTCAGTCAGTCTTCTGACGAATTCCATGGGAGTGGAAGGCACAGCAACAGTAGATGCGGTCATTGCGGCTGTTGAGGAAGCTGGATATGGGGCAACGTTGAAATCTGCAAAGAATGAAGGGCATGGGATGAATCAAAGTGAGCAGAACTGTGCGGAAGATGCGTTGAAAGACAGGGAGACACCGAAGATGAAAAGGCGTCTGATCGCTTCTTTGTGTTTTTTGATTCCGCTCATGTATCTGTCAATGGGGCATATGATGTGGGGCTGGCCACTTCCGGTATTTCTGGAAGGGAATCATGTGGCGATGGGGCTGGCGCAGCTCCTGTTAACGACAATCGTTATGGTGATCAATCAGAAGTTTTTTATCAGTGGATGGAAAGGCATGATTCATAGAGCACCAAATATGGATACGCTGGTTGCACTTGGTGCAGGTGCATCTTATGGATATAGCGTGTATGCATTATTCGCTATGACAGCAGCGCAGACGGCAGGCGATATGGATCATGTGATGGAGCTGATGCATGAATTTTATTTTGAATCAGCAGCAATGATTTTAACGTTGATCACAGTCGGAAAGATGCTTGAAGCGCATTCAAAGGGAAAGACAACAGATGCATTAAAAAGCCTCATGAAGCTGGCACCAAAGACAGCAACGCTCCTGCGTGATGGAAAAGAACAGGAAGTTCGATTGACCAGGTGAGAAGAGGAGATCAGTTTGTTGTAAGACCGGGGGAGAATATTCCGGTGGATGGAATTGTTCTGGAAGGAAACAGTGCAGTAGATGAAGCTGCCCTGACCGGAGAGAGTATACCGGTAGATAAAGCAGAAGGGGATAAAGTGTCTGCGGCTACAATGAATCAGTCAGGTTTTCTGCGCTGCGAGGCGACGAGAGTTGGCGAGGATACGACATTATCACAGATCATTCAGATGGTAAGTGATGCGGCAGCAACAAAAGCGCCAATTGCCAAAGTGGCAGATAAAGTTTCAGGAGTATTTGTTCCGGCAGTTATTTCTATTGCAGTTGTCACAATGATCGTATGGCTGCTTGTCGGAGAGCCTGTTGGATTTGCACTTGCAAGGGGAATTTCTGTTCTGGTGATCAGCTGCCCGTGTGCATTAGGTCTGGCCACTCCGGTTGCAATTATGGTTGGAAATGGAATGGGCGCGAAGAATGGAATCATGTTTAAGACAGCTGTTTCGTTGGAAGAGACAGGAAAGACGGAGATTGTCGCACTTGATAAGACAGGAACGATCACAAGTGGAGAACCGAAGGTGACGGATCTGCTCCCTGCGGACGGAATGACAGAACATGAATTATTATTTTTTGCAAATGCATTGGAGAAGAAAAGTGAGCATCCGCTTGCCCGGGCAATTCTTGCAAAGGCAGAAGAAAATGGGGAAGCAGAGCAGAAAAGTGAAATCACACAGTTTCAGGCAGTTCCGGGAAATGGTCTGTCAGGAAAACTTGGAGAGGACTGGCTGTACGGAGGCAATTTTAAATTCATTTCTGACAAAATGAAGATTTCTGCCAGCATAAAAGAACAGGCGGAACGGTTGGCTCAGCAGGGAAAGACACCGCTGTTTTTTGGAAAAAACGAGCAGTTCCTTGGTATGATCGCAGTTGCGGATGTGATCAAGGAAGATAGTCCACAGGCAGTGAAAGAACTTCAGAATATGGGAATCCATGTTGTTATGCTGACCGGAGATAATGAGCGTACAGCGAAGGCAATTGGTGAGCAGGCAGGTGTGGATGAAGTGATCGCAGGTGTTCTTCCAGAGGGAAAAGAGCAGGTGATCCGCAAGCTGAAAGAAAAAGGAAAGGTTGCGATGGTAGGTGACGGTATCAATGACGCACCGGCACTGACCAGGGCAGATATGGGAATTGCCATTGGAGCGGGGACAGATATTGCAATCGATGCAGCGGATGTTGTGCTGATGAAGAGCCGGTTAAGTGACGTGCCGGCGGCAATCCGTATGAGCCGTGCAACACTGCGCAACATTCATGAGAATCTGTTCTGGGCATTTTTCTATAATGCGATAGGAATTCCACTGGCAGCAGGAATCTGGATCCCGGTCTTTGGTTGGAAATTAAATCCGATGTTCGGAGCGGCGGCAATGAGCCTGTCCAGCTTCTGTGTAGTAACAAATGCATTGAGGCTGAATCTGTTTAAAATGCACGATGCCAGCAAAGACAGAAAAAGAAAGATGAAAAAGGTAGAAACAGCAGAAAATACTGTTTCAGATATTGTCTTAGCAGACAAAAATGAGTCAGAAAACAAGGAGGAGACAAAGATGACAAAGACAATGAAAATCGAAGGAATGATGTGTGGACACTGTGAGGCGGCTGTGAAGAAAGCTCTCGAGGCACTTGAGCAGGTTGATACAGCAGAAGTCAGCCATGAGGCCGGAACAGCGGTTGTGACACTGAATTCCGAAATCAGTAATGAAGTGCTGAAAAAGACAGTCGAAGACAAAGATTATACAGTAACAGCGATCGAGGATTAATGAGCAAAGAAGAGGTCCCCTGCGGAAATGAAAGATTCTGCAGGGGGCCTCTTAGATTAATCCTTGTATACAATCTTTCCATCACAGATTGTATATTTTACTTTTCCATACAATTCCCATCCGGTAAATGGAGAATTAGAAGACTTAGAAGCATAAGTCTCAGGAGTCCATTTCTCATTCGGATCAAACAGTACAAGATCAGCTGATTTTCCTTCTGCGACAGAACCGCACGGAAGGTGATACAGGCTGGCAGGATTGATCGTCATCTTCTCAATCAGCTGGCTTAATGTCAGGTGTCCCGGACGTACAAGGGAAGTGATTCCGAGAGCAAGGGAAGTCTCAAGACCAATAATACCGCTTGGTGTTTGTGTGATAGGACGGGATTTCTCTTCCGTACTGTGTGGCGCGTGGTCTGTAGCAATCAGATCGATCGTACCGTCTTTGAGACCTTCGATGATAGCAAGGCGGTCATTTTCTGTACGAAGCGGTGGGTTCATCTTGCAAGTGCGCCGTATTTTAATATAGCTTCATCTGTCAAAGTGAAATGATGCGGAGTTGCCTCTGCATGCAGATTTGCTCCCATAGCTTTAAAGGTACGTACCAGTCAACGGACTGTCCGGAGCTGATATGCTGGATCACGACCTGTGCACCGGAACGAAGCGCCAGCAGACAGTCTCTGGCAACAAGAGATTCTTCAGCAATCGAAGGAGATCCGTAGATGCCCAGCGCATCAGATACAGGTCCGTGGTTGATTCCGTTTGTTTCAATAAATGCAGGATCTTCTTCATGAAGACTGATCGGAAGGTCAAGTGCCTTCGCCTCTTCCATTGCCTTATAGAGAAAGGCAGCATTCTTAAGAGGGATTCCGTCATCTGTGAATCCACAGGCACCGGCAGCGGCAAGTTCCTTCATAGAAGTTATCTCTTCACCCTTGAGTCCGCAGGAGACAGCAGCAGCCTGGAAAATATGGATGTCTTCCAAAGCCTCCCGTTCCATCAGTTCTTTGAGAACCGGAACAGAATCGATGACCGGTGAAGTATTTGCCATACAGATCACGGAAGTAAATCCACCGGCAGCAGCTGCTAGAGATCCGGTATGGAGATCTTCTTTATAAGTAAATCCGGGATCACGGAAATGAATGTGTGTGTCAACAAGTCCTGGAGAAATCATAAGTCCTGCAGCATCAAGCTCATCCTCTCCATTTTCAGGTGTCAGAGTTCCGGCATCTGCGAGTGTCTGGATCAGACCGTCTGTGATGCGAAGGTCGACAAGACGTTCTGTATCAGATGCAGGATCAATTAGAAAACCATTTTTTATAAGCATAATTCATCCTCCTTTTGCTGTTAAGTATACCGTATTTTTGATAGAGATTCAAATTTATTAGAAAATGTGTTATCATAAACACACCATAACATGAAAAGAAAGAAGACAGAAAGGTTGATCTTTGGATTTTACCGGATTCAGACAATCGTTCTGCGGAAAGAAGGAGTAAATGAAAGAATACGATTATCTGATTGTCGGAGCAGGTCTTTATGGAGCTGTCATGGCACATGAATTAAAGAAAAAAGGGAAGAAATGTCTTGTGATTGACCGAAGAGATCATATTGCAGGAAATATTTACTGTGAGGACATAGAAGGAATCCATGTACATAAATATGGTGCACATATTTTCCATACGTCTGATAAAAAGATATGGGATTACATGAATCAGTTCGCGGAATTTAATAATTACATCAATTCACCGGTAGCAGTTTATAAAGATGAACTTTATAACCTGCCATTTAATATGAATACATTCAGTAAGATGTGGAATATCCGCACACCACAGGAAGCAAAAGAGATTATTGAAAAACAGCGCAAAGAGACAGGAATCACAGATCCACAGAATCTGGAGGAACAGGCACTTTTTCTTGGCGGAAGAGATATCTATGAGAAGCTGATCAAGGGTTATACAGAGAAACAGTGGGGAAGAAAGTGTACAGAACTTCCGGCATTTATTATCAAACGTCTGCCATTCCGATTTGTTTACGATAATAACTATTTCAATGACAGATATCAGGAATTCCGGTTGGCGGTTATACAGCAATCGTTGAGAAGATGCTGGAAGGGACAGAAGTTCGCACAGGGATTGATTTCTTTGAATTCAGAAAAGAGAATCCGGAGATTGCAGAGAAGATTATTTTTACAGGAATGATCGATGAATATTTTGGATATCAGCTGGGAGCATTGGAGTATCGTTCTGTCAGATTTGAGACAGAAGTTCTTGATTGTGAGAACTATCAGGGAAATGCTGTTGTCAATTACACAGAGCGTGAAGTTCCGTATACAAGAATTATCGAGCATAAGCATTTTGAGTTTGGCAAGCAGGAGAAGACGGTTATTTCCAGAGAGTATTCATCAGAATGGAGTGTTGGCATGGAACCATACTATCCGGTAAATGATGAGAAGAATAATGCATTGTTTGAAGAATACAAGAAGCTTGCAGAAAAGGAAGAAAATGTAATCTTTGGCGGACGACTGGGAGATTATAAATATTATGACATGGATAAAGTTGTTGCCGCAGCTCTTGACAGACTGGAAGAATTCAATTAATATGAGAGTCACACTTCAGTCGTTCTGACTGAAGAATCAGGAAAGATTCTGAAGAGTAGTTCGTATCAGATTCTGATAATTTTCAATTGGACAGGTATTGTATCGTGTGCGGTGTGGGGCCGCACACGTTTAGATGACAGATTGCAGTAGAATTAAATATGGAAAAAATGTATGAAGTACTTCGCTTCGTGGAAAAAGGAACCGAATGCCAGCCGGGGATCGATTGCCTGCAGGGAGAACTTTTGATTTATTATCTGCGGGATAATACACAGTTAGATAAAGCGGTGTTGTTTGAATGGTTCCGACAGATTGCAGGGGAAATAAGAAAGTATCAGCAGTCGAGACGTGGGCAGAATTATCGTTGTCTGACGCCGTATAGTATTGTTGTGACAGAAGAAGGTGAATTGCTGCTTTTAAATCCGGATGCACAGGAAAATGAATTTGTTATGAAGAAGATGCAGCAGAAAGCGGTGAGAAGTCATTTTATCCGACCGACAGCGTCAGGCAACAAGAAAAATTGTTCCGTAGATTTGTTCGGATATGGTAAAATTTTGCAGTTTTTACTGGCATATACAGAGCAGAACCCGGAACTTAGCAGAAGTGAAGAACGCAGATTGGAGCGAATCATTGAACGTTGTACCGGTGGCGGAAGACGGCATTATGATAAGATCAGCCAGGTGATACGTGATCTTCCGGAGGAACGCGAGGAATGGAATCTGGAACAGAAAGTAAAACTTCGGAATGTCAAACTGGCGGTTCTTTTATTTGCTGCCGGGGCAGTAATTGCGGTAGCAGGAATTGGAATGAGCCGGGGAAGAGAAAGCAACAATACAGTTGGGAAAAGTGAAACGGCAGTGCAAGCTCAGAAAGCAGACGATGCAAAAACAATACCAGAAGAACATAGTGAAACTGAACAGGACAGAAAAAAAGCATTGGAAGATATGAAATGGAAGAAAGAGATGGAGGAACGGGTTCAGGAGATTCTGGAATCGGTCAAAGCATGTGAAAAGAAGATAGAAGAAACGACGAAAGAAGAGAATAACGGGGAAAACAAGGAAGAAGCAGAGCAAACGACAGAACAGCAAACAGAGGAAACTGCGGAAAAATCTGTAGAAGAGGAAATACAACAGGAAACGAAACAAGAAGTGATAAATGATCCGGTTGTTCCGGAATAAGAAAAAAGTCTCCATAAAGGAGGATGCCGGGTAACCATTTACTGGTTCCCGGCATGTATTATGAAAAAGTTTATTCAAAGTTTTTTTGTTTTTTCCTTTGATGCTTATAGTATATGTGAGAGAAATGAAGAAAAAGTGATAAGAAGATGAAAGATTTTTAAATGATAAATGAACAAATTATGAACGACAGATGTAGTGGAAAATAACGGTTTAAAAAAGAATGGCAGTGTGGTATTCTACATCTAAAGAAAATTTCGGAACAGGAGGTAATAGTTGAATATGACAAGACAGGAATTTATCCGAAAATTACAGGAGGCTTTGAATGGAAAGCTTGATGCAGCAACAATTCAGGATCATCTTAAGTTTTATGATGATTATATTATAGAAGAAATGAGAAAAGGAAAGAGCGAGCAGGAGGTCTTGGAACTGCTCGGAGATCCGTGGGCAATTGCGAAAACCATTGTAGATGCAAGTGATGGAACAGACGAAGAAGTGGTTTATGAGAACAGGAGTCCATTCAATAATTCGTACAACCAGACAACGCAGGCACAGAACAGCTATACTGGTTATGGACAGAAGGATGAATATGGAACAGAGCATTCTTATGGTTCCTATCATGAGTTCAGATTAGATACCTGGTGGAAGAAGGCTTTGCTGATTCTTGCAGTTGTATTTGTAGTCGTAGTAGTTGTGTCTGTTATAACAGGAATTATCAGTTTTCTGGCACCGGTTCTTGTTCCTCTTCTGATCATTATGATCGTGATCAGACTGATCGGTGGGAACCGACGATATTAGAAAAAAGAAAAGTAAAAGACCGATGGGGGAGCCATCGGTCTTTTGAGGGGAGTATAAATAATTAATAAGGGGTTGTAGAAAATAATCTTTCTACATGAATCAGTATAATATATGCATTTGGAAAAAGCAAGCAAAATATTCAAAATATGGTTGAAACAAAATGCATAAAAAGACCTCCGTTTGGGATAATAAAGATTGTACTAAATAGTTACTGTCAGTTAATAAGAACAGTAACACCAAATAAGGAGGAAGTATCATGGCAAAAAATTATAGCAACACAAGTAAAAATTCTCAGAATGGATTCTATTCATCGAAGGAAGAAAATCAGAGTAAGAACAGAAATTCAACATCTAATTCAGGTTCGAATAAGAATTCCAGTAAAAATTCTTATTCAAATAAGAATAAGAACAGCACAAACTGCAATTCCCAAAATGCAGATGACTGCTATGGCGGAAAAGATGATTATGATGAGTCAGACAGATATTAACAGATACTGTGAGCAGTAACGAATAAGATTCTTATAAACAGTAACAAGGCAGAGAAGAAAGGCAATCGCACTTTACTCTGCCTTTCATTTATAGTAAAATTATAATACTGTAAAAAGAATCAGTTAACAGTAATTAATAGTTACTGTTCACTCCCGTGTCAATCACTCCGCTGATTGACACGAGGATGCATGTTTTGGCTTGAATGCATCTCGCCCCATCGCCAAAGGCGATTTAAAATGGCGAGATGCGTTGCTGGTCGCACATCGTGTGAACAGTAACAATTAATAAGTACATAAAAGATAATATGAGGTAGATATGGAAAGAATGGAATGGATTGCGCCGTGTCATTTCGGTCTTGAATCAGTATTAAAAAGGGAGATTCAGGATCTGGGATATGAGATTGCACAGGTGGAAGATGGAAGAGTTACCTTTTACGGAGGAGCAGATGCAGCGTGCAGAGCGAATGTATTTCTCCGTACAGCAGAACGTGTTCTGCTCAAGGCAGGAAGTTTTAAAGCAGTTACCTTTGATGAATTGTTTGAGAAGACAAAAGCAATTCCGTGGGAGAATTATATACCGAAGAACGGGAAGTTCTGGGTGGCGAAAGCTTCATCGGTAAAGAGTAAGCTGTTCAGCTTCGGACATTCAGTCAATTATGAAGAAAGCGATGGTAGATCGTCTTAGAAGCAGATATCATGTACAGTGGTTTCAGGAAGATGGAGCTTCTTATCCACTGAGAGTATTTTTGATGAAGGATATCGTTACGATCGGAATCGATACATCGGGAGATTCTCTTCATAAGAGAGGATACCGTCCGTCAGCCGGCAAGGCACCGATTTCTGAGACACTGGCAGCAGCACTGATCATGCTGACACCGTGGAGAAAAGAGCGTATCTTAGTGGATCCGTTTTGCGGAAGTGGAACATTCCCGATAGAGGCAGCAATGATGGCAGCAAATATTGCACCGGGAATGAATCGTTCTTTTACGGCTGAGAGCTGGGCGAATCTGATTGATAAGAAACTTTGGTATGAGGCCATTGATGAGGCGAATGATCTGATCGATGATCAGATTGAGACGGATATCCAGGGATATGATATTGATGGGGATGTTGTGCGGATGGCAAGACAGAATGCAGAGAATGCAGGTGTGGATCATCTGATCCATTTCCAGGAGAGACCGGTCAGTGCACTGAGTCATCCGAAGAAATATGGATTTATCATAACAAACCCGCCGTATGGAGAGCGTCTTGAGGAGAAAGAGGCACTTCCTGGTTTATATCGTGAATTTGGCGAGAGCTTTAGGAAACTTGACAGCTGGTCTGCATACATGATCACAAGTTATGAAGACGCAGAACGTTATTTCGGAAGAAAAGCAGATAAGAACCGTAAGATTTATAATGGTATGCTGAAAACATATTTCTATCAGTTCCAGGGACCAAAGCCACCGAGACCGAAGAAATAAGAAACGCTGTACCAGATTGTTGGCGAAAAAGAATAGAAGGTAGAAAGCAAAATGAAGAGAAGAATTGTATTTGCAACAGGAAATGAAAATAAGATGAAAGAGATTCGGATGATTCTTGCTGATCTTGGTATGGAGATCGTATCGATGCGTGAGGCAGGAGTCGATGAAGAAATCGTAGAAGATGGAATGAGCTTTGAAGAAAATGCAGAGATCAAGGCAAGAGCTGTATCACGAGTGCTGGTCAACGATATTGTTCTTGCAGATGATTCAGGTCTTGAGATTGACTATCTGGATAAGGCACCTGGAATTTATTCTGCGAGATTTGCCGGAGAGGATACTTCTTATGATATAAAGAACAGAATCCTTCTGGACAGACTGGAAGGGGTTCCGGACGATGAGCGTACTGCAAGATTTGTCTGTGCGGTTGCAGCAGTATTTCCGGATGGAACAACAAGCGTAGTCCGTGAGACGATTGAAGGACAAATTGGACACGAGATTGTCGGTGCGAATGGATTTGGGTATGATCCAATCTTCTATGTTCCGGAATTCGGATGTACAACAGCGGAGATGACACCGGAGCAGAAAAATAAATTGAGCCACAGAGGAAAAGCACTTCGAGCAATAAAAATCCTGCTGGAAGAGAAATTGAACGAGGAAGAAGCATGAAAATTCTGATTGTCAGTGATACACACGGAAGACACCAGGCACTGGACCGCGCATTAGAAGAGGCTGGGAAAATTGATATGTTTATCCATCTTGGAGATGTAGAAGGTGGAGAAGACTATCTGGAGGCTGTCGTAGAGTGTGAGAAGCATATTATAAGAGGAAATAACGACTTTTTTACAGAACTTCCGAGAGAAGAGGAGTTTGAGATTGGGCCTTATCATGCATTTATTACCCATGGACATTATTATTATGTGTCCATGGGGATGGAAACTATCATAGAAGAGGGCAGATCAAGAGGAGCGGATCTCGTAATGTTTGGTCATACACATCGTCCTTTCTTTCTTCAGAAGGATGGAATGACAATTTTAAACCCGGGAAGTCTATCTTTTCCACGTCAGGAGGGAAGACGAGGCAGCTATATGATCATGGAAGTCGATGGGAACGGAAAAATGAGTTTTGAGCAAAAATATCTATAATTGTTCTAATTATCAGAAAACTAAAATAAAAGAAACAATTTACACACTCTTCTTGTGAAAAATGGGTAAAAAAACAGTCGTAAAAAAGTAAAAAAACTTTAAAAAACCTGTTGACTTTCTGAGAAACATGCCATATAATATATCTTGTCGCTGCGGGAGATACGAAAGAAACACAAAGCCGCAGGGGCAAGGAAATAAACTGATAGTCGGGGTGTGGCTCAGCTTGCTAGAGCGCCTGGTTTGGGACCAGGAGGTCGCAGGTTCGAATCCTGTCACCCCGATCATCCTGCGGGTGTAGTTCAATGGTAGAACACCAGCCTTCCAAGCTGGATACGTGGGTTCGATTCCCATCACCCGCTTCTCGTTTGAAAACGAGAGGTTCTCATTAAGAGAGAAATGAGTCTGTAGCTCAGCTGGATAGAGCAACGGCCTTCTAAGCCGTAGGTCGAGGGTTCGAATCCCCCCAGGCTCGTTTTATGGTGGGTATGGTGCAGTTGGTTAGCGCGCCAGATTGTGGTTCTGGATATCGCCGGTTCGAGTCCGGCTATCCACCTTTTTCTTTAAATATTCCAACTGGCCGTGCAGTGTCAGATATGAAGTCTTCGATGGCTATCGCCAAGCGGTAAGGCACAGGACTTTGACTCCTGCATTCGCTGGTTCGAATCCAGCTAGCCCAGTTATCCTGCTAGCAGGAAAGAAATAAAAATGAATAAGGGCGTGTAGCTCAGGTGGTAGAGCACTTGACTTTTAATCAAGTTGTCCGGGGTTCGAATCCCCGCACGCTCACTGGAACAAGCAAATTGCTTGTTCTATTTTTTCTTAATCAATAATTGAATAAGAAATATGCGGATGTGGCGGAATTGGCAGACGCGCCAGATTTAGGTTCTGGTGTTTACGACGTGCAGGTTCAAGTCCTGTCATCCGCAGTAAATTTATTTCCCCGGAAGTGCTGATCAACATTGCACTTTCGGGATTTTTTCTATCTGAGAAAACCGGTATGAAAAAAGAAGCCGCACATTAAAGTGCAAGCTCCTTTTCTTTCTTTTCCCAATCAATAAACATCATAAAGAATGAAATTAATAACAAGAAGGAACAGCCAAGAATTGCCTTTATCTGGAACAGCTGGACTGCTGCATTACCGATCACTGCGCCGACAATAAAGCAGGCAATGATTCCGTAATACAGAAGACTTGTATCCAGAAAATGTCGTTCTTTTGTATGGAAATAGTGGTGCAGGTTCTCTGTTCCACTGCGCAGATTACCGATGCACATTGTAGTTGCGATTCCTTTGCCATGAATCTTGCGAAAACTTTCAACCTGAATTCCACAGGCAAAAGAAGTTAATGCATTGGCCGGAAGATTCAATGCTGTGGGGAAGAAACTGACTGCGATTAAAATTAGTGCTTCTGCCAGAACAGAAATCTGTCTCCAGTGAAGCAGATTTCCTGCCTTAGCCCGGACAACTTCAGCAAGAGCGATTCCAAGTGCAAAGGCGAGTACAGGGAAAAGGTATTTCAGTGTGTTCTGGAAGTCTCCCTGAGAGAGATGTACCCCAAAGAGAAGCATGTTTCCAGTCTGTGCATTGGCAAATACTTCTCCACGCTCCATATAAGAGTAAGCATCCATGAATCCACCGGAAAGTGCAAGGATTGCTCCAAGCCGGATAGATTCAGAAATTTGAAATTTGTGTTTCATAGATATCACCTCATTTTTGTGTGTAGTACCTACTGTCATGATTGAATTACTGCTTTCTGCCGGAAAGCAGTAATAATAAGCCATCAATTATTATAGAAGTGACAGTAGTGGCTGTCAAGATTCTCCGGGTGAGAACTTTATATCAAAAAAGGTAGACAATATGTCGAAAAAAATCGAAAATTCACTTGCACCTCCGGAATAAGTGGTATATACTGGTCAAGTATGTTTGAAATTACAGAAATCTGCATTCAGGAATTGTGCAGATTTCTGTGTTGGCTTTTATTATTACTTGTATTTGAAAGACAGATGGAGGTAAAAAACATGGTAGAAAAGAAAGTGAAGTTTATGTCAGCAGGGCAGATCATGACATTTTGCAACACTTGTCAGAAATTAAAATCAGACGTTGATGTAACTGATATGGCAAACAGAAATTATATCATCGATGGTAAATCCCTTATGGGGTTAATGTCTATTAAGCTGGGACTGCCAATGCGTGTAGTTGTGAATGGACAGGATGAAGAAGAGGCAAATGAATGTTTTTCTAACTATGAGTTTGAATAATCGGGCCGAAAAGAATTGACGAAAACAAAATATGGCATATTAAAAGAAGAGACGGTCAGTCTGTAAATGAAGTTTTGATACACATTTATAGAGTGACCGTTTTGTTGTTCACAATATTGACAAAACTATTTGGTATATTAAAAGGTAATTAAATGTAGAAGTAATCTAGGACACCCAAATATAAGTTAGGAGAAAAGAAGATGGAAAGAGCAAAAATATTAGTTGTGGATGACGAGAGCAGAATGAGAAAACTTGTGAAGGATTTCCTCACAAGAGAAGGGTATATAGTATTAGAAGCCGGAGATGGAATGGAAGCAATGGATCTTTTTTACGAAGATAAAGACATTGCCCTGATCATTTTAGATGTAATGATGCCGAAAATGGATGGCTGGCAGGTGTGTCGTGAGGTTCGAGAGACTTCTAAAGTGCCAATCATTATGCTGACAGCGCGTTCTGAGGAGAGAGATGAGCTGCAGGGATTTGAACTTGGTGTGGACGAATACATTTCTAAGCCATTCAGTCCAAAGATTCTTGTGGCAAGAGTAAATGCGATCCTTCGCAGAACTTTGGGAGCGGTCGGCAATGATTCGCTGGAGGCAGGCGGTATTGCGATTGACAAGTCAGCACATATCGTGAAGATTGATGGAATACCGGTTGAACTTAGCTATAAAGAATTTGAATTGTTGACCTATTTTATAGAAAATCAGGGAATTGCGCTTTCCAGAGAGAAAATATTGAATAATGTATGGAATTATGATTATTTTGGTGATGCAAGAACAATTGATACACATGTGAAGAAACTGAGAAGTAAATTAGGCGATAAGGGCGAATATATCAAAACAATCTGGGGCATGGGATATAAATTTGAAGTTCAGAGCGCGGAGAAATAAATCAGATGAAGAAAGCAAAAAGAGAACTGAAATATACGTTGAGCGGACAGATGACAGCTATTTTTGTTGGACTTCTAGTGTTTGTTCTGATGTTAGTTTTCATTGTTAATACGGGGTTTCTTGGACGATATTATATGTCTCATAAGCAGAAAGATCTGATTGAGATGTATGAGGAAATGAGTGAAGCAGTGAACAATGGAAATCTTGGAAATGAGGCAGTGCAGAAGAAACTTGTGGCGGAACTTGAAAAAACGAATATTGATGTCTGCGCGATGGATATTTCTGACGATGGAAAGGTTGTATTTACAAATGTAAAGGAAGAAGGTTTCCTGTACAAACAGATGCTCCGTATTTTCTTCCTGAAAGATGATGATCAGGAAAAGATTCTCAAGCATTCGGACGATTATGTGGTTCGTAAAATCCAGGATCCACAGAGCGGTACGGATTATCTGGAAATGTGGGGGTATTTAAGTGATAGTGTGTTTGTTACAATGCGAAGCCCGTTGGACAGTATTCGTGAAAGTGCCAATCTTGCCAATCAGTTTCTGATTTATCTTGGAATTTTCGGAATGTTCTCTGGAGGAATCCTTGTATGGATTTTTTCACGAAGGATTACAAAACAGTGTTGGAACTGGCAAGACTTTCCGAAGATATGGCAAATCTGAATTTTGATGCGAAGTATACGAGCGGCGGAAAGAATGAGATTGGTGTTCTGGGCGAGAATTTTAATAAAATGTCAGATCAGCTGGAAAAGACAATATCTGAATTGAAGACTGCGAATAATCAGCTGCAGCAGGACATTGAGCAGAAAGAGAAACTTGAAAATATGAGAAATGAATTTCTTGGAAATGTTTCCCACGAGCTGAAGACACCAATCGCATTGATCCAGGGATATGCCGAAGGGTTAAAAGAAGGAATCAATGACGACCCGGAAAGTACAGAGTTTTACTGTGATGTCATTATTGATGAAGCAGGAAAGATGAACCGGATGGTCAAGAATCTGCTGACACTGAATCAGTTGGAATTCGGTACAGATGAAGTGGAATTTGAACGGTTTGATATTGTGAAGCTTGTGAAAGGTGTTATTGCAAGTTGTGATATTCTGATCCAACAGGTTAATGCGAATGTAGATTTTATTGCTGATGAGATAGCTTATGTCTGGGCAGATGAGTTTAAGACAGAACAGGTTGTACGGAATTATCTTACGAATGCGATTCATCATGTCGGAAATGAGAAGCGGATCGAAGTGAAGATCGTTTCAATGGATGGAAAAGTATGTGTTTCCGTCTTTAATAGTGGAAAACCGATTCCAGAAGAGGATGTACCAAAACTGTGGGATAAATTTTATAAAGTGGATAAAGCACATACACGTGAATATGGTGGAAATGGGATTGGACTTTCAATCGTTAAGGCAATCATGGAATCTTTCCATCAGGGGTACGGCGTGAAAAATTATGACAATGGAGTCGAATTTTGGTTTGAACTCGACGCGAAGTGTGGTAAAGTATAGAAAATAGATACTAGATAATAGATTACAGATAAGAGGTAGGCTAATGATAGCAATAATTGATTATGATGCCGGTAATATCCGCAGTGTTGAGAAAGCATTGCTTGCACTTGGACAGGATGTTATAGTTACAGCGGACAGAGATGAGATCCTTCATGCAGATAAAGTGATTCTTCCGGGTGTCGGTGCATTTGGAGATGCTATGGAGAAATTAAAACAGTCAGGACTTGATGAAGTAATCCGCGAGGTTACAGAAAAAGGAACACCATTTCTTGGAATTTGCCTTGGATTGCAGCTTTTATTTGAGCACAGCGATGAGGCTCCGGGTGTAGAAGGACTTGGAATTCTAAAGGGTGAGATCTTAAGGATACCTGATAAAGAAGGATATAAGATTCCCCATATGGATGGAATTCCCTTCATTTAGAGAATGATGGAAGACTTTTTAAGGGAATCGCTGAGAATTCTTATGTATATTTTGTACATTCTTATTATCTGAAAGCAGAAGAGGAACAGATTGTCAAGGCATCAACAGAGTATACAACACATATCCATGCGTCTGTTGAGAAGGACAATATTTTCGCATGCCAGTTCCATCCGGAGAAGAGCAGTGATGTAGGACTGAAGATTCTGGAAAATTTTGTAGAGCTGTAGGAGGTAGTGCGGAATGTTTACAAAAAGAATTATCCCATGTCTGGATGTGAATGCCGGACGTGTTGTAAAAGGTGTGAATTTTGTTGATCTTCAGGATGCCGGAGATCCGGTGGAGATTGCAAAGGCATATGATAAGGCAGGAGCGGATGAACTTGTATTTCTGGATATCACAGCTTCTTCAGATGATAGAGGAACAGTTGTTGATATGGTACGAAAGGTTGCGGAATGTGTGTTTATTCCGTTTACTGTCGGCGGAGGAATCCGGACAGTTGATGATTTCCGTGCATTGTTAAGAGAAGGTGCGGATAAGATTTCAATCAATTCTTCTGCAATCAACAGACCGGAGCTAATCCGTGAAGCGGCAGAGAAGTTTGGAAGCCAGTGTGTAGTAGTGGCGATTGACGCGAAGAAAAGAGCAGACGGAACAGGATGGAATATTTATAAGAACGGTGGTCGCCTGGATGTTGGAATCGATGCGGTTGAGTGGGCGAAGAAAGTAGAGTCCTTGGCGCGGGTGAGATTCTTCTGACAAGTATGGACGGTGACGGAACGAAGGCCGGATATGATCTGGAACTGACACGGGCAATTGCAGATAGTGTATCGATTCCTGTAATCGCGTCCGGTGGAGCCGGAACGTTGGAACATTTTAAAGAGGCACTGACAGAGGGCGGTGCAGATGCAGCATTGGCAGCATCTTTATTCCATTATAAAGAGCTGGAAATCAAAGAAGTAAAAGAGTATTTAAGAAACGAAGGAGTTTCTGTCAGACTGTAGAGAATGGTTGAAGCAGAAAGAAGAGGGGAATAAAAATGAGTGGTTTGAACGGAGACTGGTATGAGGCATTGAAAGGAGAGTTTTCTAAACCTTATTATAGGAAATTATTTGAGACGGTAAACGAAGAATACAGGACAAAACTGATCTTTCCACCGGCACAGGATATTTTCAATGCATTTCATCTGACTCCACTGAAGGATGTGAAGGTTGTGATCCTTGGGCAGGATCCTTATCATAATAACGGTCAGGCACATGGATTAAGCTTTTCTGTGCAGAAAGGTGTAGATATTCCGCCGTCACTTGTGAATATCTATAAAGAACTCCATGATGATCTCGGCTGCACAATCCCAAATCATGGGTGTCTGACAAAATGGGCCGAGCAGGGTGTGTTAATGTTGAACACTGTGCTGACAGTACGAGCACATCAGGCGAATTCTCACAGAGGAATCGGATGGGAAGAATTCACAGATGCAGCGATTCTGGCACTGAACAGCCAGGACAGACCGATTGTATTTATTCTGTGGGGAGCTCCTGCACAGAGGAAGAAGAGAATGCTTACGAATCCAAAGCATCTTATTCTGGAAGCACCGCATCCAAGCCCGCTGGCTGCTTACAGAGGTTTCTTTGGAAGCAAGCCATTTAGTCAGACAAATGCATTTCTGGAGAAGAATGGAATCGAGCCGATTGACTGGCAGATTGAGTAAATTTCGGAAATGATGCTTGACAGAAGTAAAAAAGTGACTTACAATATGCTTAACAAGACAACTGAGTTGATGGCTCTATCCCATCTGCTTCAGTAGCAAAGTATTAAAAATAGGCGTCTGCTGGCCAAAGCAAGGACGTCTATTTTTATGTGTATAATTCAAAATTAAAACAATCAAACTGGCTGTCGTCAGAATGAACTGCTCCCCGTCAAGTAGACAATTGAAAAAATATAAATTTTTCCTACCAGCAGAAATTTATCTGCTAGCAGTTTTTATGCAGCTTGCAAGTAAATTTCATGTTTTTCCATTGGTGTCAAAATTCCAAGATTCCTTTGCAAACGTTTTGTTGTTGTAGTAATCTATATATCTTCTATATTTATTACGTAGTCTATTCATATGACA
>ENA-OQLB01000684-OQLB01000684.1-human-gut-metagenome-genome-assembly--contig:-NODE-684-length-17839-cov-2.043756_pt1 | contig 17839 bp, 20 predicted proteins | sample MGYA00242656_ERZ504813 | MGnify/ENA primary metagenome ERZ504813 (study PRJEB26092, sample SAMD00036388) | human gut metagenome | host: Homo sapiens | study: EMG produced TPA metagenomics assembly of... | reverse complement strand
AATCGGAATATCCTTTGCGATCTCCTCGATGGTACGCTCCTGATTCTCTTCTTCCTCATGTGGCTTTAACTCTTCCAGCGGGAGCTCTATCTGCATCTCTTCAAGTGTCGGCTCTCCATCCTCTAATTTTCCTTCTTTTCTGCGCATCTCTTCTACGGTACGCAGATCCGCAGGCGTCAGTTCAGCAGATTCTCCGCCTAAAATACTCAGCTGAAACGGACAGTCTAAGATCGACGCGATCATCCGCATATCCTGCTCCTGAAAATTGTCTCTTCCCAGTCTCTGCGTCAGATTCTGTCTGGACATTTTCATTCCGGTCTTTTCTTCTATAATCTCCGCAAGTTCCTTTATGGTCATGCCTTTTCGGCTCAATACTACCTTGACCTGTTCTCCAAATGTAAGATCTTCCATGCTCTTCCTCCTTCTCGGATTTTTACATCAGACAGGAAATATTTTTATTTCCCGTCACCCAACTTCTCTCATTGTAGCAAATCCCATTTTATGCGTCAATCGCAAAGACTGTTTTTCCGCTATAGAAAGAAAAGAGTTTCTATCCCGGCTTGCGAAATAAAAACTCTTCCTGTTTATTTTTGTATCTGTGCCAGATATTCTTCCAGCGTAATTCCTTTTTTCATGATCGCCTTTGCACCCTCTTCTCCCACATAGCGGTAATGCCACGGCTCATAAATATACTGGGTTATATCTGTCTTATCCTTCGGATAACGCAGAATAAATCCATAATTCTGGCAGTTCTTCATCAGCCACTCTGCTCTTGCGTCTGTGCCTGTGTCTCATCCAGTGTCTGGTTCGACTCAGATGTGATATCCAGTGCAAGCCCCGTTGCATGTTCACTTGTTCCCGGAACTGCTACAGACTTTTTCGTCTCATCGTAAGAATCTAAATACGAATATCCCTGACTGAGCCATGACTGCATGGTATCATTGAACACATTCTTCTGATCATCATACGAACGGTATGCTGAAATGATCTTCAGATTCATCCCCGCTGTTTTCGCATCCTGAAGCATTTTATTTACAGACTCTACAATCCGGGAGTCTACTTTATGATCTTCATCATCTACAGCCGTCAATTCCGGTGAATAGTCTGCTGCAAGCGGATAAGAACTGTTCACCAGGAGCAGATCCATTCATTTGACTGCAGGTTTACTTCTTTTTGCTCATTCTTTGCTTCCTTCAGCTGCTTCTTCAAAGATTTCGCTTCTTTTTCATACTTTGCCTTGACAGTTTTGATCTCATCATTTTTGTCATGCATCTTGCTGTTTGCTGCCAGAAATGTGAGCAAAATCCCTGCTGCCGCTCCAAGGATCATCCTGTGATCAGTATTTTTTTCGCTTTTCGATTTACTCTTGCCATATTTCTTTTAACTCCATTTGTATTCTAGAATCTAACTCTGAATCGTTCGAACAGACTGCGATTCGATAAGGAAATCCTTCCAGAGGGTACTCACAATAATAATATGTCTCTTCAAACTCCTCCGGCTTTTTTATCAGCCTGGGTGGATTCGAAAGCAGGATCTCAAACGATGACATCTTCAGTGCCATTCCCTTTCTGGTCGCTTTCATGAAACTTTCTTTTAGTACCCAGTATCTGCAGAACTTTTCCGCTCTTGCCTCTTTTGAATCACATCTGAAAATATCTTCATATTCACTGCGGCAAAAAAACGTTTTGCTAACTCCATTCTGCCTTTTGGACTTTCTCAATATCACATCCAAGCTGTACGCCCTCTCTTGCATCAGTGTCGATCGAGCACAGCACATAATCCCCGGAATGCGAAAGATTGTAAACTGCCCGGTCGGAAATTTTGTACCGCTTTCTGATCTCCTCCAATAAAAGCCATGCCCCTGCACTCTGAGCCCTGTCTTTCTGAAACAACAGCTTCCTTGCTTTCTCTTGTCGAAACGCAGGAAGTGCTGCAAAATATTTCTGATAACATTCCTCATCATACAGTGCTCTGATATCTGCAAGCCAGGTACGTATCATACTTTTATCCTTTCAGGTAACGGACTTCAAATGTATCAATCGTGATCGGCTTGTTAAACAGGCTTCCCTGTACACAGCTGCAGCCAAGTTCTTTCAATACATTCAGCTGGTCTCTTGTCTCCACACCACTTGCTGAAACCGGTACTCCCAGCTGACAGCAGGCATCTGTTACTGCTTTTGCCACACTCTGGCTTCGGCCGTTGCCTACAATATTGGTCACGATACTTTTATCTATCTTCAATCCGTCAAATTCCATGATCGTCAGAATCGCTACTGTGGATTCTTTTGCTCCGAAGTGGTCCAAAATCACCCGCACATTGCTCTTTCGAATCTTATTACTCGTCTCTGCAAGCATCTCCTGATTCATATCACTGTAAGACTCTGAAACTTCTACTTCCAGATACTCACAGGACACATGATACTTCTCGATCAGAGCTGTCATTTTTTCTGCTACATCTATCTGTCTGAGCGTTGCTCCCGCAAAATTTACAGCGATTGGGATCATCGGCAAATCTTCCGTCTCCCATCTGCGCAGCGTCTTACATACTTCTTCAAACACATACAGATCCAGATAATGAGACAGCTTGGTCTCTTCCAGAAGTGTCAGATATTTTCCCGGATTCATAATACCCAGATCTTTGTGGTGATAGCGTACCACTGCTTCTGCTCCGACTACTTCCTCAGTATCTACATCCACTTTCGGAACCAGACAGACAATAAAATTGCCATTCTCTATATCGCTGAGCAGATCCTGTTTGATGATAGGCTCATGATGCCCCTTTTTCAAATTCTTATAATACTTCTGCTTCTCTTCACGCATCATACCTTCTGCGCGGCCGATCAGCTTTTCTGCATCAATATCCACTTTCTCCCAGGCATAACCGACAGATACCAGTCCAAGACTGATATTGTCCAGTTTATGATGTGCATCGTTCACGCTCTTGATAAATGTATCATATGTCGCATCCTCTACCGCTACCAGATACTCATCTCCGGTCATTCGGAACACCAGAGAGCTGCGGAAATGCTCCTCCAGCACTTCACCTACACGGATTACAACCTCATCCCCATATTCATGTCCAAATTCCCGGTTAAAGTTCTTCAATCCATTGATGTCCACAGATACTGCTCCCAGTGATTTGTGCTCTTTTTTCTGTACGTCCGACATATATCTGACGAAGCTGTTCCGGTTCATCAAACCAGTCAGATCATCATGATAACTCAGATATTCCTGCTGCTTCTGCATCTTCTGCAAAAGAATAGACTGTGAAATATATGGAAGGAGAGACCTCATAAAAGAAATCTCACATCCGCCTCTGTGTACCCCTACCGCTGCAAGAACTGCCGTAATTCCATCTTCCAATGGCTGAGAAACACTGTAGTCTGCTTCTGTCGTATCCGTGATATCCTGTCGGATCCACCGCGGCCACTGTTCTTTATCAAGCATCTTGATCTTATCCCGCTGCCACGGCACGAATTCAGCACACCACTCATAGATTGTAAGAATCTCTTCTTCATCTCTCTCGATATAATACACATATTCTGAATCGTAGTAATCGCGTATCGTACCGAGCACGTCATTCATAATCTCCAGGATCGAACGCTGTTTATAATTCTCACTCATAGTTTCTTTCCCCCGATATCATCCTGCTCCGTTGGATATAAAATTTAAGAATACTCCATTTCTTGCTCATCCACGGAAACACATATAGTTATTTTATAATAATATCTTTTAAAATGCAAGAAATTGTGAGTTTGCGAAAAAGATACAAAAAATGACCATACAAAGAAAGTGGGAGCCTGTTCTCTGCATGATCATTTTGGCAATATTTGGTTTTATTTTGATTTTCTTAATTACCTTAAAAATTCATTGACAGATACTTACAAGCCGCCAATGCCGCCACACTTCCATCTGCCGCTGCAGTTGTCAGCTGACGCACTTCTTTTGTCCGGCAGTCCCCGGCTGCAAAGATTCCCGGATGAGATGTCATACAGTCCTCAGATGCCAGAATAAATCCATTTTCATCCAGGCGTACCAGACCGTCAAAGATTTCATTCTGCGGAATCTGACCGATTGCTACAAAAACACCGGATACCGGAATATGGAAGTCTTCTCCTGTCTTTTTATTACGCAGGAACAATCTTTCTACCATGAATTTGCCTTCAATATCTTTGACTATGGAATCCAAAACAAACTCTACATTGTCTTTTTCTTTCAGTACGTCTACCAGATTGCTTTCCCCACGGAATTCATCCCGGCGATGTACCACATATACTTATTGCAGTAATTCGAAAGGAATTCTGCATCCTGCAGAGCGGTATTTCCTCCACCGATCACTGCTACATCTTTCCCGCGGAAAAATGCGCCGTCACAGGTCGCACAATAAGAGACGCCGGAACCGGCAAGCGCCTCCTCCTGTGGGATCCCAGATGCCGGTGAGCCACTCCTGTTGCAAGGATCACGGCCTTACATGGATATTCTTTCTGGTCTGTCACGATGATTTTGATCCCGTTTTCCTCACGTACTTCTTTTACACGCTCGGAAGCAGTCTCTGCTCCCAGCTTCATTGCCTGATTCAGCAGATTCATAGAATACTGGCTTCCGCTGATACTCTCCAATCCCGGATAATTCTCTACTTTCGGTGAATTTACAATCTGTCCTCCAAAATTCAGTCCTTCGATCACCAGAGTCCGTTTTCCTGCACGCTGTCCATAGATAGCTGCTGTCAGACCTGCTGTCCCCCCTCCGATAATTCCAATATCATACATATCGAGTTCCTCCGTTTTCTATTTTTCTATCGTTTTTCTGCAAATGCCCGGATATTGGACGCATTTGCAAGTTTCTGTACACCTTCTTCTTTGATCACGATCAGTGTCGGCGCCTGCATGACGCCATATTTTCTAACCAGTTCTTCATTTTCTCCCGCATCAACTACTTCATAAGAAATATTGGCTTTTTCCAGGGAATCTTTTGCAAGCTTACAGTTCGGACAGGTCTTCGTTGTAAAAAGAAGTACTTTTCCTTCCTCTGTATTCACCTCTTCGAAAATACGCTGTTCTTCTTCCTGTTCTGTCTCCCTGAAATTCTCCTGCTTCACGTGAGAGTGTTCTACATCATACACTTTTCGTTCCTTAAATTCCTGCAGTTTTCCATCATTCCAGTTCTTGACCGGACGATAATAACCGGTAATTCTGCTGTATACCTCTGTTTCTTCTCCACAAATCGGACAAGTATACTGCTCTCCGGAAATGTATCCATGATTCTTACAGATAGAATATGTTGGAGACATTGTATAATACGGCAGCTTATAATTCTCTGCGATTTTTCTGACCAGAGCTGCCGCTGACTTCCAGTCCGGAAGTTTTTCTCCCAGGAATGTATGGAATACCGTTCCTGATGTATACAGCGTCTGCAGCTCATCCTGAATATCCAGTGCGGCAAATACATCCTCCGTATAGCCAACCGGCAGATGAGAGCTGTTTGTGTAATATGGTGTTCCACAGTCCTCTGCTGCTGTAATGATATCCGGGAACTGCTCCACATCATGTTTTGCCAGGCGGTATGTGTAGATTCTGCCGGAGTTGCCTCCAGGTTATACAGATCACCATATTCTTCCTGATAGTCGGACAGCCGCTCTCTCATGTGATTCAGAACATCTTTTGTAAACTTCTGCGTTTCCGGATGCGTCAGATCTTTACGGATCCATTTTGCATTCAGTCCTGCCTCATTCATTCCGATGAGCCCGATTGTAGAGAAATGGTTATCAAAACTTCCCAGGTATCTCTTTGTATACGGATACAGCCCTTCATCCAGAAGCCTGGAAATCACCACTCGTTTGATATGAAGTGATCTTGCGGCAATATCCATCATTTTATCAAGTCTCTCGTAAAATTCTTCCTCATTTTTCGATAAATATGCAATTCTCGGCATATTGATCGTCACAACACCAACGGAACCTGTGCTCTCTCCGCTTCCGAAAAATCCACCGGATTTCTTGCGCAGTTCCCGCAGATCCAGACGCAGACGGCAGCACATACTGCGCACGTCGCTTGGCTCCATATCACTGTTGATATAATTGGAAAAATACGGTGTTCCGTATTTTGCGGTCATCTCAAATAACAGACGGTTGTTCTCCGTATCCGACCAGTCGAAATCTTTCGTGATGGAATACGTCGGGATCGGATACTGGAATCCTCTTCCCTGTGCATCTCCCTCGATCATCGTCTCAATAAATGCCCGGTTGATCATATCCATCTCTTCTTACAATCACCATATGTAAAGTCCTGTTCTTTCCCGCCCACGATCGCCGGCAGATTGGCGAGGTCATTTGGAACAGTCCAGTCCAGTGTGATATTCGAAAACGGCGCCTGTGTTCCCCATCTGGACGGAATGTTCACCCCGAAAATGAAAGATTCGATGCATTTTTTCACTTCCCGATATGTCAGATGGTCTGCTTTTACAAATGGTGCAAGGTAGGTATCAAACGATGAAAATGCCTGTGCTCCTGCCCACTCATTCTGCATGATTCCCAGAAAATTCACCATCTGATTGCAAAGAACACTCAAATGCTTCGCCGGAGCAGATGTGATCCTGCCCGTCACACCTCCCAGACCTTCCTGTATCAGCTGTTTTAAAGACCAGCCTGCACAATATCCGGTCAGCATAGAAAGATCGTGGATATGAATATCCGCATTCTTGTGTGCTTTTCCAATCTCCTCATCGTAAATTTCTGACAGCCAGTAATTGGCTGTGATCGCACCGGAGTTGCTTAAGATCAGACCTCCGACAGAATATGTCACGGTAGAATTCTCCTTGACACGCCAGTCTGTCACCTTCACATAACTGTCCACGATCTCTTTGTAATCCAAAAGTGTAGAATTCAGATTTCGGATTTTTTTCTCTCTGCTTGCGGTACAGGATATATCCCTTCGCAACATCTGCGTATCCTGCTTTGATCAGAACAGATTCTACACTGTCCTGAATGTCCTCCACTGCAATTTTATGTTCTTTTATCTTCGGTTCAAAATCTGCGGTCACCTTCAGTGCCAACAAATCAATAATGTCCTGATTATACTCTTTTTCTCTGGCTTCAAACGCTTTTCGTATCGCCTCGCTGATCTTGGTCAGATTAAATTCTGTTATTTCCCCGTCCTTTTTGTGACTTGATACATGTTTCGTACCTCTCCTTTCTGCAGCTAAACGCTGTATTTAGTGTATCACCCACATTTTTGAATGTCAATGAAAAACATCAACATCTAGTATGCAGGTTTTCCTTCAAAAACTAGATATTGGCGTTTATAACTATTTCATCGTTTCTTTATAAGAGTCATCCGCCTGCTGTGTGAGCGCTTTTCCGCCGTTTTCATACCACTTCTTTACGAACGTATCAAAATATTCAGGCGGCTTTTCTCCCACTATGATCTGCAGAAATGTATTCTTCTCTTCTTCCAGCAATTCTTCCGGGATTTTGATTTTCTGACTGCCTAACGAAAGAGGCGGTTGATTTTCATCCAGATTCTCTTTCGTCAAAAGTCCCGTTGCCTGTATCCGGGAAGTGTATGCTGCCCATGCATTCGACGTGGTCACATCTCCTGTAAGGAATGACTTACAGATTTTATAATAAGCAGCTTCTAATCCGTTCAATTTGCTCTGCTGCGTTTTTCCATCCAGAACATCCTGTATATTTTGCTGCACTCTGTAGATCGCATCCCAGTAGTCTACATTGATATTCAACGGTCTTGCTGTCGGATCCACATTCAAAGAAAAATATTCATTGATTTCATCGGACTGCTTCTGATCTTCAAAACGACCATAATCAAACAGTGTACTCACATATTTCCCCACGATCTCCGGATGCTCATATCCCTTTCTTACCACCACATACAGACAGTCTTCATAGGATTGAAATGTACGTGTCCTGGTCGCTGCATTTCCAGTCAGCAGATACGGCTGCCATTTTGCAGTTCTGTCCGCACTATAAGATAAACTCAGTGGATTGTTCGGTGCCCACCAGTATCCGAAAATAGCCCCGCACTTTCCTTCTTTAAGAAGTGTATCCAGATTTTCCTGCTGCCGCAGCAGAAAGTTGGAGTCCAGAATTCCTTCTACATAAAGCTGATGCAGATAGATCAGCGCCTGTTTTGTCTCTTCTGTCACAGAACCATACACCACATTCCCCTGATCGTTCAAAATCCACTGGCTCGGTTTTGCATGATACTGGTCAAAAACAGCATCCAGCCCATAGGTTCCGCTGTTTTCAGAAACCAAATCCGTACTTCCTGCCAACCCCACCGTCTCTTGATTTCCTGCCATATCAGCTTTCACAAACTGCCGGATAATCTCCATCCCTTCCTCCAGCGTTACAGGATCGGAAAGTCCCAACCGTTCCATCCAGTCCTTGCGCAGCCACAAAAGAGAAGCTCCATGATCTACCTCTGCATCCGGAAGTGCGTAGAGTCTGCCGTCAAATGTAGCCGATTCCAGAAGTGCTTCTCCGTAGCTTTGATACATTTCCTTGATCCTTTCTGTGTACATTCTTCATATACTGTGGTAAGATCTTCGACCATCCCACGCCTGACCAGTTCTTTGACTGTCTCCCTGCCTTTTACCACCAACAGATCCGGCAGCTGCTGATCTTCCATCAAAATCTGAACGGCCTCCTCATAAGAATCGGAATTTTCCCCTTCCAGAACATCTTCGTTTTGAATATTCAACCGTTCTTTCAAGTATCGTGTGTAGGCATTATCCTCATAAGTCGCCTTCACAGGCAGGTTTGCATTATTAGATCCAACGATTTTCCCCAGTGTATAAGTAACAAGCTCGGGATATTTCCCATACGGTGTGTGTGCTGCATTTTCCCACTGTGCGTTTATCACTTCTTTCGATTCCACCGTCTTACCGGTTTCCGATCTTTTGCAGGAAGCGATCAGGAACATCGAGAACACACATAACAGCAGTATGTATTTAATTTTTTGTTTCCTGTTTCTCATGTCCGTTCTCCTTCTTCTTTGGAATCCGTATGCATACTCTGGTTCCTTCTCCTTCTTTACTCTCCACCCGGATTTTATTTTCTTCTCCATAGAGAAGCACGATCCGTTCATTGACATTGCGCACACCATACCCTTTGGATCGATATGTCACGATTTGACTCGCTTTTTCCTCTGTCATTCCGTTTCCGTTATCTTCCACCATAAAATATAAAAACAGCTCATCATGCACAACCTTTATCCGCAATACTTTTTCGATCTTTTCCGACACATCCAGCCCATGATCGATCGCATTTTCCACCAATGGCTGCAAAATGAGTTTCGGAATCTCACAACTTCCCATTGTATTATCATAAACTTCCTCCACCCGGAAACTATTATCGTGCATAATCAGCTGGATTTTCAGATATGCACGGATATTCTCCATCTCGCTTACTACTGTCGTCATTGTCTCCCCCCGGTTCAGACTGGTCCGATAATAGGTAGACAATGCCAGTGTCACCTTACTGATCTCCTGTTCATCTGCTTCGATTGCCTTCCAGTTGATAATTGAGAGTGAATTGTACAGGAAATGGGGATTGATCTGCGCCTGCAATGCCCTCATCTCTGTCCTTTGTAACACAATTTTCGCTTCATATACTTCTGAGATCAGTTTATTGATCTCATCCATCATACGCCGGAAAGTACGAATGAGCACACCAATCTCATCTTTGGAATCACTTTGTACGGTCACTTCCCGGATTCCACTGTGGATCTGATTCATATTTTCCGTCAGCTGTTCCAGCTTACAGACCAGACGTCTGGAAAAGAAATAGCTTAAGATTCCTATCAGCAGAATACAGGCTGTCAGAAGCGGCAGATTTTTCAACATCAAATATCTTGCCGATTCCATAATCGTATCCGTAGGACAAAAATAACAGAATTTCCACTGATTCCCTTCCATCTCCTTTGTCACACTGGAAAAACTTTTCTGTACTTCCGAAATTGTATCCACCTTCCCGGTCTTATATTTAGCGGGAATTTTATTGCAGGAATACACGACATTGCCGTTTTCATCCCAGACAATTCCGGCAAAATCAGATTCCATGATTTTTTCAAACGGTTCGAACAATTTATTATAATCCAGTGTGATCTTCAGCACAGCATTTATCTCACTGCTCCCGTCATAAAACTTTCGGGCTACAATCACTTTATTCTGACTTCCAGTCTGTACATACCAGCGAATCAGACTTCTGTTGTTTCTGGGATACCAGTTTTCTCCCTGAATCTCCGACAAAGGAGCCAGTGTACTTCCATGGGCAACCTGAATATTATCCGCATACAGCGTGATCCCTTTAATTTCTTTGTGATACACCTGCGGCATATTCAACAACGGATCTGCCACCTGAGTATACTTCAGATATGTATTAAAATCTGATGCACGTTCCATTTTCAGCACTTTCCTGAGGTCTCCCGAATAAGACAGATAATCAATCAGATTTTCATAAATCTGCGCCTGATTGTCTATTGCATCGACTGCCTGTTTTAAAGACTCCTGCATATTTTCCATTTCCCGCTCCTTGAGCGTGTTCATCATTCCCATCTGCATATAGCATGTCACGATCAGTGTCGGAATGATCCCAGCGGTCAAAATCAGGATCATCAGCTTATATCGATATTTAAAATTATGAAACCGATAAAGAAGCTTCTTCATCACTCATACTCCCTTTCCTGCAATACTCCGGTGTGCTGCCAAAATACTCCCGGAAGCTCCTGCAGAAATAAGAATTATTGGAAAATCCAACCTCTTTTGCGATCTGTGAGATCTTCATACTGGTATTTTCCAGAAGCTCCCTGGATTTCTTCATCCGGATATCCCGGACATAACGGTTCAGATTGACTCCGGTCTCCTCCTTGAATACAACACTTAAATATCCCGGGGAGAGATAGACTTGCCTTGCCAGATTCTCTACATTGAGATTTTCTGCATAATGATGGTGAATGTACTGTTTCACTTTCATAACTTCATTCCGAAATCCTTTGTTCTGCTCCTGTACAAATTTCTCCAGTTCACAGACTACCTGTTCTGTAATTGCCAGTACATCTTCAATTTTCCTGCAGCGGTACAGCCTGTCGATCATTTTTGACAATGCTTTCACATCTCCTGGATTGATCTCCTCATAAATATCTTTGACAATATTAGAAAATACAAATTTCACATACATCTCTGAAAAATTTCATACTTTCTCTATATTTTCTCTCCAGCTTCTGAAAATCCTGCCGTAGATGGATACTGTCTTTATATTGAATGTCCTCTTTGATATTATTCAGGACCTGAGATTCTTCTGCCTCATCCATTTCTCTGGTCTCCCTGCACTTCCCCTGCAGAAAGAAACTCTCTGCTCTGATAAAATTTTTCTGCCAGCACCTCCTCTAAACCGGAAAATACTTCAGGAAGTTCCTGCCAGTCTGTAATTTCTTCACTTACTGCCAAATAGCACTCCTCATCGTACTTATTCTTAAAAAACTGATATAACTCTTTTGCCACTGTCTCATAATCTGCATATCTTTCCTGAAACAGAAATAAGGACTCATTTGCTGCCACATTCAGATAAAGGAACTGACGGGACATGTGCTCTCTGAGCTGACCCAAAAGCTTTTCTTCATCCACTTCAAAAAAGCAGTCCTCGCCGCCTGCCAGGATCATATGAGTATACTGCCCTCCATCCTGACATAAAAGCTCCGCAGCTTTTGTCCCGTTTTCTTCTTTGCCGTCATACAAAAAATTCTGCAGAAAATATTTTCCCAGATCATCCTGCTGCCTTGCAATTTCTCCTTTCTGCGTATTCTTCTCCAGAATATGATCTCTCACAGAACAATACGTCTTATGAAACTCTCCCGGATCTACCGGCTTTAGCACATAATCGACTACTCCGTAATGCAGCGCCTCCTTCGCATAAGAAAAATCATTGTATCCGCTAAAAATCACTATCTCGATCTCCGGCTGCAACTCCCGTGCAGCTTTCGCCAGTTCGAGCCCTGTCATATAAGGCATTTTGATATCCGAAAACAAAATATCCACCTGTTTTTTCTGCAAAATCCCCGCTGCATCTTTCCCGTTTATTGCCTCTAAAATCTCCAGTTCTTCCTGCTCTCGTTTCAGCAGAAACTTGATCCCGTTTCTCTCCAGTTTTTCGTCATCTGCAATCAATATCGTGATCATGTCCGTCCCTCCTCTGATACATGCCAAAAATCCGCCATGCCCCTCTGTTGGCTGCATGGCAGATTTTTTATTGATCTGTCCTCTTTATTTTAATCCATTCCCTTTTTTCTTACAAGCCTTATCCCTTCACAGCTCCTGCCACGACACCTTCTATAATATGTTTTTGGCAGCACAGATAAAAGATTACAATCGGGATGATAGAAAGTACCAGCGCTCCCATCATGGCTCCCATATCCACAGATCCATATCCTCCTTTTAAATACTGTACTGCGATCGGAATCGTCCGGTATTTCTTCGTATCCAGCACCAGAGACGGAAGCAGATAATCATTCCAGATCCACATTGCCTGCAGAATCATTACCGTAATGCAAGTCGGTTTTGAGATTGGCAGGACCACCTTGAAAAAAGTCTGGATCGGAGTACATCCATCAATCATTGCCGCCTCTTCGATCTCCAGTGGAATGGACTTCATAAATCCGGTAAACATAAATACCGCCAGCCCGGCACCAAACCCCAGATAGATGAAGATCAGCCCCATGGAGTATTGAGTCTGAGCATATTTGCAATCTTGGACAAAGTGTACATTTCCATCTGAAACGGCACCACCATGGCAAACAGACAAAGCATATAGATCAGTTTTGTCCACCATGTATTCACCCGGCTGATAAACCATGCACACATGGAACAGCACAGGATAATGACTGCAACTCCGCCCACGGTGATAAACAGACTCCAACCAAATGCCTCAAAAAACTTTGTCTGCTCGATTCCGCGGATATAATTTTCCAATCCTACAAACATATTGTCTTTTGGCAGATCAAATGGCACCCGGCTGATGTATGCTTTTTTCTTGAATGAGTTGATCACAACAAGAATGATCGGATATAAGTACAGCAGGCTGATAACAGAGAAGATCAGCGTAACCAGCCAGCCATGTTTTAATTTTTTGTTCACTACTGCTGCACCTCCTTTGATCTTGTCATGCGATTCTGAATCACGGCAACCAGACCAACGATCAGAAAGAAGATCACTGCCTTCGCCTGACCAACACCTTCATAACCGGCTCTTCCATAGAACGTATTGAAGATATTGAGTGCCAGAAGTTCTGACATTTTCGAAGGTGCACCATTGGTCAGCGCCAGGTTCTGGTCAAATAACTTGAACCCGTTTGTTAACGTTAAAAATGTACAAATCGTGATCGACGGCATTACCATCGGAATAATGACCTTGCGAAGTACCTGCCGGGAGTTGGCTCCATCAATCTTCGCCGCTTCGATCAGCTCTCCGGGAATATTCTGAATGCCGGAAATGTAGATGATCATCATATATCCAATCTGTTGCCAGCACACCAGAATGATCATTCCCATCAACCCGTAGGTCCCGGAATATGTAAGTGTTTTTCCCCAATGTGCAAGCACTCCGTTTAACAGAAGCTGCCAGATATATCCCAGAATAATTCCACCGATCAAATTCGGCATAAAAAATACAGTCCGGAAAATATTTTTCCCGCGCACTGGTTTTGTTAATACCATCGCCACCGCAAATGCCAGTACATTGATCAATAACATGGACAGTACTGTAAACAACACGGTATACCACAGAGAGTGTAAAAATGTAGGATCCTGAAATACCTTTCCATAATTCCTCAAAGCCCGATAATCTGGCGTCTGTCACGGTTGTAAATTTACAGAACGAAAGATAAATACCCAGTAAAAACGGTGCGATAAACCCAATGGTAAATGCGATCATCGTGGGCAGTACAAAAACAGGGAAATATCGTTTTATTGCTTTTTGCATGTCCCTCTCTCCTTCCTCTTGATGGAAAAGGCGGACGGTTTGCCGTCCGCCTCAAATCTATGTTTTTATTCCGCATGCGCTGCCTGATACTCAGTTGCCCATCCATCTACAAATGCAGTTTCCACTGCATCCCATTTTCCAGTTCCCTGTGCATATTCAAGAAGTGCAGAGCCTACATTGTTTTTCCAGTTTTCAGAAGGCATTGTCGTAAAGTTCCAGCTTACAGGTGTCTTGCCTGCCTTGTTATATTCCTCATTTGCCTGCACCAGAGGATTTGACGGCAGATAGTCTTCAAATGTGGTGAACGGTGTCACAAATCCCATCGTATTTGCAAGCATATCGCGTCCCTCATCACTTTCCACAACCCACTGCAGGAAATCCAGAGTTGCCTGAATGTCTTCTTCTGAAGCATTTTTATTCACACACCAGTAGTTCTCAGATCCCGTGCAAAGTCCCTGCTCTTCTTCTCCTTTGGCACCGATGTAAATCGGAAGCATTCCCATGTCCTCATCGGCAACTTCCATATCCTTGATGTCGTTGTATGCCCAGGTTCCATTCTGATAAAATACAGCCTCTCCAAGTGCAAATTCGGAGCTTGCGTCCTCTGCCGTCTTAGAGGAGATCATAGACGGTTCACAGGTAGAATCTGTAATATATAAATCCCATATGTTCTTATAGTTTTCCAGATAGGTTCCTTTAATCGCATCTGTGGATGTAATGCCTCATCTTTATATTCATAATAGATTGGAAGATTTGCCAGATGTGTCTTAAATCTCCAGTCAGAAGAAGAATCCATACCTGCGGATGTAAATGCACCTTTTACCCCCAATTCATCTTTGTGTTTCTGGATTCCGTCCGCAACTTTTTTCAGCGTTTCAAAATTATTGATCTCATCCACTGATTTTACAGCAGCATCTGAAAGTTCAAAGTATTGATTCAGGATCGCTTTGTTATAAATAATTCCGTATGTTTCTACTACATACGCAATTCCTTTGACTTCATCTCCTTCTTTTAACACATAATCGTCACTGGAAATATCCTTGTAAATCTGACTGTCTGACAGGTCATAACAGTAATCTTTCCAGGATGCCAGACCGACAGGACCATTGACCTGAAACAGGGTCGGCGCCTCTTCTTTTGCCATCTCAGATTTCAGCTGGGATTCATACGTCCCGGAAGCAGCTGTCTGCACATCCACCTGAACACCAGTCTCATCTGTGTAAGTCTCTGCAAGTTTTACCCAGTCATCTGCCTGCTCCGGCTTGAAGTTCAGATAGTACACTTTCCCTTCACTCTTTGCCTGATTTTTTCCTTTTTCATCTTCCTTGCCATCGGATCTGCCGCATCCTGCAAGCATCGTTCCTGCCATTGCTACTGTCAAAAGAAGTGCCAGCATTCTCTTTTTCTTCATTATCGTTTCCTCCCTTTTTATTCGTCTCTGTTTTTGATATCTGTATTATAGAAAAATATGGAATTTTCTAAAATAATAAAAAAAAATAGAAACGTAACACTTTTTGAGGAAATTATACTAGAGCGTGTTTGAAAATTGCTGCAAATTAGTCATTTTAACCAAATTAAAACAGAAGCAAGACATATGAATCCTAAATAGGTGAATGCATATTTATCATACCGGGTTGCAATTCTTCGAAATCCTTTTAATTTGAGAAATAATTTCTCAACTAAATGACGTTCCTTATATAGCCACCAGTCACAGTGACGTTCAAATTTTGCATTCTTTTTTGATGGGATTGTTGGTTCTGCACCGTGTGTATAGATGTAATCAATCAGCTCATCGCTATTATATCCACGGTCTGCAAGAACATTACAGCCCTCCAAATGAACATGCTTTAATACGGGGATCGCAAAATTACAATCGTTACGCTGTCCTTCGCTGAGCATCAGGTAGATCGGATAGCCGTAAGAATCCACTACCGCATGTATTTTGGTGCTTGCACCACCTCGGCTGTGTCCGATTTCGCTTGGAGGCCCCCTTTTTTTGCTCCAGCACTATGTTGATGGGCTTGAACGATGGTAGCGTCTATAGATAAATCTCCCAATTCTGCTTCCAGACTTAACACCCGAAAGATATTATCCAAAATTCCATCCTCTATCCATTTGCGAAAGCGGCTATATACACTTGTCCAAGGCCCATATCGTTCCGGAAGGTCCCTCCACGCAGCACCGCTGCGTGCAAGCCAGATCATTGCATTAAGCATCAAACGATTGTCTTTCGAAGGACGTCCTGGTTTTCCGGTATTTTCAGGAGGAAGTAGCAAAGCAATCTGTTCCCATTCCTGATCAGTTAATTCATAACGTCTTGACATATGAAAGCCCCCTTTTTCTTTATTCTATCATGAAAAGGGGATAGAAACACATGTTTTGTACAATTTTTAATTTTCAAACACGCTCTAAGAAACAGTGGCTGATTATTACATAATTTTGCTCTTTTATACATGAACAATAAAATACAGGGAGGGTACGACCCGTTTTGAGTCACATCCTCCCTGCATGAAACCGTCTATTTTCTTGAATTTTCAGGCTTTTCTAACAATTTTTCTCCGATATTTCCACGTATGAGTTGCAATCTTTCTTCTCTGCACATTCCTGTATTATACCAGATATTTTCATGTTCCTTCATTTCTTTCAATAAAATCTACCACTCGTTCCAAAACATCATTGCCACCGATCCATATATCTGGTTCAAATCCCTTTCCCTCTGTAATGCCGCCAAAAGATATCGCATCTCCATAAGTAACTGCTAATTGAGAATACGGCAGTGTACAACGTATGCTTTGTTTTGAAAACACAACCCCTGATGTATTCGTTCCAACAAAAACAACATTTTTCAGCGTATCTAATTCCTCAACAAATGCTTCTGCAGAAGACGCTACATTTTTGTCAATCAATACAAAGATCTTCGTATCATTAGGAAGAACGACTTTATTTTCAGTCGTAACATACCATTTATTTTCTGAACGGCTGCTAAGATCATATTCTGATTTATACAAATCCTTAAAATGAGGCGTAAGGCTTTCATAATCAACCATTTCAAGCGCTGATTTTGTTACATAATTATTGATCAAACTCGCCAATCGTATGGTCACGCTATTTGTTTTGGCAATCTGCCCCGTAAAATTTTCAAACCATGTTGTTGGGATGACTGTCTGCCCACCGGAATTTCCTCTCAAATCTAAAATTATAAATTCTTCATTCTTTGCCTGTCTGGCAGCCTTTTTATAAGTTTCAAGATTATCAGTACCTATGAAAGAATTCATTGTAAAAACAGGTATATTGTTTATTTTTCTGTAATTGTAGCCCTTAGAAGATTTCTTTTGACTATATACTTTCCCCTGACTTGCCTTTAATTCAACTCTAATTTCTTTGAACTCCACTCCAGAATTTAGTTTTAAAGTCACTGCAGTATATGGTGTTCCAGACAATATTCCTATGTATTTACACATATGACCTGATTGATCCAATGATGACTTTACGTATTGTTTCACATCTTTATCATCTTGCACAGATTCTATATACCATTTATGCCTATTTAAATACAGATAAAACCCCTTCGAATCTTCCTGAATTTTAAATGCTTCGTTATAATAATAAATATCACGCTCTATTATAGATGAGCCATTAATCAAAAAATGACCATCTTGTATAAATTGCAAATTGCTCATTAGTATCTGCTGTAATGTGAAAACTGGCAATTCATCGGGATATGCATTGATTTGATTTATCATATTATTTCTCACATTTTCCCATTTTTCAAAATCACCAAAATACAAATATCCCGCATAAGAGTGTTTTAAAACTTGAAAAGGAATTTAACAATTCATGAAATTGCCTCTTT
>ENA-OQLB01000683-OQLB01000683.1-human-gut-metagenome-genome-assembly--contig:-NODE-683-length-17842-cov-1.784984_pt1 | contig 17842 bp, 24 predicted proteins | sample MGYA00242656_ERZ504813 | MGnify/ENA primary metagenome ERZ504813 (study PRJEB26092, sample SAMD00036388) | human gut metagenome | host: Homo sapiens | study: EMG produced TPA metagenomics assembly of... | reverse complement strand
CCGGTGAAAGCCTACACGGCAAGGATTTACGGTTGAAGAATTCATCGAGACGATAAAAAAACTCGAAGCTATGGGCGCGCACAACATCAACCTTGTTACGCCGACGCACTTTGCATCGCAATTGCCGAAGCGCTGCGCATCTATAAGCCGCGCGTGCCCGTTGTCTACAACTGCGGCGGGTATGAATCGGTCGAGACACTGCGCATGTTAGAGGGGCTCGTCGACATTTACCTGCCAGATTTCAAATATGCGGACGACGATCTCGCCGTGCGGCTTTCCAATGCGCCGCACTACTGTGAAACGGCGCTTGCTGCCATTCATGAGATGGTGCGACAGACGGGCGAAAATGTGTACGACGAAAACGGCATGCTGCAAACGGGCATCATCATTCGGCAACTCATTTTGCCCGGCCACACGCGCAATTCCATGCAGCGCTGGAGCTCATCAAACAGCATTTCCCGGGCGTGCCCGTGAGCCTGATGAGCCAGTATACGCCGATGGGACGTGTTTTGCACGAGCCGGAATTTGCGGACATCAACCGCCGCATCACCCTGCGGGAGAGCCGCAAGGTACAAAATTATATGTTGGAACTGGGTTTGCCCGGCTTCTGCCAAAAGCGCAGCGCCGCCGGCGAACGTTATATACCGGATTTTACACAGTTTGACACGGTCACTTAGGGGAGGAAAAATCCATGCAGACAACGATCCAGCTTCTTTCACCGATGGAAAAAGTCATGGCGCAGGAAGAAAAAGACCTTTGCGCCGTACCCGAAGGCGAGCGCTCTGCGCGGCGAAGAGACCGCGTTTCAGGCCATCGTTACGGGCGAGGGGCGAGCACTACATGGAGGTGCGCACCGATGCACCCGTTAAGGTGACGGTGTACCGCGAGGGCTATGTGCCGTGCACGCTTTCCGCATACCCGGACAGGTCGATGGTGACTACATCACAACAGAGCCGAGCACGTTCCCGGATGTGCTGTATCCCGTCACAGACGCGCGGTGAACGTCAACGGCCGCGAGGTGCTGTGGGTGAGCCTCAAAGTGAACGACGATGCCGCGGGCGGCGATTACCCCGTGGAGATCAGCGCAAACGGCAAAAGCGAAATTTTCCGTTTGACGGTCGTGCCGGTCACTCTGCCGGAGCAGAAGCTCACGTTCACGCAGTGGTTCCATGGCGACTGCATCGCAGCGCGCTACGGCGTGGAGATTTACTCAAAAGAGCACTGGGCATTGTTAGACAAGTATATGCGCATGGCGGCGGAACACGGCATGAACATGATCCTGACGCCGGTGTTCACTCCCGCGCTCGATACCGAGATCGGCAAAGAACGCCCGTGCACGCAGCTTGTGGAGATCACAAAGAACGACGCGGGTTATCATTTCGATTTCGCAAGGCTTGCCCGCTGGGTGGAAACAGCAAAGGACTGCGGCATTTCTAAATTTGAGATTTCCCACTTCTTCACACAGTGGGGTGCAAATGTGCGCCGAATATCTACGTCACCGAAAACGGCGAACGCAAGCTGAAATTCGGTTGGCATACTGCGGCAACCGACCCGGAATACGCGGCATTATTGCATGCGCTGCTGCCGCAGCTGCTTACATTCTTTGAAGAAGTAGGCGTTGAAAAAAGTGACCTTATGTTCCACATTTCGGACGAACCGAGCGAGGAGCACAAGGCGGACTACTTAAAGGCGAAAGCTGTTGTGGAGCCGTATTTGCCTGGCTGCATTCTGCGCGACGCGCTCTCGTCGTATGATTACTACACGGAAGGACTCGTCAAGCACCCCGTCGTCGCGACGAATCATATCACGCCGTTTATCGAAAACGATGTGCCGGATTTGTGGGCGTACACCTGCTGCGGCCAGTGCGTGGACGTGGGCAACCGTTTCCTCGCGATGCCTTCAAACCGCAATCGCATTTTGGGCGTGCAGATGTGGAAGTATCATATCACGGGCTTCCTGCACTGGGGCTATAACTTCTGGAACTCGCAGCTCTCCAAAGCTGTTATCGATCCGTTCAAGGTGACGGACGCAGGCGGCGCGTTCCCGGGCGGCGACGGATTTTCCGTCTATCCCGGCGAAAACGGCCCGCTGCCGTCGCTGCGGCAAAAGGTTTTCGCATGGCGCTTTATGATATGCGCGCGTTGTTGCTCGCCGAAGAAAAGCTCGGGCGCGAAGGCGTCTTAAAACTGCTCGGAGACGGCGAAAGTATGACGTTTGCAAGCTATCCGCGCACCTCGTCCTATCTGCCTGATCTGCGCGAACGCGTGAACGAAGCCATCGGAAACGCGTGCAAATGAATTGATTTTTTAAAGACTGTCGTACTGTTTCGGTGCGGCGGTCTTTTTTCTGAAATTTGCTCTACCCATATTCGTCGTTTTGTGCTATGATGAATAGAAACAGGGAAAGGAATGACCGAAATGTTAAAGACTTCTGAAACCACCGAAAAGCTGCTGAAGTTTATCGACGCTTCTCCGTCGTGTTTCATGCGGTGAAAAATATATGTGTAATGTTGGAAGATGCGGGCTGCATTCGCCTGCTTGAAAACGAAACCTGGACGCTCGAAAAGGGCAAGCGCTACTTTACGACGCGCAACGGCTCTTCTGTTTTGGCGTTCTCCGTGCCGGAAAACTATAACGGCATGCAGATTGTCTCCGCGCACAGCGATTCCCCGACGTTCCGCGTAAAGAGCGGCGCAGAGATCACCGTAGAGGGTCACTACAAAAAGCTCAACACCGAAGGCTACGGCGGCATGATCCTTTCCACGTGGTTTGATCGTCCGCTGTCGCTTGCCGGCCGCGCGTGGTGCGTACCGAAAGCGGCGTAAAGAGCGTGCTTTTGAATATTGACCGCGACTTGTGCATCATCCCGAGCCTTGCCATTCACATGACGCGCGCATGGCAGACCACAAGTTAAACCCGCAGGTCGATCTGCTGCCCTTGCTCGGCGGCGAAAACGCCGATTATAACGCGCTCATCGCGGAAGAGGCAGGCGTCAAAAAGGAAGACGTCATCTCGAGCGATATGTTCCTCTATCCGCGCCAGCACGGCGTTGTATTCGGCATGGAGAACGAATTTATTGCATCCCCGCGCCTCGACGACCTCCAGTGCGCGTTCTCCGCAACGGAAGCGTTTTTGAACGCGGAAAACAAAGAAAAGCTGCTCATCAGCGCCGTGTTCGATAACGAAGAAGTCGGCTCGCTGACAAAGCAGGGCGCAGATTCCACATTCCTCACGGATACCGTGCGTCGCATTGCTTCCGCGCTCAATATCCCCGAAGCGGAGTGGCTGCGCAAAATGCCGGACAGCTTCATGCTTTCCGCCGATAATGCCCATGCCGTGCACCCGAACTACACGGAAAAGTGTGACCAGACGAACCGCTGCTACTTAAACGGCGGCATCGTCATCAAGTACAGTGCAAACCAGAAGTATACGACGGATTCCGTTTCCGCCGCCGTGTTCGGCGAGATCTGCCGTAAGGCCGAGGTGCCGGTGATGATCTTCCACAACCGCTCCGATATGGCGGGCGGCTCTACGCTCGGCAATATCTCAAACGGTCATCTGTCGCTCAACACGGTCGATATCGGCATCCCGCAGCTCGCGATGCACTCCTGCGTGGAAACGGCGGGCGAAAAGGACACCGCGTACATGGTAAAGGCCATGACAGCGTTCTATAACGCGGATATCCGCCAGACGGCAGACGGCATGTATACGTTTTAAGTTGCAATCGGCATAACTCTTTTGAAAGGAACGGATATAACAATGTGGCAGATGAAACGGTGTTTTACCAGATCTATCCCTTGGGCTTTACCGGTGCGCCCATGCCGAACGACGGCGTGTGCGTGAACCGCATTCAAAAGGTCAAAGGTGGATTCCGCACCTGAAAAAGCTGCATATCGGCGCGGTGTATTTTTCCCCGGTGTTTGAATCGGACAACCACGGCTACGATACGCGTGATTTTACAAAAATAGACTGCCGCCTCGGCACGAATGAAGACTTCAAAGCCGTGTGCGATGCGCTGCACGAAAACGGCATCAAAGTTGTGCTCGACGGCGTGTTCAACCATGTGGGCCGCGGTTTTTTCGCGTTCCGTGACGTGCAGGAGAAAAAGTGGGACTCTCCCTATAAAGACTGGTTTCACTTGAATTTCGACGGTAACAGCGCCTATAATGACGGCTTTTGGTACGAGGGCTGGGAGGGACATTACGAGCTTGTCAAGCTCAATCTCTATAACCCCACCGTTGTAGAGTACCTTTTAAACTGCGTCGGCAGATGGATCGACGAATTCGGCATCGACGGCCTGCGTCTTGATGTGGCGTACATGTTGAATGAAGATTTCATGCGCCGCCTGCGCGCGTACTGCGACGCAAAAAGCCGGAGTTTGTGCTCATCGGCGAGATGATCCACGGCGATTACAACCGCATCACCGCAGACGGCCTGCTGCACAGCGTGACGAACTACGAGTGCTACAAAGGCTTTACTCTGCGTTCAATTCGATGAATCTCTTTGAGATTGCGCACTCGCTCGGGCGGCAGTTCGGCCCGGAGCCGTGGACGCTGTACCGCGGCAAGCACCTGATGAACTTCGCCGATAACCACGACGTAACGCGCATCGCGAGCATTTTAAACGACGAAAAGCAAATTTACCCGCTGTACGGCGTGCTGTTCGCCATGCCGGGCATTCCGTGCCTGTATTACGGAAGCGAGTGGGGCGCAAAGGGCGAAAAGTATGAGGCGACAACGCCCTGCGCCCGTGCTTCGATGCACCCGTCGAAAATGAACTCACCGCGTTTATCGAAAGACTCGCGAAGGTGAAGACCGAAAGCCGCGCATTGAATTACGGAGATTATAAGAACATCACCATTCAGAATAAAAATCTGCTGTTTGAGCGTCATTGTGATCATGAGACGGTGTTTGTTGCCGTCAATGCGGAAAACGCGCCGTGTTCCATAGACGCCCGCGGCGAGTACAAAGCGGTCGATTTTTAACCGGCGAAACAAGCGACATCCACGGCAGGGTGGAGCTGCCGCCGTATGGGGTCAAATATTTGAAGCTCGTATAAACCGAATACTTTAAAACCGGTGTATTTTTTAGAAAAAGCAGATGTGTCACCAAAAGCGGTAGATACATCTGCTTTTTGTCGTGTTTATGGCGTGTTTATCCCGCCTTCTCCATTTCTGTCTTCAATCGGTGCAAAATGCGCTTTTCAAGCCTTGAGATGTACGACTGCGAAATGCCGAGTGCATCGGCAACTTCCTTTTGCGTGTGCTCCTTTTGCCGGTTCAGCCCAAACCGCAGCTCCATGATCTGCTTTTCGCGCGGGTCAAGCTTTTCAACGGCACGGAGCAGCGTTTGCTTTTCCGATTCCTGCTCGATGCCGCGATTCACAATGTCGGGGTCGCTGCCGAGTAGATCGGAGAGCAGGAGCTCGTTGCCGTCCCAATCCACATTCAGCGGGTCGTCGAGCGAGATCTCGTTTTTCAGCTGCGCCGTTTTGCGCAGGTACATCAGAATCTCGTTTTCAATGCACCGCGAAGCATACGTCGCAAGCTTGATGTTGCGCTCCACGCTGAACGTATTTACCGCTTTGATGAGCCGATGGTGCCGATGGAAATGAGGTCTTCCACGTTCACGGCAGGCGATTCAAATTTTTTCGCAATGTACACGACAAGCCGCAGGTTATGCGTGATAAGAGGGTCGCGTGCGTTCGGTTTTCCGTCACGGATGTTCTGAAAAACCACCTGTTCTTCCGCTTTCGTCAGCGGTGGCGGAAGCGTTTCCGGGCGTTTATGTAGTGGCAGGTGTCTTCGTTCAGCTTTGATAAAAAGTGAGCGAAAATTTCGCGCATGCGGGTGAGAAAATCGTGTTTCATGGGATGTCCTTTCCGGGTTTTAAACCTGTATCTGTGCGGCGTCACACACGGCGGCGCCGACGAGCGCCTGAAAACTCCCTGCGGAAAGCGTGCGGTCGGTCACGGCCACCCAGCATTCGATTGATATGCCCGAAAGCGAAGCCGCATCCGGCCGAAACGCGGGCAAAACACCGTCCGCTCCGAGTGAAGAAAACGGGATGAGCCGCATAGAAACAGCATTTTCCGTGCTTTGCATTCCGAAATTCGGCGGCAATATGTCACCGAGCGCACGCCGATCCGCAACGATGGCAGGCGTGCCGGAAAAAGGCTCCGTCAGCGTCAGCCCCGTGTCAATTTTCGCCGGCAGCGTGACGGTTTTACCCTGCCGTGTGATGGTCAGTTTTGCGAAAAACATGTCCGGCTCCTTTTTGCGAAACAGGCGGTCGAAGCCGTACAGCACGCCGTAAGAGACGCACGTGAGCAAAATGAGCGTCAATGCGGAAATGTTAAAATACACCGCGCCGTTTGCGAGCAAATGCCGTGTATCGGCAGAAAATACGCCGCAGCTGTCAAAAGCCCGGAAAGCGCCGCGCCAAACAAAAACAGTAAAAAAGCGGCTTTTAAAAGCTGCGTCATCGGCTTTGGCGCAAACGCTGCCGCGCACAGCGCAAGCGATTCCAACAGCGCCAGCGGAAACAAAACAACCCCCGGCAGCGCGGGCAGCAGGCAGAAAGCCCAAACACCCCGCCGAGCACGGAAGCGAGCAAAAGCCTTTTTCCCGTAAGCGGCAGCCGCAAAAAAACGCCGTACCGCGCTGAGCAAAAGCGCGTCTATGTAGAGGTTCACGATGAAAAGCAGGTCGGCATAAACGGTCACGCTTTCACCTCCCGACACCAGTATACATGTGGGACAAATTTTGATTCTGTCACATTGTGCCGCCGGGAAAAATTTCGGAAAAGGCAGCGGAACGCGTGCTGCTTGCGGGTTTTGCATTGACAAATCCGCATGGCCTGCTATGCTGAAATACTTTTGGAGGTGGCGTTTATATGAACCGAATTTCTGTTTTTTACGAGCACATGGCAGAAGCATGAAGCAGGAGAATATTACATTAGATGAAGTGTGCGCGGCGGTAAAACGCTTTGGCTTGATGGTGTGGAGCTCGACGCGAACCGCATCAAAAACGAGAGTGATGTAATTTTGCCTGCGCTGCAAAAAGCCGGTCTTTGTGTGAACGGCATTTATTATTTTTTCGATTTCGGCAGCGAGACGGGTTCCCCGGAAAAACGACCGTGCGGAATCTCTGCGCGTCATAGACTGCTGCGAAAAAGCAAACTGCAAGTTCCTGCTTGCCGTGGCGGGTTTTTGACGGAGGACGAAATGGTGCGCGGCAGCGCAAAGTATGAAACCCGCCGTCTGCGCATGGCGACATCTTTAACGGAGCTTACGGCGGAAGCGGAAAAGCACGGCATCACGGTTGTCATGGAGGAGTTCGATAACCTTACGGCGCCGTACTCCCGTGCCGATGAGCTCATGTGGTTTATGCAGCATGTGCCCGGTCTGCGCTGCGGCTTTGATACCGGCAATTTCCTTTATAATGAGGAGGACGCGGTGAAAAGTCTTTTCCTGTTCCGCCCGTACATTGCGTCCGTGCACTGCAAAGACCGCGCGTTTGCGGAAAACACCGGCAGTCCGTGCGTCACGGTCGCAAACCGCAAGCTGTATCCCGTGGCGGTAGGCGACGGCAATCTGCCCATTGAAAAAATGATGCGTGTTTTGCTTGACTCCGGTTACACCGGCAGCTTTGCGGCAGAACATTTCGGCTCCATAGAGCAGCTGAAATGCATGGAGCGCTCGGCGGCGTTTTTGAAGCGGGTACTCGGGGAGAAGTGAGGCTAACAATTTGTAAATTGGAGATACTATGGAAAATCACAGAATTTTGATTGTTGAAGATGATGAGGCTATTGCAGGTGCGGTCAGCCGCATCATCGAATCTTGGGGGCTTACCCCGCGCTGTGTCCGCGATTTTCGCGATGTTCTGCGCGAATTTACGGATTTCGACCCGCATCTTGTCCTCATGGACATCACCCTGCCGTTTTTAACGGCTACCACTGGTGCAGCGAGATCCGAAAAATATCCGCCGTGCCGATCATTTTCGTCTCCAGCGCGTCGGAAAATATGAATATTGTGATGGCGGTAGACATGGGCGGCGATGATTTTATCGCAAAGCCGTTCGACCCTCCGTGCTTATGGCAAAAATTCGCGCCGTTTTGCGCCGTACCTACGACCTCGGCGACCGTGTGCCGGTCATTGAGCGTGGCGGCGCGGTCTTGAACCTGAACGATGAGACCATGACGCACGACGGCCAAAAGGTGCAGCTCACGCGCAATGAGTTCCGCATTTTGCAGACGCTTATGGAAAGCCGCGGCAAGGTCGTCAGCCGCGAAACGCTCATGACACGCCTTTGGGAATACGATCTGTACGTTGAAGAAAACACGCTGACCGTCAACATGACCCGCCTGCGTAAGAAGCTTTCCGGCATCGGCCTGACCGATTTCATCACGACGCGCGTCGGCAGCGGCTATGTCGTTTTGTGAGGTGACCCATGAAAGAAAAAAGAAAGCGCGCTGTTTTTCTCATACCTGTGCGCACACATTTTGCAGATCGCGTTTTTGCTGCTGTGCTTTGCCATTTTTGCGGTGATCCTCTATTTATACGATTTGCCCGCAGACCCCGTTTTGTACGCGGCGCTGCTGTGCGCGGCGGTGGGGCTTTTAAGCTTTATTTTAAGCTATCTGCGGTTTCATAAGCAGTTTCGCCGGTTGGAATCGGCGCTTTTGAATCTGCCCGAATCGCGCGATGACCTCCCGGAGCCCTCGGGCAGCACGGCCGTGTGTTATGACGAAGCTGTGCGCATGCTGTGCACCAAGCTCGCCCAAAGTGAGACCGACCGCCGCCGTGGGCAGGAGGAGAACACCGATTATTTTACCATGTGGGTACACCAGATCAAAACGCCCATCTCCGCCATGCGGCTGATGCTCGGCGAAGAAGATACCCCGCGCAGCCGCGCACTTTCCGCAGAGCTGTTCCGCATAGACCGCTATGCCGAAATGGCCTTGAATTACGCGCGCCTAAACAGCACGTCAAACGACCTTGTGTTCGCCAAAGTCGAGGTCGAACCTGTCATAAAGCGCGTCGTGCGGCAGTACGCCGGGCAGTTTGTCCGCAAGCACATCGCGTTAAAGTGCGATATTGCCCCGGTGCAGGTCTTAACGGACGAAAATGGTTGGCGTTCATTTTGGGTCAGCTGCTCGCAAACGCCGTAAAATATACGGAAAGCGGCACCGTGACCGTTACCGTCACAATGAATAAGGTCTTAAAGGTCAGCGACACCGGCATCGGCATCGCACCGGAAGACCTGCCGCGCATTTTTGAAAAGGGATTCACGGGCTATAACGGCAGGGCAGAAAAGAAATCGACGGGTCTCGGCATGTATCTGAGTCGCCGCGCCGCCGATATGCTCGGCCACACGCTTTCCGTGCAGTCCGCCCCCGGCGCAGGCAGCACCTTTTCGCTCGATATGAAGGAAAGCAATTTACAGGTGGAGTGACCTTACAAAAATGTAAGTTCCGCCTTTCATTTTGTAAGGTGAATCGATGTTCTGCGTCGCTTTTTGCTGTATACTTTTGTCAACGAATTGAAAAAGGAGACTTATTTATGGCTGTTTTGGAAGTCAATGGATTGAAAAAGGTATACACCACGCGGTTCGGCGGCAGCCGCGTGCAGGCGCTCACGAATGTCACATTTGCCGTGGAGCGCGGTGAGTATGTCGCCATCATGGGCGAGTCCGGCTCCGGCAAAACGACGCTCTTAAATATCCTGGCGGCGCTTGACCGTCCCACGGAGGGTGAGGTGTTCTTAAACGGCCGTGCACTCTCAACTATCAGCGAAAAAGAGATTGCTTCGTTCCGCCGCCAGAACCTCGGGTTTGTTTTTCAGGATTTCAACCTGCTTGATACCTTCACCTGCAGGATAATATTTTTCTGCCGCTCGTTTTGGCGGGCAAGCATTTTTCGGAGATGCAGGCGAAGCTTCTGCCGCTCGCGCAGCAGCTCGGCATTGCAGATCTGCTCCAGAAGTACCCGTACGAGGTCTCCGGCGGCCAGAAGCAGCGCGCCGCAGTGGCGCGTGCGCTCATCACCTCACCGCAGATTCTCCTTGCGGATGAACCCACCGGCGCACTCGATTCCCGCGCGTCCGACAGCCTTTTATCGCTCTTTGGCGAGATTAACCGCGCCGGTCAGACGATTTTGATGGTTACGCACTCCACTAAGGCCGCAAGCCATGCCGGCCGCGTACTGTTCATCAAGGACGGCGTTGTGTTCCACCAAATTTACCGCAGCGGTTCCACAAATGAAGAGATGTTCCACCGTATTTCGGATACCTCACCGCCATGGCGGCAGGCGCGTAACGGGAGGGCACGAAAATGAATAACTTATATGTGCGCTTGGCGGCGCAGAACATCAAAAAGCACCGCCGCAGCTACGTGCCGTTTATGCTGGCGGGCGTTTTTGTGGCAGCGGTCAGCTACATTTTAAATTCGCTTTCCAATAATACGGAGCTCGGTCCCACGTCGCAAATGATGTTCAGGCTCGGCAGAGCCGTCGTCATGCTGTTTGCCGTTATATTTTTGTTTTACACGAACAGCTTTTTGATGAAGCAGCGTAAAAAGGAACTCGGTCTCTATAATGTGCTCGGCATGAACAAAGGCCACATTGCCCGCGTCATCGGGTTGGAAACGCTTTTCACGGCGCTTATCGTTATTGTAGGCGGCTGCGCCGTCGGCATTTTGCTTGATAAGCTCACATTTCTCATCGTTGCCAAAATGATACGCATCACGCCGAATTACGGTTTTCACATCATACCGAAAAGCCTGCAGTACGTTGCTGTTGTGTTCGGCGTAATCTACGTTTTGATTTACATCTCGAATGTGTTTCGTGTGCGCGTTTCGCGTCCCATAGAACTTCTGCACGGCACGAACGTCGGTGAGCGCGAGCCGAAGACGAAAGCGTTCATGGCCATTCTCGGCGTGCTGTGCCTCGGCTCCGGCTATGCGCTTTCCATTCTGTCTTCCCGTGAGCCTGTCCTCGCCATCTCCCTGTTTTTCGTTGCCGTCCTCCTCGTCATTATCGGCACGTATTTCCTGTTCACGGCGGGCAGCATCGCGCTTTTAAAGCTTTTGCGCCGCAATAAAAATTATTATTACAAAACAAGCCACTTCATCAGTGTTTCCGGCATGCTGTACCGCATGAAGCAAAACGCTGTCGGCCTTGCAAATATCTGCATTCTCTCCACCATGGTGCTCGTCATTTTGTCCTCCACCTGCTCGCTGTGGTTTGGCGCCGAGGATATGATCCACACCCGCTACCCGGCAGATATTCTGCTGAGTATGGAAGACCCGAACCACATGGTCGACATGGACACCTTTCTGACTGATGAGCTGAAAAGTGTTCCGGGCGGCAGCTATACGTCCTATGAATTCCTGACCAGCTACGATTCTACAGAAGAAACCGAAGACCATTCCTCTGCAATCTTCATGAAAGACGGCACCGCGCAGGTCTACTCCATCACGCGTAACGTGCTGTTTTTTTCCGCAGAGACCTATAACCGCATCACAGGCGAAAACGTGACCGTGGAACCGGGCACGGCGCTTTATATGAGTGTAGACGGCGTACCTATGCCGGACACCATGACATTTGCGGGCACGACGTATACGCTTTTACCCACGCCGAAGTCCTTTAACCTGCGCGGCAGATATCACGCTTACGTCTCCAAGCCGTATGTCGTTGTTCTGCCGGATTATGCGGAAAAAAGTCAAGTCATCACGCCCACCGAGTACTACTGCATCTCGCTCGGCAAACTGAGAGATGAGGAACAACAGACGTTTTACGATGCGATCCTCGAAGACGTTACGACCATCATGCCGGACGAAGAAAGCGTATTCTGGGACGAAGACGGATACTTCAATTTTGAGTGCCGTGTCGAAAATACGAAGGAAATTCGCAGCATGTATGGCAGCTTCCTCTTTATGGGCATCTCGCTCGGCTTTGTGTTCACCATGGCGGCCGTGCTCATCATTTACTATAAGCAGATTCCGAAGGTATGGAGGATAAGAACCGCTTTGCCATCATGCAGCAGGTCGGCCTCAGCCAAAAGGAAGTAAAGCACTCTATCCATACGCAGATTTTGACCGTTTTCTTCCTGCCGCTCATCACAGCCGGCATCCACGTGATGTTCGCGTACCCCATCATCCGCGCTATTCTGCGCGCTATGATGCTCAGCTCCGAAACGGTGTTTATTACCTGCACCGTCGCGTCGTTCCTCGTATTCTCCGTGCTCTATGCGGTTGTCTATGCCCTCACCGCAAAGGTGTATTACCGCATCATCAGCGAAGATAACAAATAGAGATTACAAGATTTATTCCTGCAAAAAGCCCTCCGCATCCCGAAAAATCGGAAGCGGAGGGCTTTGCAATTTTTGTTTGAAGATTAAACGTTGAAGCGGAACAGAACGATGTCGCCGTCCTGCATCACATACTCCTTGCCTTCGCTGCGTACAAGGCCTTTTTCTTTCGCGGCCGCCATGGTGCCGCATGCCATCAGATCGTCAAAGGCAATGACCTCGGCACGGATGAAGCCGCGCTCGAAATCGCTGTGAATTTTGCCGCAGCCTGCGGGGCCTTCGTGCCCTTCTTAATCGTCCAGGCGCGCACCTCGGGCTTGCCGGCGGTCAGGTAGGAGATGAGACCGAGCAGGGAGTAGCACGCGTTGATGAGGCGGTCAAGGCCGGATTCGGTCAGACCCATGTCGGCGAGGAAAAGTTCCTTTTCCTCCGGGTCCATGCCGGAAATTTCGGCTTCGATCTCCGCGCAGATCGGCAGCACAGCAGCGTGCTGCTCGTCGGCGATCTTCTTCACGGCGAGATAGCGGGGTTGTTTTCAATGCCGTTTGCAAAGTCGGATTCGCTCATGTTGGCGGCGAAAATGATGGGCTTGTTCGTCAGCAGGTTGACGGAAGCGAGCAGCTCGGCTTCCTCCTCGTCACACGCCACGCTGCGGGCGGGCTTTCCGGCATCCAGCGCCTCGTGTACGCGCTCAAAGAACTCCAGCTCGCTCTGGTACTTCTTGTCCGCCTTAATCATCTTCTTCGTCTTGTCGATGCGGCGGTCGAGCACCTCGATGTCGGAGAGAATCAGCTCAAGGTCGATTGTCTCAATGTCGCGGGCCGGGTCGATGGAGCCCTCGACGTGAATGATGTCGTCGTTTTCGAAGCAGCGCACCACATGAACCACCGCGTCCACCTCGCGGATGTTGGAGAGAAATTTGTTGCCGAGGCCCTCGCCCTTCGACGCGCCCTTCACAAGACCCGCAATGTCCACAAACTCGATCGTCGCCGGGGTGAACTTTTCCGGCTCGTACATTTCTGCCAGCTTATCGAGCGCTTGTCCGGCACGGCAACAACGCCCACGTTCGGCTCAATGGTGCAGAACGGGTAGTTCGCAGACTGCGCCCCCGCATTCGTGATCGCATTAAAAAGTGTGCTCTTGCCGACGTTCGGCAGACCGACGATACCTAATTTCATTTTTCGTTTTACCTGTCCGAAAACCCGCATTTCATTTGGATTTTCGCCTTTCGCTGAATTTCTTTTACGCCCTTTCTACGCCCTTTTTGTAACTGGCGGCGTAGTTTGCTGAAACAGGCGTACCGCATTTGCCAGTGATTCGTCCGTAACATGAACATACCTGTCCATGGTGGTTTTAATGCTTGCGTGTCCTAATAATTGCTGCAATACCTTAGGCTGTACGCCGCGCTCAATCGCGCGTGTCGCGTAAGTATGTCGTAAGGCGTGCATGCAAAAGCGTTTGATACCCGCTTCATCACACAATTTGTATAAATGTGTGTCGTAAGAACTGTTTTTGGCGGGCTCACCGGTGCGCCGGTTGATGAACACCAAATCGCGCATGACAAGATATTTCCTTTCGCCCGATCGGCTGTCGGTATATTCTAAGATCTGCGACAGCGTTTCAGCTTCATTCCGGCTGTCTTTTTCTTCATAACAGCTTTTTAGAATGGAATATGCTTTGTCTGTAAGCGGAATGGTGCGGTAACTCTTCGGCGTCTTAGGCGGTCCGGCTCGCCAGCATTTTTGGCTGTGCCGATACTCTAAACTCTTACTGACGGTCAGCGTGTGCTTTTTCCAATCAATCGAATCCCATGTTAAACCGATCAGTTCTGCCGTTCGCAGTCCCGTTTCCAAAAGTAGCGCATATTGCCGATAGTTCTGCGAATGTGCCGCCGCTTCAAGAAATTTTTCCTGTTCTTCGACAGTCAAAAATTTAATATCATCTGCTGCCCGAACGGGTTTCGTATAACGAACGCCGTGCATAGGGTGTTTGACGATAATGTCATTCATAACTGCTGATTTTAACACGGTTCCCATTGTGATATAAGCCTGCCGAATGGTGGAACCTGCATAGGTAGTTTCCATTCGATTCAGAACGGCTTTGCAGTGCATGGGTTTTACATCGGCTATGCACATGGAGCCGATCACCGGCTGAATGTTCCATTTGTAGCGTTCCTGATAATTCCGTATCGTGTTCGGAGCAAGATCGCAGATGATGTTTTCAACCCAGTATGCAAACCACTTATCCACCGTCATATCGGGGGACGTGACAATCAGATTGTGCCGTTCTTCATATCTTGCGTCAGCAAGCCAGTTTTTCGCTTCCGGCAGTGTTTCAAAGTATTTCTCTTTGCGCTTGCCGTTTTTCGCGTAGTATCTTGCGGAGTATAAACCGTCCTTTCTTTGGTAAATGCCTTTGCCGCACTCTTTACCTTTGAGATTTTTGCCCATTTATCGGACTCCTTTCTTATTCTTAAAAAGAGTCCAACGCAGTTACATATTATAGCATAAGGACTCTGCTTTTTCAATCTCAACGGGAATTTTTCGGGGTTTTTCCGGCTAAAAGCTCTATATGACCAGTTCATGGCGGATATATTCTTCAAATTCACGCCGCTTCACGAGCTTCCGCGTCCCGACAAAAAGCACGAACGGGCAATTCGGCTGCTTCAGCATGGCGTCTATTTTGTTTATTCCGATGCTGCTGTATTCCGCCGCTTCTTTTATCGTTAGTGTCATTTTGAGGTGGATTGGCACGTGTACTTCGGGTTGCGCACACATCGGCGTTACGGCTCCTTTGCAGTGAAGATCACATGTGAAGTTTCGTTCTTTGTCGCTCATAGTGGTGTTTCCTCCTGTTCTGCGAATACACGGAAGATGGTCATTTCGGTATGTAACCTGCCAAATGGTCGGGAGCGAGCCGACGCCACGGGAGTTTTACCCCAACTGACGGTCTGTCAGAGCCATTCTCATTGCCTGCGGCACCATCGGAGTGGCGGTCTCTTAGGTGCTCGGACTGTGACTGAACGGGAGTATCATTATGCTCTTTGCGGGTCATAGCGGAACCGGGAGCTGCCCGGTATTCGGAGTCGGTGAATTTCGCTCGCTGAAAAGCAGGTCATGGCGTACCGCTCTGCACGCTCACCGCAAAGAGAACGTATTTGGCAAGTTAATATTCAATTTTCAAGGTTCAGAAAGGGAAAAACGGCATGGCAGTTTTTGCGGGACCGCGATCAGGATAATCGGCGCTGCCATACTGCCGAAAAAGTTCCCTTCACTATACACGACATTTTTCGGCGATTTATAAACGGGGGAAAGTCGTTTGTTTATAAATTGTTTACAATTAGGAGCTTATCGGGTTATCATCACAATAAAAATGGAAAAGGTTTTATTCTTTATTAAAGTAATGAGGGTATCCCTCGGCTAAGGGATACCCTCAAAATCACTCTTGCTTTTCTTGTTTACATAACTTTAGCTGCGCTTGATTTCACGCTTCTTGATACTAGAATATAAATAGTACAAGCCAAAATGAGAAATTCCAAATACACATAAGCATGGTACAATAGAGACAAGCTGAAGGAGGATCTCATATGGCAAAGCAACACGACAAACAATTTAAACTTGATGCGGTCCAGTACTATAAGGATCACAAAGATCTCGGAGTACGTGGATGTGCAGAAAATCTTGGCATCGGATACAGCACATTAACAAAATGGCTGAAAGACTTCCGTGAATCAGGTGATATTCCTGTTCGTGGTTCTGGTAATTATGCATCTGACGAGCAGAAGGAAATTGCCCGTCTCAGGCGTGAATTACGTGATGCCCAAGATGCACTTGATGTGTTAAAAAAGCAATCGACATTCTGGGAAAATGACGGACGCCATTTACCTTGAAGTGTCTGAGAAGACGGAAGCTGCCAAAAAGGCCGGACGCCGGGTTTCTGTTTCCGGAATGTTGAAAATTTCAGGTGTCTCTCGCTCAGGATATCTTGCATGGCTCCACCACGTAATTATAAAATATCCTTGATGAGCAATTTAATCCTGATCGTCCGAATGCAGTCTGGTGTTCGGATATTACCTACATATAAAACAGCACACGCTAAGGCGGAGCTGCTGGCAGGTTGAATCTGGGAGAAATTTCTCATTTTAACTTGTACTGAATCTTGACATAGGACCAAACATGTGATAAAATTACTGAAATTTAAAGGAGGGTCCTTTTTTTCTATGTCTGTTTTTCACGGACTTGCGCAACCTCTGTACAGATGCAATAGTATTGTCACAGTGAGCAATGTCTCACATATTGAACGAAAAAAACAGGAGGAAAAATTCATGACAAAGTTATACTATCAGTTTCCAAACACCTGGTTCGGCGACTGCATGCCTTTTGGAAAAGGAGATCAGTTTTATCTGTTTCACCAAAGAGATACCAGAAAACCCTGCCCGTTTGGCGAACCCTTTGGCTGGATCTGGCGGTGACTTCTGATTTTGTGCACTATGAGGATAAAGGGACAGCGCTCCCGCGGGGAACCGACGAGGAGCAGGATCAGTTTATTTTTGCAGGAAGCGTTTTTGAAGCAGAGGGAAAGTATCACATTTTCTATACCGGATTCAACCGGGACTATCCAAAGCTGGGCAAGGCATCCCAGGTGCTGATGCATGCGGCGAGCGATGATCTGCTGAACTGGACCAAGACCCAGGACAAGCTGACTTTTACACCGCAGGAGGGTTATGACCCAGATGACTGGCGGGATCCTTCGTGATCTGGAATGAGGAAAAACAGGAATACCTGCTGGTTTTGGGAACCAGAAAGGCCGGACCCAAGGAACAGCAGACCGGACGTACCGTAAAGTTTACCTCCAAAGACCTGAAAAATTGGAAATTTGAGGGAGATTTCTGGGCACCGGGCCTGTTTACCATGCATGAAATGCCGGATCTGTTCCAGATCGGTGACTGGTGGTATCATATTATCTCTGAATACAGCGATAAAAATAAGATCATCTACGTATGAGCAGGAGTCTGGATGGTCCGTGGATCGCTCCTGTGGACGACGCCTTTGACGGAAGGGCTTATTACGCGGGAAGAACGTTCTGTCTGAACGGACAGAGAATCCTCTTTGGCTGGTTCCCACAAAAGAGGACTGTGATGACCGGGAAAAACTTTGAGTGGGCAGGAACCTTTGTGCACATGAGATATACCAGCGGCAGGATGGAACCCTGGGGGGTAAAGATACCGGATACTGTTTGGGAGGCTTTCGGGGATCGGGAGAGTCTTTCCGATGTGAAACTGGAAAGCCCATATGCCAGAACGGAAAAGATACTGGCAGAGGCGTGTGGAGATTTATACTCGTTTGAAGCTGATATTACATTTTCGGAGGGCACCAGATCCTTTGGTATCCGTGTGTTGGAGAATGAAAAGACTGCGCAGTCTTACCAGTACATCTTCCCTGTAGGGGAAAATAAATATGCGTTTGAAAAGAATCCAAACTGGCCCTGGTTCGGATGTATGAACATAGGGTTGGAACGGCCGATCACTCTTGGCGCAG
>ENA-OQLB01000682-OQLB01000682.1-human-gut-metagenome-genome-assembly--contig:-NODE-682-length-17842-cov-2.028563_pt1 | contig 17842 bp, 23 predicted proteins | sample MGYA00242656_ERZ504813 | MGnify/ENA primary metagenome ERZ504813 (study PRJEB26092, sample SAMD00036388) | human gut metagenome | host: Homo sapiens | study: EMG produced TPA metagenomics assembly of... | reverse complement strand
AGGCTTTGATTCCCAGGGAGGAAGAACTGCAGGCATTAAAGGATTAACAGGATTGATATGATTTTTCATATGAATCAGAATCCATATGAAGCTGAGCAGAACGGCATTATATTGTCAAATACTGTTTTTGAAGTCAATGTTGCAGTGCTCACCGGTGTTGAAAAGTTTGATGAAAACAGGAAAAACACAGTGGCGGTGAGTAGAAATAACCTGCTGGGAAAGTGGTATATTTCTTTTAATTATCCTTTCTGGAAAATAAAGGAATATGATTCATCTGCTGAGGTTGAGAAAGCAGTTCGCAGTGGTGAGGCAGACTGCTTTGTTGTGAAGGCAGGACAGTCATTAAAGACGCTGGCAAACAGCAAAATGTACAGCGTTTTTCTTACGAAACCCGGCGATTCTTGCTTTGCAGTCACCAGGGAAAATATAACATTAATGAATATCCTGAATAAAACCATCCAGACTCTGCCTGCTTCCAGACTTCAGCCTGTTTTCCGTATATGAAAACACACCGGGAAAGGTTACTCTGGCAGAATACATAAAGGATAATTTGCGGGTAGTTTCCATGAGTTTTGTAAGTGTGACCCTGGTTATTATACTGATTATAGTTTACCTGATGATGAAAGCAAGGAAAGCCCAGATTCAGGCAGAAAAGGCTAATGCTGCCAAATCGGATTTTCTTTTCAATATGTCACATGATATCCGTACACCGATGAATGCCTGCTGGGATACAACGCTGATGAAAAGGGAACTGACAGATCCAAAGCTTTTGGATTATCAGGAGAAGATGGAACAGTCTGGAAATCTGCTGCTGTCTATTATCAATAATGTGCTGGACATGGCCAAAATTGAAAGCGGTAAGATGGAACTGGATGAGAATTATGTGAAGATTAGAGATGTTTATCAGGGAGTTTACAAAATTTTCCAGGCAGAAGCGGAGAAAAAGGTATTCACCTTGAGATGGAATATGAGGTGCAGCATGAACATGTAATCTGCGATGAGACAAAGAACAGGGAAATTTTCCTCAATCTGATCAGCAATGCGGTAAAATATACAGCTTCAGGGGGAGCAGTTACCATAAGGATTACAGAGCTTGACTGTGACAGGAAAGACTATGTGAGGATACAGACTCAGGTAATTGATACCGGTATTGGAATGAGTGAAGAATTCCTGCCATCCCTGTTTGAGGCTTTTGCCCGGGAACGCAATACAACAGCCGCAAAGGTTGCAGGAACAGGTCTGGGAATGCCGATCATAAAGAAATATGTTGATATGATGGGCGGAACCATTAAAGCAGAAAGTAAGCTGGGAGAAGGAAGCAAATTTACAGTTATCATGGAATACAGGATTGCTGATAAGGGTTACTACGAGCAGGTTACGGATCCGTCCCCGGATACAGAGGAAACAGACAGGATCAGCGGAAAATATGTTCTGCTGGCTGAGGATAATGACCTGAATGCGGAAATCGCAGAGTTTATCCTGGAGGATATGGGACTTATGGTTGACCGTGTTGAGGATGGAGTTCAATGTGTGGCAAGGATGGAACAGAAACCGGCAGGGACCTACGATCTGATCCTTATGGATATCCAGATGCCGAACATGGATGGCTATAAGGCAACTCAGGCAATCAGAAGGCTGGAAGATAAGAAAAAAGCCGGTATTCCGATCATAGCTATGACAGCCAATGCATTTGAGGAAGATAGAAAAAAGGCATTTGAAAAAGGAATGAACGGACATATTGCAAAGCCTGTTGATGCAGAAAAGGTTAAGAAAACCATTCTTTCAGCTATACGATGAGATGAAGGGAATGAGGAGAAATAAGAGATGAACGGAGAGGCTCATCTCTTATTTCTTTTTAGGTAGCAGGATTCAAGCTGATTGATGAGTGCATACAAACACATGGCAAACAGGCAGAGAAGACAGATGCTCATGAGGAGCCAATCCATTTTGAACACCTGACTGGAATAAATAATCAGATACCCCAGCCCTTCTTTCGCAGCAAGAAATTCCCCAATGATCACCCCGACCAGACACAATCCGATATTTACCTTCATATTGCTGATGATCGCCGGAATCGAACTTGGAAGCACAACTTTAGTCAGTACCTGATGCCGTTTCCCGCCAAGTGTATAGATCAGCGTCATCTTTCCCGGATCCGCGGACATAAAACTGGTATACAGATTCAGGATGCTTCCGAAGATAGCCACCGACATACCGGCAACAATGATGGTGGTACGTGTGGCACCGAGCCATACGATGAGAAGCGGGGCCAGGGCGGATTTTGGCAGACTGTTTAGAACAACCAGATACGGCTCCAGGATTTCTGAAAGCTTCTTACTGAACCACAGAAGCACCGCCGTCAGGATACTGAAGACGATAACCAGAAGGAAACTTACGATCGTCTCATATAAGGTGACGCCAAGGTGCAGGAAGATGCTGCGGTCTGCGACCATGTCGAGAAAACACCGGGCAATCTTAGAAGGACTGCTAAAGATAAAAGAATCGATGATTTGATGTGAGGCGGTCAGTTCCCAGACAGACAGGAAGACAACCAGAAGGAGAACCCGGGCAGCAGCTACGAACTTTTTGTGCAGCCGGTACTTTGATAAAAAAGGTTCTTTGCGCTGTAGAAGATGAGGCGGCGGTAGAGATGGCACTTGCATTGGAAGTGATATTTGTGCCAGAGGCAGTAGGAATCTCAGTCTTTGACATTCGGTTCATCTTCATTTAACTCCTTCCATATCAGATTAAAATAATTCTTGAATTCCGGCGCACTTCTGCGGTTCAACGGAGTATCGTGCTCCAGATGGAACAGCAGAGGAATCGTTTGTTTGATTGTTGCCGGACGATTAGAAAGGACAATGACACGGTCGGCAAGTGAGATCGCTTCCGACAGGTCGTGCGTGACCAAAAGTGCAGATTTTCCTTCATTCCGGATGATCTGACCGATGTCATCGCCAACCTGAAGCCTGGTCTGATAGTCCAGGGCGGAAAAAGGTTCATCCAGAAGAAGAAGCTCCGGCTCCAGGACGAGTGTGCGGATCAGGGCAGCACGCTGCCGCATCCCGCCGGACAACTCCGAAGGCCTTGCATTCTTAAAGTCACCGAGTCCATAGATGTCAAGAAGCTCATGTGCCCGTTGCTTCGTACGCGCTGTCAGTGCGTGCTGGACTTCCAGCCCAAGGATTACGTTATTATAAATCGTGCGCCATTCAAAGAGTTCATCGTGCTGTAACATATAGCCGACATTTGTCGTGCTCTCTTTCAAAGGCTTTCCGTTGATCTTAATCTGCCCCTCTGTACAAGGCAGCAGTCCGCAGATCAGCGAAAGCAGTGTAGATTTGCCACACCCGGAAGGCCCCACAATGGCGGCAAATTCGCCTTTTTTCAATGAAAATGAGATATCAGACAGAGCCAGGGTCTCCCCTTGCAGAGTATGATACGTGTAAGAAATGTGCTGTAGATTTAAAATCTGTTCCCGAACCGGTTCCATAGAAGACCTCCTACAAGCAAAAAATAACCTATATAAGTAAGATATGCCGCAGACAGAAAACAGGTGAATAAATGTGGTGTGTGTGGTAAAATGCTGATATGGAAATGTCAGAAAGACATTAACACACCAGGAGAGGTCATTATATGTTACAAAAAATAAATTATCAAAAAGAACTGGATAGATTAATCACGGATCTGCAAAAAGAAGAAAAAGTCCCGACGCTTCTGCTTCACAGCTGCTGCGCCCCGTGCAGCAGTTATGTGCTGGAATACTTAAGCAATTACTTCAGGATCACGGTACTTTATTACAACCCGAACATTTACCCGGAGAGTGAATACAGCAAGCGCATCATCGAACAGCAGACACTGATCGGGGCGATGCATACGAAATATCCGGTGCAGTTCATTGCGGGCAGCTATGAGAAAGAGAAATTCTATGCGATGGCAAAGGGACTGGAAGAAGTAAAAGAAGGTGGCGTGCGTTGCTTCAAATGCTATGAACTCCGCTTAAGAGAGGCCGCAGAGATTGCAAAAGCCGGAGGATATGAGTACTTCACGACGACGCTCAGCATCAGCCCGCTTAAGAATGCAGCAAAATTGAATGAGATAGGATTAAAACTTGCAGAAGAGTATGGCGTGGCATATCTGACGTCAGATTTCAAAAGAAGAACGGATATAAGCGGTCCGTAGAATTATCCGCACAGTACGGACTTTACCGGCAGGACTACTGTGGCTGTGAGTTCTCCATGCGCCAGCGTCTGGAAGAACAGCAGGCACGAAAAGAACAGTGAAAATGCATAAATGGAATTAGAAAATTGCATGGATTAAGAAAAAAATCACGTTTTAGAGTGAATAAATATGTAAATTTCTGTAATAATATTTGCTTTTACGCGGAAATGTGTTAAAATCGGAAACAGTAAACTTAAAAATGAAAGGAAGAAATCCATATGGCACAGTTATGGGGAGGCCGTTTCACAAAAGAAACAGACCAGTTAGTATATAATTTCAACGCTTCCATTACATTTGACAAAAGATTCTATAAGCAGGATATCAAAGGCAGTCTTGCACATGTAGCAATGCTTGCAAAGCAGGGAATCTTAACGGAAGAAGAAAAAGAACAGATCACAGACGGACTGAATGGCATCTTGGAAGATGTAGAATCCGGGAAATTAGAGATATCAGATAAATATGAAGACATCCACAGCTTTGTGGAAGCAACACTGATCGACCGTATCGGTGATCCGGGAAAGAAGCTTCACACCGGACGGAGCAGAAATGACCAGGTTGCATTAGATATGAAGCTTTTCACCAGAGACGAGATCCATGAGATCGATGCCCAGGTAAAGGAACTTCTGGAAGTGATCCTTCACGTGATGGAGGAAAATGTCGAGACATATATGCCTGGATTCACACACCTTCAGAAAGCGCAGCCAATCACACTGGCCCACCACATGGGAGCATATTTTGAAATGTTCCGCAGAGACCACGAGAGACTGCAGGACATCGCAAAGCGTATGAATACCTGTCCGCTCGGTTCCGGAGCACTTGCGGGGACAACCTATCCGCTGGACCGTGAGTACACAGCCGAATTACTTGGATTCGACGGACCGACACTGAACAGCATGGACGGGGTATCCGACAGAGATTACTTATTAGAACTGTTATCTGCACTCAGCATCATCATGATGCACCTGAGCAGATTCTGTGAGGAAGTCATCATCTGGAATTCGAATGAATACCAGTTCGTGGAGATTGATGACGCATACAGCACCGGAAGCAGTATCATGCCGCAGAAGAAGAACCCGGATATCGCAGAACTCGTAAGAGGTAAGACAGGACGCGTATATGGTGCGCTCAATGCACTCCTTACCACAATGAAAGGGATCCCGCTTGCATACAACAAAGATATGCAGGAAGACAAAGAATGGGCATTCGATGCCATGGATACCGCAAAAGGATGCATCACATTATTTGCCGGCATGTTAAAGACCATGCAGTTCAACAAAGACCGCATGGAAGAAAGTGCAAAACACGGATTCACCAACGCAACAGATGCAGCAGATTATCTGGTAAATCACGGTGTACCATTCAGAGATGCACACGGCATCGTAGGAAAACTTGTGCTGACCTGTATCGAGAAGAAGATCCCGTTAGATGCACTTCCGCTGGAAGAGTACAAGAAGATCTCACCGGTATTTGAAGAAGACATATATGAAGCAATTGATCTTGAGACATGTGTGAATAAGCGTATCACGATCGGAGCACCGGGAAAGGATGCGATGGAGAAGTCGATCGCAGCTTATAAGAAATATATGGCTGAATAAAAAACAAAAGTAAGGGAGAGAAAAGAAGATGGAGAAGAAATTAAGAGTAGGTATTTTAGGAGCAACAGGAATGGTTGGACAGCGTTTTATCTCATTGCTTGAAAATCACCCTTGGTTCGAAGTAGTAACAGTAGCAGCAAGCCCGCGTTCAGCAGGAAAGACATACGAAGAGGCAGTCGGCGGACGCTGGAAAATGGATACACCAATGCCGGAAGGCGTTAAGAAACTGATCGTAAAGAATGTAAATGAAGTAGAAGAAGTAGCTTCTACCGTAGATTTTGTATTCAGTGCCGTAGATATGACAAAAGACGAGATCAAAGCGATCGAAGAAGCATATGCAAAGACAGAGACACCGGTTGTATCAAACAACAGCGCACACCGCTGGACAAAAGATGTACCGATGGTAGTACCTGAGATCAACGCAGCGCACTTCGACCTGATCAAGACTCAGAAAGAGCGTCTCGGAACAACACGCGGATTCATCGCAGTAAAACCAAACTGCTCCATCCAGAGCTACACACCTGCACTTGCAGCATGGAAAGAATTCGGACCGAAGGAAGTTGTTGTAACAACATACCAGGCAATCTCCGGAGCAGGTAAGACATTCAAAGACTGGCCGGAAATGATCGAGAATATCATCCCATACATCGGAGGAGAAGAAGAAAAGAGCGAAAAAGAACCTCTGCGTGTACTCGGAACACTGGAAAATGGTGAAATTAAACTTGCAGAAGAGCCAAAGATCACATGCCAGTGCTTAAGAGTCCCTGTACTGAACGGACACACAGCAGCTGTATTCATCAACTTCGAGAAGAAGCCAACCAAAGAACAGCTGATTGAAAAACTGGAAAACTTCAAGGGATTCCCGCAGGAAGCAGATCTTCCGAGCGCACCAAAACAGTTCATCCAGTACCTGTCAGAAGACGACAGACCACAGGTAAAAGCTGATGTTAACTACGAGAACGGAATGGGCGTATCTATCGGACGTCTGAGAGAAGACAGCATGTATGATTATAAATTCATCGGACTGTCTCACAACACCGTGCGTGGTGCAGCAGGCGGAGCCGTACTTTGCGCCGAAGCACTGACTGCTAAGGGATATATCCAGGCGAAGTAGCCAGGGGGACGGGAAATCCGGTTCTTTTTAGTCGTCCTGGTGGTACACTCACCTGCTTAGCATTCATAAGGCGAAGACATAAAAAGGCAAAAGCATAAAAAAGATGAAAGCATAAAATATAAAAGGGCGGGAACTGCAATATGTAAAAAGGCGCAGTTCCCGCCTTTTTTATACGTTATATCTCCAGCAAAGAAGCCGGTCCCGCCTGCCGATACAAAATCCAATCACAAATCCGATCACAAATCCGGTCACAAATCTGAACACCAGTTTTGTCACAAGTCTGAACACGATACATCTCAGTGTTGAGAATAAAAGATGGTTTTGCTATAATAAAGTATACAATAAACTCGCTGATTACAAAGTGCCGGTGGGGACACTAAAAAAAACCAAAAACACCGTCCCTATGGCCCATGAAAAGAAACGGAGGAAGCCCCTATGGACCGAGAATTATTGAACTACACACAGAACCGAGAACTTTCCTGGCTGAGATTCGATCAGCGTGTATTGGAAGAAGCAAGAGATAAGAGCGTGCCGCTATTAGAACGTATGAAATTCGTAGCCATCTTCACCAGTAACTTAGATGAATTCTTCATGATTCGTGTCGGAAGTCTCTATGACATGGTGCAGACAGACGACAGACACAGAGACAGCCGGTCGGGAATGACACCGCAGGAGCAGCTGGATGCGATCTACGCAGCAGTTGCCCCGTTATATAAAGAACGTGACAAGACCTACGCCGGGATCAAGAAAGAACTGTCCCCATACGGAGTCTGCGGACTGGACTTTAAAGAACTGGAGGCAGACGAGAAGAAATATGTTAAGAAATGTTTCAAAGAGCAGATCCTGCCGGTACTGTCACCGCAGATCGTAGACAGCAGCCACCCGTTCCCACATCTTATGAATAAAGATATCTACGTAACAGCCAATCTGAAGCATATCAATAGCAGGAAGAATAAAGACGACAAAGAAAAAGAACAGATTCTCGGAATCGTACCGGTTCCGACCTATGTATCCGATATACTGATGCTTCCGGGACATGACATCCGTTATATCCGCATGGAGAAAGTCATCATGGAATACCTGGATCTGGTATTTGACCAGTACGAAGTATCCGACCCGAACTACATCTGCGTGACAAGAAATGCAGACGTATCTCCGGACGATGAGGCACTGGAGGTTACCGATGATTTCCGGAAACTCATGCAGAGTACCCTGCACAAACGCCGCAGGATGGCGGTAGTAAGATTAGAAACAGCGGAGAAACTGACACCGGAAATGCAGGAATACTTCTGTAAGAAATTCAAGATCACACCGGAGCAGATCTTCCGCACGAAGATGCCGATGAAACTGGATTATATGTTCTCCATCGCAGGAAATCTCCCGGAGTCCATGAAGAAAGCACTGGTCTACGAACCATTCTCCCCGCAAAAATCAGCACATGTACAGGACGGAAACATGTTAAAACAGGTGAAAAAGAATGATATCCTGTTGTTCTACCCATACGAAAGCATGGATCCATTCCTGAAGCTGATCAAAGATGCCGCGGCAGATCTGAATGTAATGACGATCAAGATCACCATCTACCGCCTGGCGAAGAAGGCAAGACTGGTGGAATACCTGTGCGCAGCTGCGGAAAATGGAAAAGAAGTCACCGTGCTGATCGAGCTGCGTGCAAGATTTGACGAGCAGAACAACATCGACTGGTCGGAACGTCTGGAAGAAGCCGGATGCCGTGTGATCTACGGATTCGACGGTTACAAAGTGCATTCCAAGATCTGTCTGATCACATACAGGAACCGCAATGACATCCAGTATATCACACAGGTCGGAACCGGCAATTATAACGAGAAGACAGCTGCCATGTATACCGATCTGTCCTTGATGACTGCTGATCCGCGAATCGGACAGGACGCCGCAGAATTTTTCAAGAATATGTCCATTGGCAATCTGCAGGGCAGCTATCAATACCTGATCGTATCACCGGTCAGCTTAAAGAGCCGTATCTTACAGATGATGGATGAAGAGATAGCAAAAGGAAGCGAAGGACGCATCATTATGAAGATGAACTCCGTGACAGATGTGGACTTCATAAAGAAAGTATCCGAGGCCTCCTGCGCCGGAGTAAGAGTAGACTTGATTGTTCGCGGAATCTGCTGTATACTACCGGGAGTGCCTGGATTTACGGAAAATGTCAGAGTGATGAGCGTGGTTGGCCGCTATCTGGAACATCCGCGTATCTTCAGCTTCGGAACCGGCAAAGAGCAGAAGATCTATATCGGCTCCGCAGACATGATGACAAGAAATACAGAAAAAAGAGTAGAAGTAGCCTGCCCGGTATTAGACGGGCAGATCAGACGCCAGATCAACCATGACCTGAAGATCATGTTAAGCGATAACGTGAAAGCAAGGATCATGCAGAAAGACGGCACATATATGAAACGGACCGGCGGCATAAAAGCTGTGGACTCCCAGGTAGTCTTCATGGAAGAAGCACAGCACAGTAGCCGAGAAGAAGACCAACGGGGACGGGGATTACTGGCTTTTTTCCTTGTCCCTCCGGCACAGAAAAAAATAAAAGCCATCAGGGACAGGAAAAAAGCCAGTAATTCCCGTCCCCATCGGCTCACCAAGGAGTAACACAATTACATGGGAAAATCACTATACATTGCCGAAAAACCCAGCGTAGCGCAGGAGTTCGCCAAGGCATTGCATATCAATACACAGAGAAAAGACGGATATCTCGAATCAGCAGAAGCAATCGTAACCTGGTGCGTCGGACACCTGGTCACGATGAGTTATCCGGAAGAATACGATCCGGCATTAAAAAGGTGGAGTCTTGAGACTCTGCCTTTTATCCCGCAGGAATTCAAATACGAAGTCATCCCGGCAGTGTCAAAGCAGTTCCGAATCGTATCGGGACTGCTGAACCGCACAGACGTAGACACAATCTACGTCTGTACCGACTCGGGACGGGAAGGAGAATACATCTACCGTCTGGTCGAACAGCAGGCAGGCGTAAAAGGCAAGAACCGCCGCCGCGTATGGATCGACTCCCAAACAGAAGAAGAGATCCTGCGCGGGATCAAAGAAGCAAAAGACTTAAAAGAATACGACAACCTGGCAGCATCGGCTTACCTAAGAGCCAAAGAAGACTACCTGATGGGAATCAACTTCTCCCGCCTTCTGACATTGAAATATGGTAACAGCATCTCCAATTATCTGAATACGAAATATTCCGTTGTATCCGTAGGCCGCGTTATGACCTGCGTCCTCGGCATGGTCGTGCGCAGAGAACGGGAGATCAGGGAATTCGTAGAGACCCCGTTCTACAGAGTCCTAAGCACCATCGGAGAGAAAGGGGCAACATTCGAAGGCGAATGGCGGGCAGTCAAAGGATCAAAATGGTTCGAATCCTTCGACCTCTATAAGGAAAATGGATTCAAAGAAAAGGAAAAGGCAGAAGAACTGATCCGCTATCTAAGCAACAGCGAGTCAGACGCCAGCCAGCCCCTGACCTGTCAGATCGTGTCCATAGAAAAGAAGAAAGAAAAGAAGAACCCACCGTTATTATTCAACCTGGCCGAGATCCAGAATGAATGTTCCAAGCGGTTCAAGATCAGCCGGATGAGACACTCCGGATCATCCAGGAACTATATGAAAAAAAAGCTCGTCACCTAACCCAAGAACGGACGCCCGCGTGCTGTCAACAGCAGTGGCAAAAGAGATTCACAAGAACTTAAACGGTCTGATGCAGTACGAACCGGCAAAGCCATATCTTCAGGATATCGTGAAATTCGGCAGTCACAAAGGACTGGAGAAGACGAGATACGTCAACGATAAACAGATCACAGACCACTATGCGATCATCCCGACCGGACAGGGCATGGGAGCACTAAAAGGACTTCCGAATCTGTCACAGAGGTGTATGATGTAATCGTAAGACGATTCTTAAGCATCTTCTATCCACCTGCTGTCTATCAGAAAGTATCGATCGTGACGAAGATCAAAGAAGAATCCTTCTTCTCAAGCTTCAAAGTACTGGCAGAAGAAGGCTATCTGAAAGTTGCAGGCGTGCCGGGCAGGAAGAACGACAATAATGATAATAACGACAATACAGACAGCAGCGCAGACAGTACCGAGGACAAAGACACTGATGCAGCCTTCTTCGCCAGGATCCAGAGCCTCAAGAAGGTATGACCCTTCCGGTGCAGTCCCTGGACATCAAAGAAGGCAAGACCTCGCCGCCGAAGCGCTACAATTCCGGTTCACTGATCCTTGCCATGGAAAATGCAGGACAGCTCATCGAAGACGAAGAACTCCGCGCCAGATCAAAGGAAGCGGAATCGGCACCAGTGCCACCAGAGGCGAGATACTGAAGAAATTATTCAATAATAAATATCTGGCCCTCAATAAAAAAGACCCAGATCGTCACGCCGACGATGTTAGGGAAATGATCTACGATGTCGTAGACCATTCCATCCGGCCGCTCCTGAACCCGGAACTTACGGCAAGCTGGGAAAAAGGTCTGACGTATGTGGCAGACGGAGATATCACATCAGATGAATATATGAAAAAGCTGGATGATTTTGTATCAAGACGCACACTTGCAGTCAAAGGTCTGAACAATCAGTATCAGATGCGGGCGTGCTATGATAAGGCAGCGCAGTTTTATAAGAAGCCGGTGAGAAAGACCGGAAAAACTAAAAAATAAAAAAGGAGAACCAACATGTCAGAACAATTAACCATCAAAAACCTCTACAACCACATGGATGAAACCATCGCAAAAGACATCTTCGAAGGAGCCACCTACCCATGGGAAATCCTTCCAAAGATCAGCGGCTTCATCAAAGAACTCGGAAAGACCCTTCCGGCAGATGAATACGATCAGGTCGGCGAAGACGTATGGATCGCCAAATCCGCAACCGTATTCCAGACAGCCTACATCCACGGACCGGCGATCATCGGAAAGAACGCAGAAGTCCGCCAGTGCGCATTCATCCGCGGAAATGCGATCGTCGGCGAAGGTGCAGTCGTAGGTAACTCGACAGAACTTAAGAACGTCATCCTGTTCAACAAAGTACAGGTGCCGCACTATAATTACGTGGGCGATTCCATCCTCGGCTACAAATCCCATATGGGGGCCGGATCCATCACATCCAATGTCAAATCCGACAAAAAACTCGTCGTAGTAAAAGCCGGAGACGAAAGGATCGAGACAGGTCTTAAGAAATTCGGAGCCATGCTCGGAGACGAAGTAGAAGTCGGCTGCGGCAGCGTACTGAATCCGGGGACCGTGATCGGAAGCCACAGCAACATCTACCCACTGTCAAGCGTCAGAGGATTCGTACCGGCACACAGCATCTACAAGAGACAGGGCGAAGTAGTGGAGAAAGTAGAAGAGTAATCAACACACGGAGGAAAAATCAATGAACAAAATAGCATTCATCGGCGTAGGTATCATGGGCAGATCCATGGTCCGCAATCTCATGAAAGCAGGATTCGAATTACACATCTACGCCAGAACCAGATCGAAAGTCGAAGACGTGATCAGCGAAGGAGCCACATTCCACGACAGCATCGCAGACTGCGTAAAAGATGCAGAAGCAGTCATCACCATCGTAGGCTTCCCGACCGATGTAGAAGAAGTCTACTTCGATGCAGGCAACATCCTGGACAGCGCAAAAGAAGGCGCATACCTGATCGACATGACGACCACAAGCCCGATACTGGACCAGAAGATCGCAGAAGAAGGAACCAAAAGAGGCTTTCACGTACTGGATGCACCGGTCACCGGCGGCGACACCGGAGCGAAGAACGGTACACTCTCCATCCTGGTCGGCGGTTCCAGAGACGACTACAAAGCCTGCATGCCGTTATTCGAGGCGATGGGCACCAACATCAACTATCAGGGAGGATCCGGATGCGGCCAGCACGCCAAGCTTGCGAATCAGATCATGATCGCCGGCACCTTATCCGGAGTCTGCGAGGCACTCACCTATGCGAAGGCAAAAGCCTGGACCTTCAGACCGTACTCGATTCCGTATCGACCGGAGCGGCAGGTAGCAAACAGCTGGATACCTTCGGGCCAAAGATCCTGGCAGGAGACTACGCACCGGGCTTCTTCCTGAAGCACTTTGTCAAAGACATGAAACTCGCCCTTACCGAAGCGAACATGAGCAATCTCAATCTGGATGTATTAAGCCAGGTGCTTGCCAACTACGAACTCCTTCAGGCAGAAGGCTGCGGAGATCTCGGTACCCAGGCACTGATCAAGTACTACGAAGAAGAGATGGACGCATAAAACATGTCGAAAAAAAGACAAAAAATGGGTAAAATTGTATAAATTGTTGATACATAGTTGAAGCCTGCTTAAAGATATGATAAAATCATATATGTTTATGAATGGATGAGGGATGTGGGCAAAAAAATGATATATAATAATCCCAGTTATTTGTGTTTCAAAAACAGAAAACCGAATATAGAGATATTACATAACATTTATAACATGTATAAATATACGAAGAGCTTGAGAGATACCTTCCTTCCATTGGTATGAAATGATAAGAATACCGGGGGGGGGTATTTTGGTGCGCAAAAAATTGCGCAGAGAATAAAAATAAAGGAGTAACCACCAGATGAAAGAATGTTACATAGATATGCATTGCCACATTCTGCCGGGAGTCGATGACGGGGCGAAAGACCTTGCCGAGACGAAGAAGATGCTTGAGATCGCATACGCAGAAGGAATCCGGTGTATCATAGCAACCCCTCACCACCATCCGCACCGCGGAAAGGCGCCGGCAGAGAAGCTCCGTGAAAGAGCAAAGCTTGTGCGCGAAGCAGCACACGAGATCGACGAACGCTTCCGGGTATACCTTGGAACGGAAGTCTATTTCGGACAGGATGTTGCAGATAAATTAAAAGAAGGAAAGATCCTTTCGATGAACCGCAGAGAGTATGTACTGGTAGAATTCCCGCCCTCACAGACATACAGCTACATCAGACAGGGAATCCAGCAGCTGCAGTTCGCAGGATACGAAGTCATACTGGCGCACGTCGAGCGCTATCACTGCATCGCCGAAGATGTAGAACTTGCGGAAGAACTGTACGATATGGGTGTGAACCTGCAGGTAAATGCAGACAGCATCACCGGGGGATCCGGCCGTAAGATCAGAAAGTTCATCGAAGAACTGATGAACCGCGACCTGGTATTCTGCGTCGGAACCGATGCACACGATACAAAGTACAGACCGCCGAAGATGAAGAAGGCGGCCGCTCACGTAGAGAAACGATACGGAGAAGATTATACAAGGAGGATATTCTACAGCAACGCCAAGAGCATGCTGAAGAAGAGAGATTAAGATGAGCCGAGAAAATTATGGAATGATGAATCAGGAGATTCAGGATGACGAAGTTACCATTGATCTGATGGAATTATTCAGTGCCTTATGGGCAAAGAAGACGATTATAATTCTGTCTGCGATATTCATGGCACTGGTAGCGTTCGTCGGAACGAAGATGTTCGTGACACCGAAGTACACGTCAGTAACGAAGTTGTATGTTATGGCAAAGAATGATGATTCTTCTGCCAGCGCAACGTATTCAGAACTGCAGTCAGGAAGCATGCTGACAAAGGATTATATGGAATTGGTAAAGAGCCGTCCGGTACTGGAGAAGGCCATCTCTAAGCTGAAGCTTGATATGGAGCCGGAAGAACTGGCAGAGATGATCACCACAGAGACACCGACCGACACACGTATCATGAGCATTAGCGTGACGGACGATGATCCGAAAGAAGCAAAACAGATCGCAGACACACTCAGAAAATCAGTCAGCGTACAGATCACAGAGATCATGAATGCGGATTCTGTCAATACCGTAGAAGAAGGGAACCTTCCGACCAGCCCGTCTTCCCCGAACGTCAAGAAGAATATGATGCTCGGCGCACTGCTCGGACTTGTCATCTCAATGGGATTCGTTGTACTGATCTTCATCTTAGATGATACGGTCAAGACTCCGGATGACGTAGAAAAGTACCTCGGACTGAATGTACTGACTTCCATCCCGATCCAGGAAGGAAGCAGCACACCGAAGAGGGCAAAGCAGCAGAGAGAATCAAGAAATGCTGTAAAAAGCAGAAGATAGGAGAAGGACATGGCAGAGATAGTATTAAAGAATCTAACGAAAGATTACCGGAGCAACGAAGCATACAAGACACTTCGTACCAACATCGAATTCTCCGGATCAGATAAGAAAGTGATCGTATTCACAAGCTGTACACCGAACGAAGGAAAGAGTACCGTGTCGATGGGACTCGCAGCGTCCCTCGCAGAAGGCGGCAAGAGAGTCCTGTTCGTAGATGCAGACCTTCGGAAATCTGTCCTGGTGGGACGGCACAGAGTCACAGGAGAAGTGAAGGGACTGACACACTTCCTTTCCGGACAGGCTGATGTAAAAGAAGTGATCTTAAGAACACAGGAACCGAATCTCTTCGTGACATTCGCAGGACCGGTTCCGCCGAACCCGGCAGAACTGCTCGGCAGCAGAAGGTTCGAAGCATTTCTTGATGGTGCAAGACAGGCATATGATTATGTGATCATCGATGCACCACCGCTCGGAAACGTCATCGATGCGGCGATCATTGCAAAAAATTCAGATGCATCCGTGATGGTCATCTCAGCGAAAACGATCAGCTACAAGTTCGCCAGAGTGGTAAAAGAACAGCTGGAGAAGGCAGACTGCCCGATCCTCGGCGTGGTATTGAATAAAGTAGATATGAAACAGAACAAGTATTATGGTAAATACTACGGTAATTACTATGATAATTACGGAGAAAACGGAAAGAAATAGAGGGTGAGCGTATGAACCAGCGCGTGGTTACCGGCCTGTTGACGGCCGGATGTATAGCACTGGCGGGTGCAGGATATATGACTTATAAGAATCAGGACCGCACTGCACCGGAGATAAAAGTAGACCAGAGTAAAAAGATTGCTTATACAGAAGGTGAAGATTACGGAAAGCTTCTGGAAGGCGTGACGGCACAGGACGATAAAGACGGAGACCTGACCAGTGAGGTATTCGTAGAAAAGGTCGTGCCGGTCAGTAAGAAGAAGGCAGTTGTCTATTACGGTGTCACAGATAAGGCGAAAAATGTAGGAACAGCAAGCCGGGAAGTGACCTATCAGGAAACAGAAGGCAGCGATGCGGCAGAAGAGACCGCACAGGATACGGCTTCGGAAGAGGTATCGGAAGATACGACGCAGAAGACGAAAAAGAAATCCAAAAAAGCAAAGGCTAAGAAGACCGCTGAAGACAAGAAGGCAGAAGAGACCACACAGGATGCAGCGGCAGCCGAACAGCAGAGCGCAGATCAGCAGAGTGGAACCCTGCAGCCAAACGGTACACGTCCGGCAATGAAGCTTGCCGAAGAAGCGAAGACGATAGCCAGAGGAACATCATTCAATGCGCTGAATGAAGTGACAGATGCAGTGGATGACAAAGACGACAGAGACACCTTGTTCCGCGGACTTCACATAGACGGTAATTACAATGTGAACCAGGCAGGAACCTATACATTACAGTATTATGTACAGGACAGTGACGGTAATACTTCAGATCCGATCACATTTACACTGACTGTACAGTAACAGACGAAGGATGAATGATATGAGACAGAGACTTCTGGAAATGGAAAGAAAGAACCTGATAGGAAAACTGATCACACTGATCCAGCTTCTGGTATCGGTGATCTGCATCGTGACTGTGGCAGCAGCGGGATGCTGCCGAAGAAGTACCTGATCTTCCTGATCGGGCACTGGCGGTACTCTTTGGTGCGACACATATTCTGCAGTATCCGAAGAATAAGGTGCTGCGCTATACGGGATGATCATCAGTCTCCTGATGACGATCATACTGGCGGTGGATCAGCGATGGGAATGATGAAGACGGATGATGTACTTAAGAAGTTGGCGGAGACCTACAAGACGGATAACATGGTCGTGGTTGTGAAGAAAGGTGATTCGGCTAAGAGCATCGAGGATGCCGAGGATTACCGGTTCGGTTATCAGACGGCAGTGGATCAGAAAAATACCGATAAGATGTTTAATGAAATTGAATCTGAAGTTGGAAAAGATGTAAAATCTGAAGAATATAGTTCTTTGACGGATGAGGCACAAGCATTGCTGGATGGTAAAGTGGATGCGGCAGTGTTCAATGAAGGCTATATGAGTATGATTGATGAGTCGATTGATGGATTCTCAGAAAAAGTGAAAATCCTGTATCAGTATGGTGTTAAGACGAAGGTGAAAAGTGAGAAGAAAGCGGATGTGACGGAACCGTTCAATGTGTTTATCAGCGGTATTGATGTGGCTGGTCCTATTACAACGAACAGCCGAAGTGATGTAAATATTATTATGACGGTGAATCCGAATACGAAACAGATCCTGCTCACAACGACACCGAGAGATTATTATGTTACGATCCCGGGTGTATCAGGTGATGCAAGGGATAAGCTGACACACGCTGGTATCTATGGAGTGGATGCATCTATGGCAACACTGGAGAATCTGTATGGAATTGACATCAGTTACTATGCGAGGGTGAACTTTACATCACTGGAGACGATTGTGGATGCACTTGGCGGTGTGGATGTGAATTCGGAAGTGGAGTTCGAGAAGAATGGATATAGTTTCCATAAAGGCGTAAATCATATGAATGGAGCGCAGGCACTTACTTTCTCAAGAGAGAGATATAGTTTTGCAGAGGGTGACAATCAGCGTGGTAAGGATCAGGAAGCAGTATTGACTGCGATTATTCAGAAAGCTACATCTCCGGCAATTATTAGAGTGCTAACGAGATTCTGACAACAGTCGGTTGATTGTGTAGAGTACGAATATGGACATACGGATCGAGA
>ENA-OQLB01000681-OQLB01000681.1-human-gut-metagenome-genome-assembly--contig:-NODE-681-length-17861-cov-2.254596_pt1 | contig 17861 bp, 24 predicted proteins | sample MGYA00242656_ERZ504813 | MGnify/ENA primary metagenome ERZ504813 (study PRJEB26092, sample SAMD00036388) | human gut metagenome | host: Homo sapiens | study: EMG produced TPA metagenomics assembly of... | reverse complement strand
CGCTTCCCGATCAAAGTCGCGCCGCGTCGGCAGTCAGAACGTAGTAGCCTTGCATGCGCAGCACAAGCTCCTGCCGGTCCGGCGGCTTTGTCATATAATCATCGGTGCCAACGATAAAGCCGTGTGCTTGTCCTGCGGCATATCCTTGGCCGTCAGCATTAAAATGGGCAGCATGCTGCCGCCTTCCCGGATGGTTCTGGTCAGGGTAAAGCCATCCATCCGGGGCATCATCACATCACAGAGCAGCAGGTCTATATGGTTGTGGTCGAGCATTTCCAGTGCCTGCACACCGTCGGCAGCAGTCAGCGGCTCATAGCCCGCTCGCTTTACGATGGCGCAAAGCAGGCGCGCCGTGCTGGGGTCATCCTCGGCAATCAAAATACGAAACATCCGCGTGTCCTCCTTGGTTCTATTATAGTACAGCGCAAAAATAAACGGAAGATAAACCTTCCCGTTTACCAAAGGTTTATTTTGTCGGTGTATCCTTAGGCGCATCGAAACAAAAAACAACCTACGGGAAAACGGAGGATACTGCTATGAAAACCACCTATCTTGTCACCGGTGCTGCCGGATTTATGGGCACAAATGTCTGCGCACAGCTTTTGGAGCGCGGCGATGCCGTGCGCGCTTTTGTGCTGAAAGGCGACCCCGCTGTAAAATTTGTGCCGAAGGCCGTCGAAATCTTTGAGGGTGACCTCTGCAGTGCCGAGGACTGCGAGAAATTCTTTGCCGTGGAGCCGGGCACCCAGACCGTCTGCATCCACTGCGCGAGTATGGTGACAATCAACCCGAATTATAGTGAAAAGCTGATTGCCGTCAATGTGGGCGGCACCGAAAACATGCTGAATGCCGCCAAAAATCATCCTGAGTGCAAAAAGTTCGTCTATGTTTCCAGCACCGGCGCTATCCCTGAGCTGCCTAAGAGCGAGAGCATCCATGAGGTATACAGCTTTGTTCCCTACGATGACGATCGCGTGGTCGGCTGGTACAGCCGCAGCAAGGCGATGGCAACCCAGAAGGTTCTGGACGCTGCCGCTGACGGGCTGAATGCCTGCGTGGTGCATCCCAGCGGTATTCTTGGCCCCAACGACCCCGCCATCGGGCAGACGACCCGCACGCTGATCCAGATCCTGAACGGTGAGATGCCCATTGGTATGCAGGGAACGTTCAATCTTGTCGATGTGCGCGATCTGGCCGCCGGTACGATCGCCGCCGCTGACCGCGGACGCAAGGGCGAGTGCTACATCCTCTCCAATGATGAGGTTTCGCTGAAGGAGCTGTGTGAGATGCTCAAAGCTGAAACCGGCTGCCGTGGCTGCCTGTTTTACCTGCCGCTGTCACTTGCCCATTTTGCCGCCAAACAGATGGAAGCCCGCGCGGCCAAGACTGGCAAGCCCGCTGTGCTGACGGAGTTTGCCGTTTACAATCTGGAGCGCAACAACCACTTTGACTGCTCCAAGCAAAAAATGAGCTTGGCTTTGCCCCGCGTCCCTATAAGGAAACACTGCATGATTTGGCGGTTTGGCTCAAGCAGGAGGGAAAAATCGCATGAAGAAGCTGTATGATTCTATCTGCAAGCTTATGCAAATGAATGACCAGCAGTGGGAGTGCTATCTCCACGCACTGGATTCCCTGCACTGACACAGAGGATAAGAGGTTGTACATTATGAAAAAGGTATGCGTCATCACAGGCGGCGGCAGCGGATTGAGCAAATAAAAACGGCAGCAAAGCAGACCCCAAAGGCTATTTCGGGGTTTACTTTGCTGCCTTTTGCATTTTGTGCTTTCGCTTGTACTTTAGTGCAGCTCGCTTTCGCAGCGGTCCAGCACGGCGGCGATAACCTGATCCATGTCGTAGTACTTATATTCGCCCAGACGGCCACCGAAGATGACCTTCGGCTCGGCCTCGGCCAGCTTTTTGTACTCGGCATACAGTGCGCCGTTTTTGGCATCGTTGACGGGGTAGTATGGCTCATCGCCGGGCTTCCACTCGGAGGAATACTCTCGGCTGATGATCGTTTTGGGCAGGTCGTTGCCGTTCTCGTCCTTGCCGAACTCGAACCATTTATGCTCGATGATGCGGGTCCACGGGGTCTCACGGTCGGTGTAGTTGACGGCGGCGTTGCCCTGAAAGCTGGGCTTGTCGAGCAGCTCATTCTCAAACCGGACGGAGCGGTATTCCAGCGTGCCGAGCTTGTAGTCAAAGTAGGCATCAATGGGGCCGGTGTAGACGACCTTATCAGCCAGTGCGTCCAGCGCGGCCTTATTTTCGAGGTAATCGGTGTTCAGCCGCACCTCGATGCCGTCCAGAAGGTTGGCAATCATCTTGGTGTAGCCGCCAATGGGAATGCCCTGATACAGCGCGTTGAAATAGTTGTTGTCAAAGGTCAGCCGCACAGGCAGGCGCTTGATGATAAAGGCGGGCAGGTCCTTGCAGTCGCGGCCCCACTGCTTTTCGGTGTAGCCCTTGATGAGCTTTTCATAGATGTCGCGGCCCACAAGGGAGATGGCCTGCTCCTCAAGGTTCTGCGGCTCGTGGGTGATCTCACGGCGCTGTTCCTCGATCTTGGCGGCTGCCTCCTCCGGCGTTACAACGCCCCACATCTTATTGAAGGTGTACATATTAAAGGGCAGCGAGTAAAGCTCGCCCTTGTAGTTGGCAACGGGAGAGTTTGTAAAGCGGTTGAACTCGGCAAATTGGGTGATGTAGTTCCATACCTTTTTGTTGTTGGTGTGGAAGATATGCGCACCGTATTTGTGGACATGGATACCCTCGATGCGCTCGGTGTAGATATTGCCCGCAATGTTGGGGCGCTTATCCACGACCAGCACGGTTTTCCCGTGGGCCTTGGCCTCATGGGCGAAGATGGCGCCGTACAGACCGGAGCCGACTACCAGATAATCATATTTCATACAACAGGTGTTCCCCTTTTTTTAAGTTACAAGAAAAGTCACAAGGATACTGTGCGGTAATGGCGTAGTGAGCCTTACTCAACTGCCAAAAAGCGGCAGAAAGGCGTTCAGTCTCTGCCGAACAGATCCCTTGTGTAGACCTTGTCCTGCACATCGTCAAGGCAGGCATCGTAGCGGTTGGCCAGAATGGCCTGACTCCGCCGCTTGAATTTGTCCAAGTCGTTGACTACTGCCGAGCCGAAGAAGGTCTTGCCGTCCTCCAGCGTAGGTTCATAGATGATGACCTGTGCGCCCTTGGCTTGATGCGCTTCATGCGCCTGAATCGAGCTTTGGCGGAAGTTGTCGCTGTTGCTCTTCATCGTCAGGCGGTAGACGCCGATGGTGACGGGCTTTTCGCGGCTTTCGTCAAACTCGTTTTCCTGATCGTAGCCGTAGTACCCGGCCAGCTTCAGTACGCGGTCGGCGATGAAGTCCTTGCGGGTGCGGTTGGACTCTACAATGGCCTCGATGAGATTCTCCGGCACATCGGCGTAATTTGCCAGCAGCTGCTTGGTGTCCTTGGGCAGGCAGTAGCCGCCGTAGCCGAAGCTGGGGTTATTGTAATGGCTGCCGATGCGCGGGTCAAGGCATACGCCGTCAATGATCTGCTTCGTGTTCAGACCCTTGCTCTCTGCGTAGGTATCCAGCTCATTGAAATAGGCAACGCGCAGCGCCAGATAGGTGTTGGCGAACAGCTTGACAGCTCGGCCTCGGTAAAGCCATGAAGAGGGTATCAATGTTCTCCTTGATGGCCCCCTCCTGCAGCAGCGCCGCAAACTCGTGGGCGGCTGCGACAAGGTGCGCATCCTCAGGGTCGGTGCCAACGATGATGCGGGACGGGTAGAGGTTGTCATACAGGGCCTTGGACTCCCGCAGAAATTCCGGCTGAACAGGATGTTCCTGCTGCCGAACTTTTCCCGCACCGACACCGTGTAGCCGACCGGAATCGTGGATTTGATGACCATGACGGCGTTTGGGTTGACCTCCATGACAAGGCTAATGACCGCCTCCACCGCAGAGGTGTCAAAGTGCTGGGTCTGGCTGTCGTAGTTGGTGGGTGCAGCGATGACAACAAAGTCTGCATCGGCGTAGGCTGCCTTTGCGTCCAGCGTGGCGGTCAGATCCAGCTCCTTCTCGGCCAGATACTTTTCAATGTAATCATCCTGAATCGGCGATTTGCGCGCGTTGATCAATGCGACCTTTTCCGGCAGGATATCCACCGCCGTCACATGATGGTGCTGGGAAAGCAGCGTGGCGATCGAAAGCCCCACATAGCCGGTCCCGGCCACCGCGATCTTATATTTTTTCATAGCAGTTATACTCCGCAGTTGCGAATTTTCCGTAAGGCAGCGGCCAAAATGGCGCTGTGCCGCCTTACCGCATGTGGGTTTATTATACCATGTCATCAGCCACAATTCAAGATAGCACCGGGAGTGACGGTACTATGTGCAGAATCTGTCAGCGTAGGCAGACCAGGAATACTGCAGGCAGTAGGCTGTGTAGCTGCCGTCGGGCAGTTGGATCCGGCAGGTGGCTGGCGCGCCGGCCAGAAGGTCCTGCCCCACCTGCAGCCGGGCAGGGTCAGGTTGCGTCAGAATAACGGTATGCGAGTGCCGGGCAGTCGGCAAAAAGGCCGTCCGGCAGGGCGGTGACGGCGGACTGTATCGTGACCTCCTCCAGCGTAGTGCAGCCACGGAAGGTCTCGGCGCAGAGCCTTGTGACTGCCCTGCCGTTTATCTCGGCGGGGACGGTCAGGCTGCGGCGGGCGCGGCCTGCCGCATTCACGGTCACAGAACCATCCTCCGCCATTGTGAAGTATGCGGCATCCGCGCTGCTGCCGCTGCCTGCGGCGGTGTTTGCGGCCGGCTCCGGCATGGCGGGCAGGGCTATTTCTGTTGCGGTGGTGTCCCCCAGCATTGCCTTGATGTCCCGGATAAGCTGTTTTGTGAACACCGTGCGCCCCGCTGCGTTGAGATGAAAATTCGTATCATAGAACCAGCCGGACTCCATCACGCAGCGCGGGGGTCCCCGGCCAGCGGTGCGGTAATAACCTGCTGAAGATGCGCGGCATAGGCATTAAGCTGATCTTCATTTGCCACGGCAAGGGCGTTCATGGGCGGGAAATGGTAATAGACGGTGGCTCCGGCATCGGCCGCCCGGGCAGTGTAGTCATTGAGTGCTGCGCAGAACGCGGCCTCGGGCAGTGCGGTCTCAAACCGTATTGGCATTGTGGGGTCATAGCCTCGGGCATGATGTTGGCCTTGCAGAGCGGGCTGGCCAGATCACCGGCAGCGTTGAAGCTGTCGCGCCGGTAGACGCCGTCCGTCTCTGGTGCGCCGGTCAAGAAATAGCGGAACTTGGCGGCGGCAAACCGTGGAAACGACCCGAGCATCGGCCCAAAGTCGCGGGCATGCAGGCAGCCCAGCGCCGAAAAATCACCGTCAACAGCCTGCCAGAGAGCGGCAACCCCCACCGTGTCCGACAGAGCCTGTTGCTGCTGCTCCGGCATGACGATGACAAGATCCCCCGCCCGCAATTCATTTATGGACAAATCGAGCATCACCCGGGTGCCGAGCGCAGCATACAGGCCAAAATTTACAGGGTGGTAGTCCGGAAGCTCTTTGGCAAGCAGGGTGCTGTCCACCCCAAAAGCTGCAGCGCTGCCGCCCACAAGGATCAGCCGGGGTTTATTGCTCTCAGCTGCCAGCAGGGCGCGCTTGGCGGGCAGCTCCCCCAAAAAGGTGCTGCTGTACTGTGCAGGCAGGGCAAAGCCCCACACCGCCAGAAGCAGCGGTACGGCGATAAAAATACCCAGCATAGATGCGATGATTTTTTTCATAAGCGTTACGGTATACCGTTCAGAATTGGAAATAGATAAAGGCGTTGGCTGTCCCCGCATGCAGCGCTGCAAACCATGCGGCAGCGACTGCCAGCGTGAGCAGCAAAACGCCAGAACACCGCGCGGTGTGGGGACATCGAGTGGTTTTCAGGCATAAGGCGCAAACAGAGCGCCCCCAGAGCCAACTGGGCACCCGGCCTGCAGGCCGAGGGCAAGTACGCCGTGCGCACAGAGCCGCACTCCCACCCACAGGGCAGACGAGAAAACAGGGTCAGCGCATCGGACACCGAGGCGGCCCGGAAGAATACCCATGCGAAGCAGACCGCTGCAAGGGTCAGCAGGCGGCGGGCAGGTGCGGCGCGCCCCTGACTGTCAGTGGGAAAAATCCGCTTCTCGGCGAGCAGCAGAAGACCGTGGACACCGCCCCAGACCACAAAATGCAGCGAGGCACCGTGCCACAGACCGCTCAAAAGAAAGACCGTCAGCGTGTTCAGCGCGCAGCGCGAGCCGCCCAGCGGAATGTAGAGATAATCGGTAAACCAGCGGGTCAGGCTGATATGCCACCGGTGCCAGAAATCGCGCAGCGATACGGCCTGATAGGGATGGTCAAAATTGCGGCTCAGCCGCACACCCAGCAGGGCGGCTGCCCCCACCGCAATATCCGAATAGCCGGAGAAATCCCAGTAGATCTGCCCGGCAAACAACACCGTGGCAAGGATGGCAGCGGGGCCGGACGCTGTGCCGGGTGCAGCGTAAACGGTATCTATAAAGACCGCCGCTGTGTCGGCCAGCAGCAGCTTTTTGCAAAAGCCGCGCAGGATATACAGCCATCCCCCGCTGTCCGTCCGGCGGGCAGGGTCGCGCAGCTGCGGCAAAAGATCGGTGCTGCGCTCAATGGGTCCGGCCACAAGCTGGGGAAAAAGCTGACAAACAGTGCGTAGTAACCAAGATGACGCTCCGGTGCCAGTCGGCCGCGGTATACATCTATGACATAGCCGAGCGTCTGAAAGGTGTAGAAGGAGATGCCCGCAGGCAGCAAAAGCGAGGGTCCCGTGCCGAAAAGACCGGCGTATTTGAAAACGCCAAGGCAGCCAAGACAGAGTATTGCCGCACAGCAGAGCCAAAGCTTTCTGCCGACCCGGCTTTTACAGCGGCCGATGCCAGCGCTGCGGCGTAGGTGCCAGCGTAATGCACGCCAGCAGCGGCAGGGCCTTCGGACTGCCGAGCGCGTAAAACCCAAGGCTGGCCGCAAGCAGCAGTACAGCGTGTGCGGGCGGCAAAAGGCGGTGCAGCAGTACCACCAGCGGCAGCCCCAGCACAAAAGCGGGTGCAGTAAAATTCATCGGCCGCCCCCTTTCGGCCAAAGCGCCGCCGTGCAGGGAATGAGCAGGCAGAGCAGCAGCGTTTGGGTCGGAATACTGCACACCAGCGCGGCCAGCACCAACACCCCACCGGCGGCCATCCCTGCTGTGCAGGCCCAGACAAAGCGGCGGGCCAGCAAAGCCAGCGCTGTACACAGCACCGTTATAAGCAGCAAAGCCGTCATGGCGTCAGACCCTCCTTCTGCAGTGCGTCCTTTAAGGCGGTGATGACCTGCGCCGTGCGCAGCGCAACACCGTTGGTGGAAAGATGGTTGTCAGTCCCATAGAAATACCGCCCCGGCAGCAGAGAGTCCTGCAGAGGTGTCAGAATCGCTGCGTTGAGGTTCTCTCTGAAATAGGCGTCCAGCGCGGCGATGGCCTCCGGGGTGGAGGCTTCGGAGACAGCCTGGCTGTTGCGGGGGCTGTAGGTCAGCCAGACCCGCACACCGTCTGCCTTAAAGCGCGCGATTTCAGCGTTGGCGGGGTCGATATAATACGCCTGCGGAAAGGCATCCACCGTGTAATCGACCGGCAGACCATAGATCGGCGTATCTTCACCAGCATCCGGGCGGTAGAGAATATAGTCGCCGTAGGCATTGTAGCTTGGGGTGTCCACAGGATTACCGTCCTCGTCCAGCTCGGCGGGCGATACGGCGTAGGAGCGCGCCGCCATACCAGCGCGGGTCTGCAAATACGATCCTAGCGCCGAAAAAACGCCGCTGTACTGGCGTAAATCGAGCAAGGCGAGCAGATCGTAGTTTTCCTCGACCATGCAGAAGAAGTCATCGTCGAATGCGTTCGTCGTGCAGAATTGGCGCTTGGCGGCGTCAAACTCGGGGAGAGCAGCAAAAGATCCCCCTCCTGCAGCTGCGAGCGTATCAATTCCAGCTGGGGCAGTGCGTTGGTATAGGCAAAAACCCCCATGTTGACCACTGCATAGCTAGGCAGGGCTTGATCCAGAGCCGCGCTGTCGTAGCCGAACCGCGCCGAGGAGCCAGAGAACAGCACGAGCTTGCGCGTTTTGGAAAGCGACAGCAGCCGGTCGTACTTGTCGGCAAAGGTGGCGTAGTAGCTGCCGCTGTAGACGGGGGCGGTCGCGGCGTTGATGTGCAGGGTGCGCAGTGCCGTGCAGCCTGCAAAGGCATAGTCGCTGACGGTCTGCAGATTGTCAAAGAGGGTCAGCGATTCCACAGCGCAGCCGGTAAAGGCCCCCGGCTCGATGCGGCGCAGCGTGTCAGGCAGGATGATCTCCCTGCAGGCGGCGTTTGTAAAAGCGCCGGCGGCGATCTCAACCACCGGCGCGCCGCCCAGCGTATCGGGAAGGACAAGGCGCTCCCCGCTCCCCTGCCAGCCCGTGACGGTGGCGGTGGCCGTTGTTTACGGTAAAGGTGAATTCGGCGACATCGTTCTGGGGCAGCCCACTGGCATAGAGTCGGCTGCCGGGCGCGGTTCGGCTGCCCAGCCCCACGGCCTGTCCGCTGCCGTCCGGGGCGGTATTCCATCCGGTCAGGGTGTGGCCGGGGTTGTTGAACAGCTCACCTTGGATCGCGGTATTCACACGCAGATGGCTTGCGGTAACAGGAGCCTCGATCCAGTCACTGACCAGATTGTCCCGGTAGTAGAGTACGGTATCGCTTTTTTCTGCCGTGACGGCAACAGCGGTCGAGTAGCGGACCTCCGGCAGGCTGAGGGTATAGCCGGTGCCGGTGCGTGTCAGACGGGCGCGGGATAGTCTGCGCCCGTCAGCGTATAGCCGTCGGCCGGGGTCAGGGTGAAGGTCACCGTCTGCCCCGGGGTAACGGCTGCGGTCTGGGTCTTTGCCGTAAACGCGGGCGAAGATTCCAAAACGATGCGGCACTGCACCGCAGGGGCTGCCGGGGCGGCGGCACAGCCTGCCAGCAGAACCAGCATGGCGAGAATAAGTATCAGGCGGCGCAGGAGGAACACATCCTTTCAGAAAAAATCTGTTTTCTACGGCAATACCGCATAATTCTAAGTGCCGATACGGCGAGCGAGGTGCGGCAGATGCTAAGCCAAAAGCGCAGATAATACTGGATGTCTTATCGAGCATTTTGGCAACGCAGATGCCGTACCGCAGCCGCCGGAGCGGTGCTTAAGCCGTCAGGTGGGAATTGTGCGGTGTTGCCCTACATCATAATACAAAATACCCCGGAGAGAAAGCCCCCCGGGGTGTGGATGAGGAAAAAGCTGTCACGATGAAGTGACGCGGGAATGGCGCATAATTACTGCTCGTTCACATTGGTGAACGCGGCAATGATGTTCAGCACCACGCAATCAGCAGCGCGGCCGTGCCGTAGATGGCGCTGGACAGGTCAGCCATCGTCTGGGCGTTGTTCGTAAAGGTCATGATCGAGGCGATGGTGTTGACGCGGGGGCTGATGAACTGTACGGCAGCCACGACCAGCGTGATACCGGCAACTACGCTCATCGCATCGGCGGCGAGGGCCAACTTCTTGTCCAGCACGATGCGCAGCACCAGAGCAAGGATGGCGATGACGGCGCAGCCGATGACAATCGGGCTGGTGCCGATCTTGCGGAAGGAATCGGTGCCGGCGTTGACAATGCAGAAGCCAAGGCCGACAGCACCGGCAACGGCGGTCAGAAGCGACAGGATCAGACCTGCGCCCTTTTTATTCGTAGAACTCATGGTTTGCACTCCTTTACTGCTTCTTGGATTTGCGGTCATTCAGCACATACATGGCGGCGGCCAGTACGGTCAGGGCGGCAAAGACGACCTGCACGGCAACGAGGGCGTTGTCATACCAGGTGCGCACGCTGACAAGGCGGGTGCTGCTGGCCATGCCGTCCAGCGCGTTGGAGTTGGCCAGTGCGTAGGCCTGCCATGTCATGGCCTGCTTGATGGCGCTCATCAGCTCGGTGTCCTGACCAACATTCTCGGTGGTCCAGTAGGCAAACTTTTCGCTGACTGCAGCCATCGTGTTCTCACCGGTGAAGGTAGTCATCGTGCCGCCGTTGAGGGCATACTCCTTCAGCACGGCGTAGTTGGGGTTCATGATGAAGTCCTGGCTCTCCAGACCCTTGAAGCCCCACTCACCGCGCAGAATGTTCTTGAGCAGGCCGGTGTGGGCGTTGGCGGCGGTGATGCCGACACGGTTGAAGGCGGTCATGACGCCCAGAGCGCCGGCATCCTCGATGGCGGCCTGGGTGCCGCGCAGCTCGTTCTCGCGGGCCTGCTGCTCCGTCATAAAGACGGAAACGCCGGTACGGTTGATCTCGGTATCGTTGAAGGCGAGATGCTTGGGGGCGATGATAACGCCGTACTCCTTGCCGCCGCTGATGAAGGCAACGGCCTGACCGGAGGTAAGGACGGCATCCTCGGAATAATACTCATGGTTGCGGGCGTTGTAGGGGGAGCGGTGCAGGTTGGTGCCGCAGCCCCAGAAGATGGTCAGGTTGCTCCACAGGCTGTAGTTGCCGCAGATCTTGCCGTACTCGTTAGCGAGGTCCTTGTTGAAGGTCTGGGCAACGACGGTCTCGTTGACCATCGTGCCGAACTTGTATGCGAGGTTGGGGTCGTTGGCATCCACGGCGCAGGGGTCGCCGCTGGCTTTGTCGGTGTTGGCATACTGGCCCAGAGGATAGGAGTAGATGCCGTTGGGGCCATCGTTCTGGATGGTTTCGGGGCTCATGATAGACTCGATGGCCTTGGTGGAGGTGCCGCCCAGACCCAGACGGATCATACCCTCCTCCAGAGTGAGCTGATCCATCAGCAGGCTCCAGCGCTCATCATCAAGGTCGGTGACGCCCTTCAGGTCCGCCAGAGTCAGGCCGTTGTCGGCACCGAAGGTCACGCTGGCGGGATCGCCGTTTGCGTTGATCTCATAGATGTCGTTGTCCAGAATGTCGAGCATCTCATCGGAGGCGGTCAGATTCTTATAGGTCTTGGGGAAGGTGCCCTCCCAGTCAGAGCGGGTCAGGTAGGTGGCAGTGCCGGGCAGCCAGCTGTTGATGTCCATGTCGGCCAGCTGGTTCTCAACGGCGGTACCGTTTTTGGTCGTGGCAAAGGTCGTGCCGTCAAAGGAATCGAGCGTCCAGCTCTTGGCCTTGTCGGCGGTGCCGTCCACGCTCTGGCCCTCGGCGGCCAGTACATTGTTCACGGCCTCATGTGCGCCGTTGCCGATGGTGAACCAGTAGTCACCGGCATCGAGAATGTAGCAGCTTGGTACCGGCCGCGTTGTCAGCGGTGGAATCCCAGCTGGCCATATTCTGCATGTCAGCGGTGATGGTCACGGTCTCGGAGGCACCGGGCGCAAGCTCGGCGGTCTTGCCGTAGTCCAGCAGCTGGATGGCAGCCTTCTCAACACCGTGCTCCTTGTCATAGTCGGTGTAGGGCAAGCTGACATAGAGCTGCACAACATCCTTGCCGGCCACGCTGCCGGTGTTCTTGACGGTCACATTCGCGGTGACGGTCTCGTTTTCAAGGTCAACATTCAGGTTATCGAGGTTCTGCTCAAAGGTGGTGTAGCTCAGACCATAGCCGAACGGATAGGTAACCTCATTGTCATAGCTCCAGCCGCCGTCTGTGGAAGAACCGACTGCAGAATCGGCATTGCCCTGCCCCATGACGGTGTCAAAATAGCGGGTCTCGTAGTATTTGTAGCCGATGTAGATGTTCTCGGCCTCGACAATGGCATCGTTCATGCTGATGTCGGGGTTGGCGTTGGCCCACTGCAGATCGCCGAAGTTCTGGGCGCTGGGGGCGTTGGCATTCTTGACGGCATAGGTGTCGGTCAGATGACCGGAGGGCTGACCGCACCGGAGAGGATGTCGCCACGCCATAGAAGCCGTAGCCGCCCGGCAGACCCACCTGCAGGATGGCGTCAACACCGTCATTGTCCTCAATCTCCTGCACCTCCATGGCGCTGGCGTTGTTCAAAAGGACGATGACCTTGCCGCCGTTGGCCGCCTTGGCGGTGACGGCTGCATTGATGAGGTCGCGCTCGTCATCGGACAGGCCCAGCGGGTCGGTCTGGTTCAGGTTCTGGGTGGGGTCAACACCGGCGGTGCCGGGGTTGTAGCTGCCGTTCTCAGAGGCGGAGCGGGCAATCGTGACAATCATGACATTGTTGTCATTCATGCTGTCCTTCCAGCCTGCATCCTGACCGTCCAGTGCAGCCTGGCTCGGCTCCTTGCTGGAGAAAACGCCGGTGGTGGAGGGAGCGTGATGTGGTTGTACTCCACAGTGCCGCCCCAGCTCTGGACCTCGGATTTGTACATCGGCTTGAGGGCCTCGTACATATCGGCTACGGTCTGGTTCAGACCGAAGCCCTTTGCCTTGAAGGCACCGACCATATCGACGGTATCGGCATCGGTTCCGGTGTTTGCAATGTAGCTGGAGCCCATGTCGCCGCCCTGAACGGGATAGTAGCTAGAAAAGCCCAACAGCGTGATCTTCTGGGTTTCGTCCTTCGTCAGCGGCAGTGCGCCGTTGTTCTTCAGCAGGACGCTGCCCTCCTCGCTCATCCGCTCGCCGACATCCTGAATGCCGTGCAGCAGGTCGCTGGTGGAGGTATAGTCCGACTTAAAGGTGTACAGGTCAGCACCGTCCGTCTCCTCGGTGACGAGCTGGGTGCTCTTGGTACCAAGGAACTTGTCAATGTCGGTGCGGAAGCCGTCCACAACGGTCGAGGCGCAGACACTAATTGCCAGCAGCGAAGCCGTAGTGGTGGTCACGCCGCGCCAGACGCGGCGGCCGGAATTTTTCTTACTCATGTTTTTCCTCCTTGTATATATCGTAATCGCGTGTAGAGCGCGTTACTTCTGGGGGGGCGGCGGGCAGAGGACTGCCCGCCTACAGGGGTGGTTGCGGTAGGGTGGCCAGTCCCCTGACCGCCGCAGTTGCCGCATTACTTCTTGTTCCGCTTTGCTATCTCGGCCTGCTCACGGGGCAGGTCCTTTTCAACGGTCCAGAACAGGATCAAAATCGCGGCGCCGATGATGTAGCAGACCGTTTCGACCCAGATATAGCTGACTGAGATGGCCGCCTGCACACCGGCGGTCTGGGCTGCGGTGCCCAGCGCGACATCAGCGGCCTGATTGTAGCCGCTGCCGTTGAGCATGGCGCTGAAGATCGAGTTGCAGATGGGGGTAGCTGCGACCATCAGCGAGCTGTAGATGCTCATCGTCAGGCCGTCCGTGCGGATGCCGGTGCGGTATTCGATATGGTCGATAACATCGGCAATCATTGCGAGGATCAGGTAGCAGGCCGGGGACGAACCAAGCACTTGAGCGCTACGCCGATGGCAACGGGAATGATATGACCACCGCCAAGGCCGGCGATAACACCGCCCACGGCACCCAGCGCCATAAACACGCCGCAGACCATCCGCTTGCCGAATTTGTTGGCCAGCGGCACGACAAACACGGCAGCCACAGCCATCGGGATCGCACCCATGATGCTGAGCAGGCTCTGCGAGGCACCCCATGCGTCAGCATTGCCAAAGAAGGTGTTGTCCAGCACCCACTTGCAGTAGTAGCTCATCGAGCCGTTCTTCATCGCGCCGCTCCACTGGAACAGCATGTAGAATGCCATGACGATCCACCACATACGGTCGCTGGTCACAGCCTTGAGCTGCTCACCCAGCGAGGCCGCCTTCTTCGGGGCGGCATCCTCGCCGCGGCCCTCCTCGGTAACACGCTCCCGGGTGAAAAGGAACTGCAGATAAATCGTGATCGCGCTGAAAATGGCCACTGCCAGCATGGCAACGAACCAAAGGTGCTGATTTTCCTTCAGTGCGAAGGAAACGAGCATCGGGAACACCATCGAGCCGCAGCCCATGACGCCCAGACCCGCAATGTTCGTGAAGGAGGCCAGCGCGCCGCGCTGCTTGCTGTCACGGGTCGAAACCGGGATCATCGTAGAGTTGGCGGTGTTGTAGATGGGATAGGCCACGGCGTAGTAAAGGTTATAAGCAACCGCGATCCAGACCATCTTGGCCGCGCCTCAAAGGGGACAACGAACATCAGCACGCTCGCAACCGAAAGCGTCAGCGCCGAGAGCAGAATCCACGGGCGGGCCTTGCCGGCCAGTGCGTGGGTACGCTCAATCAGCTGGCCTACCACGAGGTTGGCCGCTACGATCAGGACGGTCGAAATCAGCTGCAGCGTGGTCAGAAAGCCGAGATCCAGCTTGAGGACATCGGTGAAATAGTTCTGCAGGATGCTTGTAAAGATACCGGAGGAAAGCAGTGCGCCGAACGGGCCGATAAAATAGCCGAGCAACATTTCCGGCATTTTTACATCATCGCTCGTAATGTGGGACCGCGTCAGCGGGGACGACCAGAAATTGGATTTGGATATAGCCATAAGAGAGGGGTCACTCCTTCTTTATCTGATAAGTTGTGGTCAGGGCTGCTCAAAGGCTGCCGCGCACTTCGTGTGTGCCGCTGCCAAGGGTGAACTTCCCTGCCCCGGGCAGCAGGACGCTGCAGACCGTGCCCATCGGCACCGTCACGCGGGCGGTGATTGCACCGTCTGTAAGCTGCCACGCTGCACGAATCTTGCCGTAAGGCGTATCAACAGTGCCGTCGGCTTCGGTCAGGCCGCCGCCGATGAGCGGTGCAAAGCGAAAACACTTATACCCGGCCTCCAGCGGCTCAACGCCCAGCACGCGGCGGTAAAGGAAAGCGCCCACCGCACCGCTGGCATAATGGTTGTAGGAGATCATCTGGTCGGTGCCATCATTGCTGATGGGACACTCGCCATTCTCATCAAGGCCGTCCCAGCGCTCCCACACCGTTGTGCGCCGACTCTGACCTCATACAGCCAGCCGGGGCATTGGGTGTTCAGCAGCATCTTGAAGGCCGTGTCGGCATGTCCGCTGTCGGCCAGTGCGAACAGGATGTACGGTGTGCCGGGAAAGCCGGTGCCGATCTTGTAATCGTTCTTTTCAACGAGCTGCACAAGGTTTTCGGCAGCTTGGCGCGGACATTCTCGGGGAAGATGTTCAGGTACAGCGGCAGCACATAGGCGGTCTGGAACTCGTCCTTTACCCTGCCGCTGCCGTCCGTAAATACGCTGCAGTAGGCATCTGCCACCTTGCGGCTCAAATCCGTGTAAAGGGCGGCGTCCTGATCCTTACCGAGGATGCGTGCAATCGCAGCCAACCGGCTGCTGGTGTAAAAAAGGCTGGCCGTGGCAGTGTACTTGCTGCGCGCCTGCCACTGGCTCATCTTGCACATCGGCGCGACCCAGTCGCCAAAGTGCAGGACGGACGGTGTGTGCCAGATATAGCGGTGCTTTCCGATGCCGAACCCTGCCCAGAAGCGGCAGGCCTTGACATATTTCTGCATTGTGGGGTACATCGTGCGCAGAATGTCGACGCTGCCGGTCGCCTCGTAGAGCGCCCACGGCACATTCACGCAGGCATCGCCCCACCAGTCCACCGCCATCTCGGGCATCGTGGCCGGGAATCCGTAGCCTTGTACGGGCACTGTGTTCGGAATGCCGCCGCCCGGCCGCTGCTCGGCCTTGACATCACGCAGCCATTTTTCAAGAAAACGGCTCAACTCGAAGTTGTAAAGCGCTGTCGGTGCAAAGACATTGATGTCTCCGGTCCATCCCATCCGCTCATCGCGCTGGGGGCAGTCAGTCGGAATATCAACAAAATTGGACTTTGCGCTCCATGTAATGTTGGACTGCAGCCGGTTGAGCAGCTCGTTTGAACAGTGGAAGGCTCCGGCGTGTGCCACATCGGAGTAAAGGGCAACTGCCTCTACCTCGACATCCTCCGGCTTTACGCCCTTGATTCCCGCATAGCGGAAGCCCATATAGGTGAAACGCGGGCTGTAGGTCTGCTTGCCGTCCCGGCAGGTGTAGGCTGCGGTGGCTTTGGCACTGCGCAGGAAGGTCGTGTTCAGTGTGCCGTCTGGGTTCAAGATCTCGGCGTGGCGCACCGTAATGACCTGACCGGCACTGCCCTGCAGCGATATGCGGATAACGCCCGCAAAGTTCTGGCCGAAGTCGTAGATCGTTTCCCCGTCCGGCGCGGTAGTGACGGCCACCGGCTTGAACACCTCATGGGCCGTGACCGGCGCACCGTACTCTGCCGTAATGGCGGGGGTGATCTTCAGGGTCTCGGGGGCAGCGGCGTGCCAGCCATCTGTCTTATGGGTGGCATCATAGGTTTCACCGTCATACAGGTCGGCCATGCGGACGGGGCCGTTCTCAGTGACCTCCCAGCTGCTGTCGGTTCCGATGACCTCCACACTGCCGTCAGCGTACTCGATACGCAGCTCGGCAAGCAGTGCCTGCCGGTCGGCCGTGACGCGGTTTTTGCGGGTAAAAACGAAGCTGCCAACGGCCCAGCCGCCTGCCACTGTGGCAGTCAGCGTGTCATGGCCGGTCAAAAGCTCCGTTACATCGTAGGTCTGATACTGCAGATAGCTCTTGTAGCTTGTAAAGCCGGGGGCAAAATACTGCCGCCCCAGCTTTTGGCCGTTCAGCTCTATCTCATAGATGCCCATAGCGGTTGCATAAAGCCGCGCACGGGCAACGGTCTTTTGCGGTTTCGATCGTTTTGCGAAAGACCATAGGCACGGGGCTGACCTTGGCCTCGGTAAAGGTAAAGGCCGGGTCGCTGATCCACTGACCGCGCCAGGGGGTCTCCATGCGGCCGGTTTCAAAGGTGGTTTCTGCCTCGGCGGCTGCGCCGGTATTATCGGTGACTGTCAGCCGGACACCGTAGGTCGTAAAGGGCAGCAGCGCCGGCCCCTTGTAGGCGGTGCCGGTCTGGCCATCCTGAGGCAGATGAACATTCCAATCGCCGACCTGCAGAATGGCATCCGTAAGCTCGGCATCATTGCGGTCGCTTTGTACCGCGAAGCCGATGCGCGGCGCCGGGCAGTCAGTCACACAGCCTTGGGCCAGATGCTCCACAGTCAGGCGGGTGATCTCCAACATTTGGGTTCCTCCTTCTTTGGCAGGGCTTAAACAGCATCCTGCCGGGGTCGTCCTCTCATTGATGTGAGTGTAGCATACCACGCTTTCTTGCGATTGGCACACATTTTGCACAAAATGCATGTTTTTTGGCATGAACTGAAAAAAGTTTCGTCGCCTTTCACAGGAAAACAGTCCTTCGATTTGTGCAGTCTGCGCATGAGAGGGGTATACCCCCCAACGCAAACAAAAAGAGCCTGTCCGGATTGAACCGGGCAGCTCGCGGCTTATTCGGCCGTCACTTCGGTGGTTTTGTTTTCTTTGATCTCTGGGTTCTCGGGGCTCTGGGCTTAAGACTGTCCAATCCCGTTACATTGATGTTGCGGTCGGTCTTGGCCTGAATGCTGTTGGCGCGGACGATCTCCTTCATGTCGATGCCGGTGGCCTCCTTCATAGCTTCAATGGCCTGAGCCATCAGCACCGGAACATTGCCGGAAATACCGGACACTCCGCCGGCGTCACCACCAATGATGGACACCTTGTCGATGGCGGACAGGGGCTGGGCAACACTCTTTGCAATGTCGGGCAGCACCTTGATCATCATTTCGGCAACGGCGGCATCATTGTACTGCTTGTAGGCCTCTGCTTCTGCTTCATCGCCTCGGCCTCAGCCAGACCCTTCTGGCGGATGGCCTCCGCCTCGGCACGGCCGACCAGTGCAATGCCCTCGGCCTCCTGCTGCTTGGCAAACTTTGCAGCCTCGGCGGCGCGCTCGGCCTCATACTTTTGCG
>ENA-OQLB01000680-OQLB01000680.1-human-gut-metagenome-genome-assembly--contig:-NODE-680-length-17889-cov-4.934129_pt1 | contig 17889 bp, 24 predicted proteins | sample MGYA00242656_ERZ504813 | MGnify/ENA primary metagenome ERZ504813 (study PRJEB26092, sample SAMD00036388) | human gut metagenome | host: Homo sapiens | study: EMG produced TPA metagenomics assembly of... | reverse complement strand
GAAGCCGGAAACCCCTTAGTTTACTAAGGCGCAATTATACACCACCCAGAGGTTGGTGCATTGCGTTCTCCGAAGGCTCCTCGCCGGAGGGCTGTGATTTTCCGCAGTCATGGTCTGCTCCAAATCATACAGGGGACGCTACGCTTCCCCTGCGCTGGCTGCCGCCAGCTACCCTTTTGTGGACTTGCCATCTGGGGACACCTTGCGTTGCAAGCTGTTCCCAGCCGATAAGTTTCATAAAATATAATGCAAATGGAAAGCTAACTTGACATAAAAGAACTATGTGATATAATGGAAGCATGGAAAGTTAACTTTCCATAAGAGAGGAGGATGACATGAAAAATCGCCTGGAAGAATTACGAAAGCAACGAGGCATAAAGCAAGAAGATTTAGCAAATGCATTGGAAGTATCACGACAGACCATCGGCTCTTTGGAAAACGGACGCTATAACCCATCTATTCAGTTGGCATTTAAGATTGCCAGATATTTCAACATGAGTATTGAAGAAATTTTTATTTACGAGGAGGATTGATTATGAAAAAAAGGTTGTTGATTTTAATGACAGTTACAGGAATGATTATTCTACTGGGAGGATTGCTAACATACGGTTTGGGAGTACATGAAATAATACCTGTGCCACGTCCCGACTTAATAGTAGTAGGTACATCTCTCATTGGAATTTTGCTGATTGTATCTGGTGTGTGCGACTTGTTCGTTAAGAAAACCAAAGAAATGGAAATAGAGGAAAATGACGAGAGAAATATTTCGCTTAGTAATGCTGCTATGGCAAGTGGCTTCAAGGTAATGAATGTTACGATTGCTGTTTCTATTTTTGCTTTGATTTTCACCGGATATATGACAGTAGTCCCATGTTTCACTATTATTGGGGCTTATGCTATTGGACAAATTGTATTTATTGTGCGACTTTGGTACTTGCACAAAACTATGTAAATGTATTACTAAATACCCGCCGCCCCCAGCGGCACAACAAGCAGGAAATCTGAAAAGGTATCCTGCTTTTTCTATGTCCAAAAACGGAAAGGAGGAACACAAAATGCCCTGTCCACACAACGAAATCTCTATTGTGCAGCGCAGCCACCGCCAGTCTGCGGTTGCCGCCGCTGCTTACCAGAGCGGCGAAAAGCTGTTCTGTGAATATGACCAGGAAGTAAAACACTACCCGGAAAAGCGTGGTATCGTCCACAATGAAATCCTGCTCCCGGCAAACGCTCCCCTGGAGTACACAGACCGCAACACCCTCTGGAACGCTGCCGAAGCTGTTGAGAAGCAATGGAACTCCCAGCTTGCAAGGCGGTGGGTGCTTTCCATTCCCAGAGAGATACCGCCCGACCAGTACGCCGCCCTTGTACGGGATTTCTGCCGCCAGCAGTTTGTTTCCAAAGGAATGTGCGTGGATTTTGCCATCCATGACAAAGGGGACGGAAACCCACACGCCCATGTCATGCTGACCATGCGGGCAATGGATGAGCGTGGGAAATGGCTTCCCAAGAGCCGCAAGGTCTATGAACTTGATAAGAACGGGGAACGAATCAAGCTCCCGTCCGGCAGGTGGAAAAGCCACAAGGAAGATACGGTTGACTGGAACGACCGCAAATATGGCGAAATCTGGCGGCATGAATGGGAGGTCATCCAAAACCGCTATCTGGAAGCCAACAACCGCCCGGAACGAGTAGATCTCCGTTCTTACGAAAGACAGGGGCTTGATATTATCCCTACCGTCCATGAAGGGGCTGCTGTCCGGCAGATGGAAAAGCGTGGGATTCAGACGAACATCGGCAACCTGAACCGAGAAATCAAAGCCGCCAATAGTTTGATGAAGTCCATCCGGCAGCTTATTAAAAATCTCAAAGGCTGGATTGCGGAGCTTAGCGAAAAGCGGAATGAACTGCTTGCCCAAAAAGCTGCGGAGGAAGCGGTCTTTCTTCCCAATCTGCTGATGAAGTATATGGAGATACGAAAGGCAGAACGGAGCAGCTGGACACGGGCGGGACAAAGCCGGGGGACTTCCAAAGACTTAAAGGCAGTCAGCGAAGCCCTGTCCTATCTCCAGAGAAAGGGACTTTCCACCGTGGAGGATTTGGAAAACTTTATAGAAACGTCCGGGAAATCTGCCGCCGACTACCGAAAGCAGATGAAGCCAAAGGAAACCCGCAGCAACGTGATTGACGCTATCCTTGCCGCCCGGACGGACTGTAAGGAATGTAAGCCCGTTTATGAGAAATACCAGAAGATATTTTTCAAGAAAACTAAGGAAAAATTCAAGCTGGAACACCCGGAGGTTGCCCGGTTTGAGAAAGCCAGTGCCTACCTTGCCAAGCACCCGGACGATAAGGACAGCACGAAAAAGGAGCTTTTGCAGGAACAGGCGAAGCTTGTGGACGAAATCGCAGACTTGAAAGTACCGTTGACCGAGGTGCAGGAAGATTTGAAGAAGCTGTGGACATCCGCTACTGGGTACGGAAAGCCACACCCGGCACAGAGGAAAGCAAAGAGCCGCCCAAGAAGCAGCCCCTCAAAGAAGTCTTGCAGGATAAGGCTGACGAGAAGAGAGCACAGAAAAACGCCCCGGCGCAGACGAAACACAAACAACAGGATATGGAACTTTAACAGGCACTTGCCATTTTCAGATTGAGAATGATAAGTGCCTTTTCTTTTTTACAAGGAGGAATTGATTTGAATGTATTTGAAGCTGTGAAGCAGTCCGTTACGACAAGACAGGCTGCGGAGCATTACGGAATCCGGGTAAACAGAAACGGGATGCTTGCTGCCCGTTCCACAACGATAAGACCCCCAGCATGAAGCTGGACAAGCGTTTCCACTGCTTCGGATGTGGTGCAGATGGGGATGTGATTGATTTTGTAGCTGCCCTGTACGGGCTGGGGAAAAAGGAAGCCGCCGCACAGTTGGCGAGTGACTTCGGGCTTGCCTATGAGGACTGGAAGCCACCGGGCAGGGCAAGGAAGCCCAAGCCCCGGCAGAAATCCCCGGAAGAACAGTTCCGGGAAGCAAAGGCACATTGCTTCCGTGTCCTTGCCGATTATCTACACCTCTTACGGGTATGGAAAACCGACTATGCCCCGCACTCCCCGGAGAAAGCGTTTCATCCCCGGTTCGTGGAAGCCTTGCAGAAGCAAGCCCATGTGGAATATCTGCTGGATGTGCTGCTGTTTGGGGATACGGAGGAAATCGCTTCACTGATTACGGAACATGGAAAGGATGTGATACAGCTTGAACAGCGAATGGCAGAGCTTGCAGCCGCAGACGCAGCAAGAACTAAAAAACACCATGAACGCCATGCAGCCGCCCCAGAGCGTTGAGGAAGTAAAGGCAACTCTGGAAACCACCGAGAAAGGCGGTGTCCGCCAGAGCATACGGAACTGCCTGACCGTATTCCAGCGTGACCCGGTGCTTGCCGGGGCAATCGCCTATAACATCCTGACCGACCGAAAGGACATCATAAAGCCCATCGGTTTTCACAGAGAAAGCACAGCCCTGACCGATACAGACATGAAGTATCTGCTTCTCTATCTGGAGGAAACCTACGGGCTGACCAGTGAGAAAAAGATTGAAACCGCCATCGGGATTGTGGCGAATGAGAATAAGTACCACCCCATCCGGGATTTTCTGAACAGCCTTGCATGGGACGGGACGGAGCGCATCCGCTTCTGTCTGCGGCACTTTCTGGGGGCGGATGTGGACGATTACACCTATGAAGCCTAAAGCTGTTTCTTTTGGGGGCGATTACAAGGGCATTTAAGCCGGAAGCAAGTTTGAAATCATGCTGTGTCTGGTAGGCGGTCAGGGGGCTGGCAAGTCCACCTTCTTCCGTCTGCTGGCAGTCCGGGACGAGTGGTTTTCCGATGATTTGCGGAAGCTGGACGATGATAACGTGTACCGCAAGCTGCAAGGTCACTGGATAATTGAAATGTCGGAAATGATGGCAACCGCCAATGCCAAGAGCATTGAGGAAATCAAGTCTTTTCTAAGCCGACAGAAAGAGGTTTATAAGATACCCTATGAAACCCACCCGGCAGACCGTCCCCGTCAGTGCGTGTTCGGCGGTACTTCCAACGCCCTTGACTTTCTCCCCCTTGACCGTTCCGGCAACCGCCGATTTATCCCGGTCATGGTGTACCCGGAGCAAGCCGAGGTTCACATTTTGGAGGACGAAGCCGCTTCCAGAGCCTATATCAGCCAGATGTGGGCGGAAGCAATGGAGATTTACCGAAGCGGCAGGTACAAGCTGTCATTCAGCCAGCCATGCAGCGGTATCTCAAAGAACACCAGCGGGATTTTATGCCGGAGGACACCAAAGCCGGGATGATACAGGCTTACCTTGATAAGTACACCGGGGAAACGGTCTGTTCCAAGCAGCTCTACAAGGAAGCCTTAAATCACACCTTTGACGAGCCGAAGCAATGGGAAATCCGGGAAATCAACGAGATAATGAACCAGTGCATTACCGGGTGGAACTACTTTTCCAATCCAAGAATGTTTGCGGAATATGGCAGACAAAAGGGCTGGGAGCGTGAAATCCCGCAACGGACACCGACAACCCGCCCGAAAAATCTATGGACGGTTTTGTGGAGGTCACGGAGCAGATGGAGCTTCCATTCTGAAAATGACAGCCCGTTGCCGACTTCGTTGCTATCCCGTTGCCGAGCCGGTTGCCGGGGAAAAACCCATAACTGCGGGCTTTTCTCCCCTATGACAACCAAAACAACAGAAAAATAAAAGAAAAGTATAAATAGTAACCACCGCCAGATTGAGATTGTTTGCAAGGTCTTTTGAAGCCCGTTGCCGGACTTCGTTGCCGACACCCTCTGTCTGGCTATTTTCATGTATGGAGGATAACTGCCTATGGCAAAAAACAAAACAGAGATTCATGTGACCACTGTATTTGACGGGGAGCTGGACGCCACCGATGTGTTCGTCAGCCTGATTTCCCAGAAATACGGAAAAACAAATATAAAAGAATATCTTGCTAAAAAGAAAGATATGGAGTATAATGAAGATGAGGTTCAAAAGAGCCAGATACCGTCTGGATTGTGTGGGTAAATGGCTATGATGAACGAAATGGAATACAGAACAATCGGTTCGGCACTTGCCGGGGGCTATCGTGCGGCGGTCTATTGCAGGCTGTCAAAGGACGATGACCTTCAAGGCGAAAGTGCCAGTATCGCAAACCAGCGTGATATGCTGGAAAAATACTGCGAAAAGCAGGGATGGGAGGTTGTGGCAGTCTATCAGGACGATGGTTTCACAGGTCTTAATATGGAGCGTCCTGATTTACAGAGAATGTTGAGAGCCATTGAGCGCAGGCAGATCAACCTTGTCATCACGAAGGATTATTGTGCGATAATAGGACTAAATCAGAAAGGCCTTGAAAACCAAGGCATTCTGGCTTAGTCCCTTCTTTTTTTGACCGAAAACAAAGGACTTTCACAATAATCAAGCAAGCCGGAGTGTGCCGCTGCACACTTCCGGCAGAAGGAGGATATAGTGGGTGCTATCAAAGTCTTCTTGAAGGAGGTTCTGCTTCCAATCGCGCTTGCGTTCTGCCTCGCGTCATTTCTCAAGCCGATCTATATGCCTGACGGCGTATGTGACTACTTCCTTATGTGGATCTGCGTCGGCTTGCCATTCGGCATCCGGAGGATGTGCCTCTGGCTCGTTCCCAGCGGCTACGGTATCTCCGGCTCAGTCGGCATCTTCGCATTGAACTTAATCATAGGCGGTCTTATCGGAGGACTTGCCTTCTTCATCGGGCTGCTGCTCGGTGTCATTCATACCATCCGAGAAATCATCTGAACTACATCGTAAACGAAGAGGGTTTGTTTCTTCTCCAATTTGGAGTAAGAAGCAAACCCTCTTTTTTGTTGCCCAAAAGCCGGAATATTTGCTGGCGATGCGGCGAAGGAAAGGAGTTTTTAAGCATGAAACGCATGACAGCCGGTGATCTGCAAGCACTGGAATTGCTGATGCAGACCATACCCGGCTTTGAGCATTTTGACAGCGGCGCGGATGGCATTCTCCCTGAGTGCCGAAGCTGCCGCTTTCACCGTCCTCACTGGAAATATCAGTCCTGCGTGTTTGCAGAGTGTCCCTACTGCTGCAATTCCGTTTCTACACTCAAAAATCAAAGTGGCACATCTGATGCCGGAAAGGAAACCTGTCATGGATAACAAAATCGAAGTCTTCAAGAATGAACAGTTCGGTGAGGTGAGGACGATCCTCGACGGAGAAACACTTCTGTTCTGCGGCTCAGATGTTGCAAGAGCATTGGGATATGCCAGACCCGGCAAGGCAATTATTGACCATTGCAAGGGTGTCCTAAAACGGGACACCCTTACGAGCGGCGGTACGCAGTCCCTTTCCTACATTACGGAGGGTGATGTTTACAGGCTAATTGTCCATAGCAAACTCCCCTCGGCGGAAAGATTTGAACACTGGCTGTTCGATGAGGTTGTTCCCATGATCCGCAAGACCGGCTGCTACATGACGGAATCCCTGCTGGACCGCATTCAGAAGGAACCGGCGGTCATCATAGAGCTTGCGCAGACCTTGCTCAAGGAAACGAATCGCGCCAATGCCCTTGAAGCGGAGCTGGGCATCGCAAGACCGAAAGCCGATTACTTTGACGCCTTCGTCAATCCAGATGATTGCACCAACATTCGCACCACGGCGAAGGAACTGAAAATCCCGGAGCGCAAGTTCGTCAAATTCCTGCTTAACGAAGGGTATCTGTTCCGCTCTCCCTCCGGTCAGCTTCTTCCTACAACAAGAAGAGCAACGAAGGACTCTTCATCGTCCGGGATTTCGTGACCTTCCGCTATACCGGCTCTCAGACCTACTTCACCCCGAAGGGCAAGAACGTCATCCGCATCCGCTACTTTGGAATCTGCGGCGTTGAAGTATCTACGGAAATGGCAGGGTGATCATGTGTCAGTCTATCGCGTCAATAAAACCCGTGACTTCACGGTCATGGGCAATACCCACCTGAGAGATAAGAACCTCTCCCTCAAAGCAGTCGGTCTTCTCTCAAAGATGCTGTCCTTCAACGACGGCTGGCAGTTCTCCACCCGTGGTCTTGCGGCACTCTGCAAGGAAGGTCCCGACGCCATACTTTCGGCACTCAAGGAGCTTGAGGAAAACGGCTACCTTGTCCGTCACCGTGGCAGAGATGATAAGGGCAGAATGGTCAGCACGGAGTTCGACATCTATGAGATGCCGCAAGCCGGTTTGCCACACAGGGATAATCCACACAGGGAAAATCCCGATGTGGAGAATCCAGACGTGGAGAATCCCCATAGGGAAAATCCCGCACAAAGAAATACTATCCAAGTAATTACTCAAGAAAGAAATACTCTCTCAAAGAACTATCAATCCATCAATCTTGATGGGATGGACAGGATGGATGAGCGAAGCGAGTATGAAGAGATTATCAAAGAGAATCTTGACTACAACATTCTCTGTCAGGATCCGAAGTTCGATAAAGACCGCTTCCGGGAGATCATGGACATCATGCTGGATGCCGTCTGCTCTACCGCTCCGACCATCCGTATCAATGGCGAGGATATGCCGCAGCAAGTGGTTAAGTCCCGCTTTCTCAAGCTGAATAGCAGCCACATAGAGTACGTTCTGGAAGCAATGAACAAGAACCCGTCAGACATCCGTAATATCCGGGCGTACCTGTTGACCGCTCTGTATAACGCCTCTCTGACGATAGACAATTACTACTCCGCGCTCGTCAATCATGATTTCTACGGGCAGGCAGATCGGCAGGGTCAAAGAAGCGAAGACCTACGATTATAGCCTTTGTGAAGACACTCTTTAATGAATACCATCGTGAGCAATGCTCGGAAAGGAGGACAGTGTAAATGAAAATTATCTATCGCCGGATTGTGCCGCCTTAGCTGTGGCAGCAGTCCCCATAATCATTCCAACGAAAGGAGGTAAACGCCGCAATGCAGGATGAAGTAAATACCAAAGTTGTTGCAATCATGATCAAGGGCGGCAAAATCTCAGCCGAGGTGCTGAAAAAGGCGCTGGACAAGTTCGTTCAGGAGATTGAGAAGGCGCAGAAGCAGATGCAGCAGCCCAAAACCTATCGCGGCAAGCAGTCCATCAAGCATCTGATGAGCCAGAACGCCGCTATCTCCAACATCGAAGTGACGGATGGCAACATCAAGTCTTTGAGCGGACTGCCAGCAAATACGGTCTGGACTTTGCGCTCAAGAAGGACGTTTCCATCGAGCCGCCAAACTATCTTGTCTTCTTCAAGGGGCGGGACGTTGATGTGATGACCGCCGCTTCAAGGAGTTCTCCGCCAAGACGGTCAAGCAGAAGGAACAGCCGTCCATCCGGCACAAGCTGGATCAGGAGAAAGCCCAGAGCAAGGCGCAGCACAAGGAGAAGGTCAAGGTCAAAACCAAGGATCGGGGTGTGGAGCTGTGAACAAGCCCGATGTGAAGAAGCTCATTCTTCTGAACCTTCCGTATGTCTTCGCCTTCTACTTCGCGGATAAGATCGCCGCCGTGTTTCGTCTCGCCCCCGGCGCAGCGTTCATCGACAAGCTGACAAACGGCTTTGCCGTGTTCGGCTCTGCCTTTGCAAATCCGCTGCCCAGCTTTCATCCCGTCGATCTTCTCATCGGTCTGTCGGCTGGCGTACTGCTCAAGCTGGCGGTCTATGTCAAGGGCAAGAACCGCAAGAAGTTCCGGCAGGGCGAAGAATACGGATCTGCACGATGGGGTAAGCCGGAGGACATCAAGCCGTACATGGACCCGGAGTTCTCGAACAACGTCATTCTGACGCAGACGGAGTTCCTGACCATGAACAGCCGTCCAAAGCAGCCGAAATACGCCCGCAACAAGAACATCCTTGTCATCGGCGGTTCCGGCTCAGGCAAGACGCGCTTTTTTGTAAAACCAAATCTGATGCAGATGCACAGTTCATACGTTGTCACCGACCCGAAGGGTACAGTGCTGGTGGAGTGCGGCAAAATGCTCGAAAAGGGCGGCTATGTCATCAAGTCGCTGAACACCATCAATTTCAAGAAATCCATGCACTACAACCCATTCGCGTATATCCGCAGCGAGAAGGACATCCTCAAGCTGGTCAATACGATCATCGTCAACACGAAGGGAGATGGCGATAAGTCCGGCGAAGATTTTTGGGTGAAGGCGGAGAAACTGTACTATACAGCCTCATCGGTTACATCTGGTATGAGGCACCCGATCACGAGAAAAACTTTACTACCCTGCTCGAAATGATCAACGCCTCGGAAGCCAGAGAGGACGATGAGACCTTCAAGAATCCCGTGGACAAGATGTTCGACGAGCTGGAAGCCCGTGACCCGGATCACTTCGCGGTCAAGCAATACCGCAAATACAAGCTGGCGGCTGGCAAAACTGCAAAGTCGATTTTAATTTCCTGCGGTGCAAGGCTTGCCCCATTCGACATCGCAGAGCTGCGGGAGCTGATGAGCTACGATGAAATGGAGCTGGACACCATCGGAGACCGAAAGACGGCATTGTTCGTCATCATTTCCGATACCGATGACACCTTCAATTTTGTCGTGGCGATCATGTATTCCCAACTCTTCAACCTTCTCTGCGACAAGGCAGATGACGTTTACAACGGACGGCTTCCCGTCCATGTGCGCTGTCTGCTCGATGAGTTTGCGAACATCGGTCAAATCCCGAAGTTTGATAAGCTCATCGCAACCATCCGAAGCCGGGAAATCTCGGCGTCAATCATCTTGCAGTCCCAGTCTCAGCTCAAGACCATCTACAAGGAAGCGGCAGACACCATCACAGGCAACTGCGACTGCACACTTTTTCTTGGCGGCAAGGAGAAATCCACGCTCAAGGAAATCAGCGAGGTGCTGGGCAAGGAGACAATCGACCTTTACAACACCTCAGAAACCCGTTCCAACAACAACTCCTATGGCTTGAACTATCAGAAGACCGGCAAGGAACTGATGTCTCAGGATGAGATCGCCGTCATGGACGGAGCTAAGTGCATTTTACAGCTTCGAGGCGTGAGACCTTTTCTCAGTAACAAATACGACATTACAAAGCATCCAAAGTACCGGCAGCTCTCCGACTATGATAAGCGGAACGCCTTTGACATCGAGAAGTACCGGCAGCACAAGCTGGTAGTCAAGCCCGATGACACATTCGACCTCTATGATATGGGCGAGGTCGAAGCGGATTAAAGCCCCGTCGCTGCACTGCGCAGTGGGTACAGCCTGATGGCTCCCAAAGCAGAACAGCGACGGGGCTTCTTTTTTTTATGCCCATTTTCAAAAATACACAACCAATCTTTTTCAAATCAAGGAGGAAAATCTATGGCTTTCATCAATCAGGCTGTCACGGTTCTTCAGACGCTCGTTATCGCCCTCGGCGCAGGTCTCGCGGTGTGGGGTGTTGTCAACCTCATGGAAGGCTACGGCAACGACAACCCCGGCGCCAAGTCTCAGGGCATCAAGCAGCTCATGGCTGGCGGCGGTGTGGTGCTGATCGGCACGACCCTCATCCCCCTGCTCTCCGGTTTGTTCGGCTAATCCACGGCAAGCCCAGCTTAACCGAAGGGTGGTGAAATATTGGGCAGCATTTTAGAAAAGATCGAACAGGCTCTCAAGGATATGCTGATCGGATGGATCGAGAGCAACCTGACCAATATGTTCACCGATGTCAACGAGAAGGTAGGAACGATTGCCGCCGAGGTCGGGCAAACTCCGTCCGGCTGGAACGGCGGCGTGTACCAGATGATCCGGGGACTATCCGAAAACGTGATAGTCCCCATCGCTGGTATCATCATCACCTTCGTTTTGTGCTACGAGCTGATTTCCATGATCACCGAGAAAAACAACCTTCACGACATGGACACTTGGATGTTCTTCAAGTGGTTTTTCAAGGCGGCTGTGGCGATCTATCTCGTGACGCACACCTTTGACATCGTGATGGCAGTATTCGACATCGGGCAGAACGTAGTTTCCGGTGCAGCCGGTGTCATTCACGGCAACACCAGCATTGATATTGATTCGACGATTGCGCAGATGCGTACCGGCATGGAGAACATGGGCGTCGGAGAACTGCTCGGTCTGTCAATAGAAACGCTTCTGATCAGCTTGTGCCTCAAAATCATGGCGATCCTCATTACGGTCATTCTCTACGGGCGCATGATTGAGATTTACTGCACCGTGAGTATTGCGCCTATTCCCATCGCAACCATGAGCAACCGCGAATGGGGCAGCATCGGCACGAATTATCTGAAAGGCTTGTTTGCTCTGGCATTTCAGGGCTTTCTCATCATGGTCTGCGTCGGCATCTATGCGGTGCTGATCAACGGCATGATCATCGCAGACAACATTCATTCGGCTCTGTTCTCTGTGGCAGCGTATACGGTCATTCTATGCTTCTCGCTGTTCAAGACCGGAAGCCTCGCAAAATCCATTTTCCATGCGCACTAAGGAGGTCGGCAGCATGAAGAAGTACAGCATCATCTACGCCGATCCCCCTTGGGCGTATCGGACTTACTCCAAGAAGGGACAGGGACGGTCGGCAGAAAGCCACTACCCGACAATGTGCATTGAAGACATCAAGGCACTTCCGGTCGGTGAGCTTGCCGCGAAGGACTGCGCCCTGTTCCTCTGGATCACGTTCCCGTGCCTCTGTGAAGCACTCGAAGTGCTGACGGCATGGGGATTTTCCTATAAGACCGTGGCTTTTGTATGGGTGAAGCAAAACCGTAAGAACGACGATCTCTTTACCGGCATGGGCTACTGGACAAGGGCGAATGCCGAAATCTGCATCCTTGCTACGAAGGGACATCCGAAGCGTGTTGACGCCGGTGTGCGTCAGGTCATCCTCAGCCACATTGAAGAGCATTCCAAAAAGCCGGATGAAGCGCGGGAGCGCATTGTTCGGCTCATGGGAGACCTTCCCCGCGTAGAGCTTTTTGCCCGTCAGTCTCCCGAAGGCTGGGATGTTTGGGGCAACGAGGTCGAATGCACGGCGCATCTTCCTATGGAGGAAACACCATGCTGCGGCTAAGACCCATCTCTCTTCGTGACGCCAACGAGTACGTCCGGCAGCATCACCGGCATCATAAGCCGGTTGCCGGTCACAAGTTTCCATCGGCTGTGAAGCAGACGGTGAGCTGGTCGGCGTAATCATCGCTGGGCGTCCCGTCAGCCGGTATCTGGATGACGGCTTCACAATGGAGGTTACAAGGCTATGCACCAACGGGGCGAAGAACGCTTGCAGCTTTCTCTACGGCGCGGCGGCAAGAGCTGCTGCGGCTATGGGCTATAAGCGCATCATCACCTACACGCTGGACAGCGAAAACGGTGCAAGCTTCGGCTTCCGGCTGGATTTGTCAAGGCAAAGCGGGTGGGCTTCGCTGGACAGGCAAGCGTCAGCCGAAGGAGGATCAATATCCCGCACAAATGAAGCTGCGCTACGAAAAGCAGCTTAGAAAGGAGGAAACAGTCAATGGCATTTGTTCCGGTCCCGAAGGATCTTAACCGCGTCAAAACGAAGGTCATGTTCAACCTGACCAAGCGACAGCTCATTTGTTTTTCCATCGCTGCGGCAGTCGGCGTCCCGATCTTCTTTCTGGCAAAGGCGCATCTCGACTTGTCTACGGCGGCAATGCTGATGGTGGTGATCATGCTTCCGTTCATCTTCTTCGCGCTTTACGAGAAGGACGGTCAGCCCGCCGAAAAGTATCTGTACCACATCGTACAGTCCATGTTCATCCGGGACAAGGTGCGTCCCTATCGCACGAACAATCTCTACGCTGAGATTCAGCAGAAAATCAAAGAACAGGAGGAATTGCAGCTTGAACAACAGCACAGCAAAGGCAAAGCCTAAGATGACGGTCAAAAACGGTGTCGTTTACGGCAATGCCCTTTCCGCTCAGGAAAAGAAGCGGATCGTCATGCAGAAGAAAAAGGACAGGAACGCAAAGAAAGTCCGCAAGTCCGCCCAGCAGACCATCCCCTATGTGGAGATGTGCCGTGACGGTATCTGTAAGGTGAACAGCCGCCTCTACACGAAGTCCATCGCCTTTGAGGACATCAACTACCAGCTTGCGCAGAACGAGGACAAAACTGCCATCTTTGAGAACTGGTGCGACTTTCTGAACTACTTCGACAGCTCGATCTTCGTCCAGCTCTCCTTCATCAATCAGAAGGCAAGCCTGAATGAGTTTCGCAAGCGCATCAACATTCCGGCACAGGAGGACGCCTTCAACGACATCCGCTCCGAGTATTCCGGTATGCTGCAAAACCAGCTCAGCCAGGACAACAACGCTGATCAAGAAGAAGTACATCACCTTCGGCATTGAGGCGGACTCCCTCCGCACGGCAAAGCCGAAGCTCGAACGCATTGAAACCGACATCCTCAACAACTTCAAAACTCTCGGCGTGAAAACCGAGCCGCTGTCCGGCTATGAGCGGCTGAAAGTGCTTCATGATGTGTTCAACATGGACACCAATGAGCCGTTCCGCTTTTCCTTTGACATGGTAGCCCGGACGGGACTCAGCACGAAGGACTTCATCGCGCCCACTTCCTTTGACTTCCGTGAAGGCAAGTGCTTCAAGATGGGCAGAACCATCGGCGCGGTGAGCTTCCTGCAAATCCTCGCGCGGAACTCAATGACCGTATGCTTGCCGACTTCCTTGAGATGGACAGCAACATCACGGTCAATTTTCATATCCGGACGATTGACCAGGCGAAGGCAATCAAGAGCATCAAGATGAAGATCACCGACCTCGACAAGATGAAGATCGAAGAGCAGAAAAAGGCAGTCCGCTCCGGCTACGATATGGACATTATCCCGTCCGATCTCGCCACCTTCGGCGGTGAGGCAAAGCGTCTGTTGCAGGATCTCCAGACCCGCAACGAGAGACTGTTCCTTGTGACCATCCTCATCATGAACACGGCAACCAATCGCCAGAAGCTCGAAAATGCGGTGTTCCAGACCGCCGCCATCGCCCAGAAGTACAACTGTGCGCTCAAGCGTCTTGACTTCCAGCAGGAGGAAGGCTGATGTCCTCTCTGCCTATCGGCGTCAATCAGGTGGAGATTGAGCGCGGGCTGACTACTTCCAGCACAGCGGTTTTCGTGCCGTTCACCACGCAGGAGCTTTTTCAGGGCGGCGAAGCTCTCTACTACGGGCTGAACGCGCTGTCCAACAACATGATTATGGTTGACCGCAAGCAGCTCAAAAATCCCAACGGGCTAATCTTGGGTACGCCCGGTTCCGGTAAGTCCTTCTCCGCAAAGCGCGAAATGACGAACGCCTTCCTCATCACAGAGGATGACATCATCGTCTGCGACCCCGAAGCCGAGTATTTCCCCCTCGTGCAGAAGCTCAGCGGTCAGGTCATCCGCATCTCGCCGGTCAGCACGGATTACATCAATCCGCTGGACATCAACACGAACTACTCCGAAGAGGAAAACCCGCTGACGCTGAAATCCGACTTCATTCTCTCCATGTGCGAGCTGATTGTCGGCGGCAAGGACGGCTTGCAGCCGGTTGAGAAGACCATCATTGACCGCAGTGTCCGCATGGTTTATCAGGAGTTCCTTGCAGACCCCAAGCCGGAGAAAATGCCGATCCTCGAAGACCTCTACAACATTCTGAGAAATCAGAAGGAGCCGGAGGCACAGCGCATCGCAACCGCCCTCGAAATCTATGTTCACGGCTCTCTGAACGTCTTCAATCACAGAACGAATGTGGATGTCAACAACCGCTTCGTTTGCTATGACATCCGAGAACTCGGCAAGCAGCTCAAGAAGCTCGGTATGCTGATTGTGCAGGATCAGGTGTGGAACAGAGTCACCATCAACCGCGCCCAGCATAAGGCAACGCGCTATTACATGGACGAGTTCCATCTGCTCTTGAAGGAGGAACAGACCGCCGCATACAGCGTGGAAATCTGGAAGCGTTTCAGAAAGTGGGGCGGCATTCCCACCGGCATCACCCAGAACGTCAAGGATCTGCTTGCGTCCCGCGAGGTAGAGAACATCTTTGAAAACTCGGATTTCGTCTACCTTCTGAATCAGGCGTCCGGAGACCGTCAGATTCTCTCGAAGGCGCTGAACATCTCGCCCAGCCAGCAGAACTACATCACCAATTCCAACGCCGGTGAGGGGCTGATCTTCTACGGCTCCACCATCGTGCCTTTCAAGGACGATTTTCCCAAGAATACGCAGCTCTATCGCATCATGACCACCAAGCCCGAAGAAACCGTACAGAACTAAGGAGGATTTTGAATATGGATAAGAACTTTAACCTTGAGAACGCCAAGAGCATCATCGCAGAAGCCAGCGGTGTTCCCGTAAATACCACGTTCGGCAGCATCACCAAGCCGATTGACCTTCTGCTTGAGGTTATCGACATGAGCGCCGATCTCATCGCCCTCATCCACGAGGAAACCGAGCTGAAAAAGCATCATCGCGCCTATCTCCACGTTCATGAGGAACTGGAGGACTGCGCCGATGAGATGGCAGCGCGTATGCAGGAGATTTTCGACGAGACTACTGACTGCGTAATTGGGCTGATGAAGGATGTCCATGAGACTTTCCGTGTCCGTAAGCAGGAAGCGGCTGAAGACGATGCCGAAACCGTCACCATCGCAAAGAAAGACTACGAGACCATGATCGACGATCTGCTCACGATGTCCGAAATCATTCAGTGCGTCGCAGATATGCGCACGCAGGATGTGAAGGCAATCCGCGAGTTCGGCAAGTTTGTCCCCGCCTTTGCCGCCTTTGAGAAGAACCGCCTGAGCCTCTATCGTGAGGCGGCTAAGGAAGCCGAGGAAATCTTCGACCGTTGGGCGGACGAGATTGACGATCTCGACGAGGACTTCACGGAAGATGAGGATTACGAGCCGGACGAGTATTACTCCGACTGATGCCCATTGAATGTTGTCGGGTTTTACAGCCAACATTTCAATGGAAACACAAATCCAACAGAACAGGAGGTACACCACCATACAACTTGACATCATTCATACCGGCGATTGTCTCAAAATCCTGAAAACTCTGCCCGATGATAGCGTTCATTGCTGTGTGACGTCCCCTCCGTATTACGCGCTCCGCGATTACGGCATGGAGGCTCAGATCGGCAGAGAGACAACGCCGAAGGAATATATCTCGCGCCTGACGGAAGTGTTTACCGAAGTCAGGCGCGTTTTGCGTCCGGATGGAACGCTCTGGCTGAACATCTCGGACACCTACGCCGGGAAAGGCAATCAGGGCGATTTCGTTGACCCGAAGAACCCCAACGGCAGAAACGGTCAGGCTGTGGCTCTCAACAACAAGGTTGAGGCTGCAAGCCGAAGGACATGATCGGCATTCCGTGGATGCTGGCTTTTGCCCTCCGTGATACCGGCTGGTATCTGCGCAACGACATCATCTGGATGAAGGATAACCCCATGCCGGAGAGCGTCAAAGACCGCTGCGCCCGCTGCTATGAGCATATTTTCCTGTTCTCCAAGTCGAAGAAGTATTTCTTTGACTACAAGGCGATCTCAGAGCCGATTGCCCCCGCAACGGCAGAACGCCTCAAGCGCGGCATGAAGGGCGGCAACAAGTACGGCAAGCCTGTTCCCGGTCAGCCTCAGCCGCAGTCCATCAACCGCCCGCGTGAGCATGGTGAGATCAAGGACGCAGACATCAATCCGCTCCGCAATAAGCGCGATGTCTGGAAGATCAACACCGTTCCCTTCAAGGGCGGTCATTACGCCGCCTACCCTCCGAAGCTGGTTGAAACCTGTCTTCTCGCCGGTTGTCCCGAAGGCGGCATTGTGCTTGACCCGTTCATGGGAAGCGGCACAACCGGCATGGTTGCCTCACAGATGGGGCGTCATTTCATCGGCATCGAGCTGAATCCGGCGTACACCGAGCTTGCCTACAAGCGGATTGGAGGTGAAATCTGATGTCCAAGGAACCGGAACTCAAAGCCCGTGACAAGGTGGTCGTGCGGATGACGCGGGAAGGCGCGGTTGAGGAAAACCTGACGGCTGGCACCGAGCAGCGTGTGTCAAAGAGGCTGGAAGATGCGGAGCTGGTGAAGCCCGGTGAGACAGTCGAGCCTTCCGAAGCTCTTTCCCCAGAGGAACAGAAAAAGGTGCAGAAGCGCCGTCAGCAGCGTCAGTTTCAGGCGGAACACGCCGAGGATAATGACACACAGCTGCCCTCGGAAACGTCCGTCACAGAAGAGAAAAGGACTGAAAATCCACCCCAGAATGTACCCGAACCGCTGCCTTCGGAAACGCCGTTCAAGCCTCCTGCTTTGGAGCAGCACGGCGTTTCTTCGCACACCGGCACGGTGATTGCCGAAACGGTTGTTACGCACAAGCTGCGCAAGACCTCTGTGGTGGAAGCTGTGGATGCAGACACCGTTCTCTCTCAAGCGGCGGAGACTTCCTCTGCAAAGCCGATCATCGACGATGCCGTCCCGCCCACGAAGCGGATGCAGAAGCTCGAAAGGAAGTCCGAGAAGGCACATGAGCGACTGGACGCTGCCCGTGAGAAGCTGCCCACGCACAAGGTTCTCAAGAAAGAGCGTGTCTTTGATGAAGAGACCGGCAAGGGCAAAACACGCCTTCATTTTGAGGATGAGCTGAAAAAGCCCAAAGGCAAAGGCAAGCTGCAATTTGAAGCAGATAAAACCGTCCGCAAGGTCGGTGACACCCTCGTCTCCGGCATTCATGGCAAAATCCATGAGGTCGAGCAGGAAACTCGGCGGTTGAGGCGGCGCATAAAACGGAGATCGTCGCTGAGACTGCCAGCTCGACAGGTTCAGGCATCATGGAAGTAGCGTCACAAGCCTACGAGAGG
>ENA-OQLB01000679-OQLB01000679.1-human-gut-metagenome-genome-assembly--contig:-NODE-679-length-17907-cov-4.849100_pt1 | contig 17907 bp, 17 predicted proteins | sample MGYA00242656_ERZ504813 | MGnify/ENA primary metagenome ERZ504813 (study PRJEB26092, sample SAMD00036388) | human gut metagenome | host: Homo sapiens | study: EMG produced TPA metagenomics assembly of... | reverse complement strand
CATAGCGCAGCCTTTAACCCTGCATTCGATGTATAAAAGGTTCTGCCCCGCTCCAATGAGTAAATTCCTTCTTCCCTGACTCTCCATGGTGTATCAAAATCCGGTTCCCCTACACCTAAGGAAATGGCATCCGGCATCTCGCTTACAATGTCAAAAAACTTGCGGATTCCGGATGGTTCCAGACTTACAACTCTCTTTGATAAAAAATCTCTCATTATGGAGTCACCGCCTGTCTCTCATCCACTTTCTTTGCTTCAAGAACAGTTCCATGATCTTTATATTTCTTCAATACAAAATGTGTTACTGTACTGACAACAGATTCCAGTGGTGCTAATTTGGATGATGTGAACATAGAGATCTCTTTCATCGTCTTTCCTTCTAACATAACCATGAAATCATATCCCCCAGACATCAGATAAACGGCTTTTACTTCTGGAAAATTATAAATACGTTCTGCAATGCGGTCGAATCCCTGACCTCTTTGTGGTGTTACTTTTACCTCGATCATCGCTGTCAGTTGATCCTTGCTTGTATTGTCCCAGTTGATCAAAGTATGATACCCACAGATGATATGTTCTTTTTCCATATCTGCGATCTCATTGGCGACTTCCGTCTCCGCGACATCTAGCATCACCGCCAGATCATGGATCGCTAAACGACTGTTTTTCTCGATCAATTTTAAAATCAGTTCTCTTAATTCTGTGTTCATACTGTTTCCTCCATTTTTCTCTCTGAAAATTATCTGCGATTATTTTCAGAATATATTTTATATAACTCGTCCTGTCTAGGTGCCTCCAGATTCGCTGCCTTTCCCTGACGATAGATTACTTTATCTCTGGAATCTGTTGTATGACCAATAATGGTTGCTTTGATGCCTGCCTGTTCCAGTTCATTGACTAATGTTCTTCCATGATCTGTTGTGATCAGCATAGATCCACTTGAAATCAACTGATATGGATTCAGATCATATCGTTCACAAAATTCGATCGTATGTTGTCTTAATGGAATATCTTCGATACAAACTTCCACCCCGACACCAGATGCTTTGGAAATCTCCCATAAAGCACCATAAACTCCGCTTTCTGTGATATCATGCATACAAGATGCATATTTTCTGGCGATCAGACCTTCTGGCACGACAGAGATATCCTCTAGAAATGCCTTTGCATCATCAATAAATGTATCAGAAAACCATTCTTTTAACTCGTCTTCTTTTTCATTTGCGATGATTCCCGTTCCTTCCATACCAAGATATTTTGTGACTACGATATCCTGACCTGGTTTCGCCCCGCCAGATAAGATCAATTCATCTTCTTTCACTTTTCCAATCCCTGTCACAGATAATACTGCTGCGTAACCGCTGCCGTAATCTCTGTATGGCCGCCTAATACCATGATATTTAATTTCTCACACTCTGCATTGATCTGCTGCATCATCTTCTTGATCTGTGCTTCCTTGATCATTGGTGGCAGAAGTGCTGTCACCATAAGTCCGATCGTCTCAGCTCCTGCGGATGCAAGATCGTTGGCAGTTACATGAACTGCCAGACGTCCGATCTCTTTTACCGTGCCTGTGATCGGATCTGTTGATGTGACAAATACTTCTCCTTCCTGAAGTTTCAATGCCGCACAATCTTCCCCGATTCCAGGTCCTACTAAGACTTCATCTCTCCTTGTATGCAATTGCTCAAACACAACTTTCTGCAATGCAGATTCTGATAATTTTCCTATTTTCATCCTTAATTTCCTGTGCTTCCCTGAGATTTCACAGCCGCTGATCTCTTCGCTGTTGTAGACTTCTGTGCTGCCGTTGTAGATTTCTGTGCTGCTGTTGTTGTCTCAGATTTCTGTGCTGTTGTTTCTTTTGAATCTTTTTTCTTATCCTTTTTATCGTCTTTTTTATCTTCCGCTTTCTTTGTTCCTACACGATAAACCGTTGGTGTTGACATATATGTGGAAGTATTAAATACCTTTTTGGATACCTGTTTACCATTGATCTTCACAATCTTCCAAAGTCTTGCACTGTATCCTGTATGTCCATAGCTTTCCAAAACTTTCTGTCCTTCGGCAAGCGTATTATCGCTAACTGTACTTTCAGAACTTTCTTTTACCTGTGTTGTCTCAGATAAGAATTCTACCGTACGTTTTGGATCTTTTTTCTTTCCATAGACCGTAAATGTGATCGTTGAACCATTTGCTTTTCCTTCAATATAGATCGGAGTATCGAATGTATTCTTAAACTTCATATCCTTATGCGTTCCTGCGATTGCTGCATCTGCAGATCTTGGTACATAATGTACGGTCATAGAATGTGGAAAACGTTCTACGATCTTTAATTCTGCACGGATAACTGCATTATACAAAGTAGTAGATACCTGGCAGATTCCACCACCATATGTCTGAACCGTCTGTCCATTTTCATAGGAACCTGCGAGTGCATATCCATTTTCTTTTGTAAATGGTGATACGGTTTTATATACAGATAATGTCTCTCCTGGATAAACAATGCTTCCATTAATCTTACTTGCACCATTAGCAACATTTACTTTACGACCATATGGAGATCCACCGTATTCGGTTGTATAAGTTCCAAGTACATCTTTGATCTCTGCCATATCTTTTGATGTATATTTTGCTTTTTTCTTTACAACATCCAGTTCAAATTGATGTTTTCCAGCTTCAACTGCTTTTTTGAAATTCGCAAATGTTTCATTCATATTTAATGTATAACCTGTCTTTTCTTTGATCACGACAAATTTGCCAGCCTTACGTTTCACACTTGCATTTCTTGGTTCTGAAACAATCTTCTTTGTTGCTTTTTTTACATTCTTCTCAAACTTCGCTTTATCATATTTGCGATAAACCGGAAGTTTATGTTTCTTCTCTTTTACATCGGAATACTTGGTAAAAATACTTCCGCTTCTCCCAAGTGCATAAGCTTCTTCCACTGTCTTGTCTGCCTCAGCGAATGCTCCAAGATCTTCGATCTTGCACTTGATCTTTCATCGTCTACATAAAGTGTGATCTTTTCCTGATGAATCTCTTTCATATGAGATTCAATCGCATCTTTTGCTTCTGATCTTGTCATTCCACCGATAGAAATTCCCTCACATGAAACCCCTTTTATGATCTTTCCATCTTTTACTGCACTGCTCACCTTATGGTTAGGTAAAAAGTTCCACCTGCTGCCAAAATAACGATCACTGCGACCGCAATGATAATTTTTTTCTTCATCGTCTCTTCCTTCTTCCTCTCCAAATTCATTCTTACATCATCAAATATCCTGCTAACATTGTTCCAACCATCACAATGATCAGAAGAATCGCAATAACGGATACAAAAAATCTTTTCTTTTTCATTTCTTCATCACTCCATAATTTAATATAATATGATCAATCTTCTTTGATGCTTCTCTCTGTGTCATCTGATCAATATCTAAGCACTCCCCTATCGCATGATATTTCATCAGATTCTCTAGATACTTCTTTTGTTTTGGTGTAGCCGGACGTTCTTTCTTTACCTTGAATTGAAGCTGCTGTGGCTGAAAGATTTCCTCTTCTGTTGGAAATTCTTTCTTCATCTGCTCAAACACAACAGCTGTTGCTAATGCATCATCGTAAGCACGGTGTGCTGCCTGATTCACATAATGATAATGAGCACAGAGTGTCTCCAGCTTCTTATTTTCAAGTCCAGTTAATAACTTCCTTGCTACTTTTAACGTGTCAACTCCTGTTTTCTCAAACGGATACTTAAATGAAGCTGCTGCCATCTTCATAAACTTATAGTCAAACATGACGTTATGTCCAAGAACCGGAAGATCCCCGCTAAATTCCAAAAATTCCTCAACACCTTCTTTCAGTGGAATTCCCTTCCTTAACATATCCCTGCTGATTCCTGTTAAATTGATGATAAAATCACTGACTTCGATCTCTGGATGAATGATACAGTTATACTTTCCACTGATCTTCCCATCTCTGATCTTAACAGCTCCAATTTCAATAATCTGATCTGAATCTGGGGATAACCCCGTTGTCTCCAGATCAAATGCAACATAATCTTTCATCTGTCGTTACCTCTGAGAATTTATACTTATTTGTGCAAGCACAAACGCAATTTATACTTATTGACACTTACATCATATTATACACAAATCAACTTTTTGCCTCAACCCTGTTTTCTACTATATTTTTATGCTTTTTTATGTTACGATTAACCTAGATATAATTAGAAAACAAAGGAGGACGGCAAGATGATAAAGCTGATCGTTTCTGATCTTGACGGAACACTGCTTAACAGCAAACAACAAATCAGTGATCGTACACTCCGTGCGATCAAACAAATTCAAAGAAAGGGACTCCGTCTTTTGATCAATACGGAACAGAATTATTTTGATGCCAAAAAACTCCTCGATGCATACGATATTTCTTGTGATATCGCATGTTTTGGCGGTTCCTGCATCTTTGATACTTCTGGGCACCAGCTGCATGCTTCTTATATTCCAACCAAACGTATCCCTGAGATGCTGCGGATCTTCGGTTCCTGTCGTACTTTTTATGAGATCCACAGTACTCGTGGATTATGTGTCTTGGGTTCCAAGGAAGGATATGCAAATTATCTGTCTTCTGAAGTTGTTCCCGCTTTGAGAGAAGAATTTCCAAGTCAAACACTAGATGAAGAATCTTATATCTGTGAACGACTTGAAAATGCTCATTTTTATGATAATGGACAACTTCTTCTTTCTGAGAATCCACAGATCATTAAAATCACGACACAGTCCTTAGACCAGCAGAAACTTGAACAGCTTACAAACAGCCTTCATACGCAGGTCCCACACTTTGCAGTATCCCATCAGAGTCCATATCGTCTCGATATCACAGCTGTAAATGCATTAAAAGGTGCAGCCGTTCATTTTTATACTGAGAAATATCAGATTTCACTGAAAGATACCATGGTGATCGGTGACAGTGAAAATGATTATTCTATGCTTGGACTTCCTTATATCGAAAGCATTGCCATGGGAAATGCAGATGATATCATTCAGGAGATTTGTCTCCATCACACAACAGATAACGATCACGATGGCGTTGCAATCGTGTTGGAACAGATTCTTTCCAAACAATGATCATTGAAATATATTTTAAAGCAATTTGGAATGTTTTATCTATTCCAATTGTGATACTATAAAGATGAGAAGAAATTACACCCAATACAGGAGGCTATCACATGATTAAATTAATTTCATCCGATATGGATGGTACTCTTCTTGACAGCTATCGTCAGATTACCCCGATCAATGTCGAAGCGATCAAAAGAGCTCAGGAAAATGGTATCAATTTTATTATCAACACAGGACGTGAATATCCAAATGCACGCGGTCTTGTGGAAGCAGCCGGATTAAAATGCGACTTAATCTGCAGTAATGGAGCTTGTGCTTTTGATAAAGATGGAAATCTTTTATTCGAGCATATTCTTGATAAAGAAACTGTCCGCACCATTTTTGATGCATTTAATAAATACGGAATGGAACCTGCATTATTTACAACAGAAGGACGTATTTCTCTTCTTCCATTAGAAGAACGTGAAATTTATACAAGAGATGTATTCATTCCTGCCATTCAGGTCAATCACCCAGATATGAAATATACTTTAGATGATTACCGTGAGTTAGTTGATGATGTTATCTTTGTTGATGGTCAGGAGGCGTTATTAAACAGTGACCACCGCATCCTAAAGATCACATCAAACTCTCCAGATCATGAATCCCTAAAGAAACTACGTGTAGAACTCGAAAAGATTCCGGGACTTGCTGTTGTATCTACGGTTCCAACGGATATTGAGATTACTTCTATCAATGCTCAGAAAGGAAGCTCTTTACTAGATTATGCAAAAAAAGATGGATTAAAACCAGAAGAGATCATCGCGATCGGTGACAGTGAAAATGATTATTCTATGTTATCTATCCCTGGTATTCATTCCGTTGCTATGGAGAATGCTTGTGATATGATCCGCAATATCTGTGTTTACCAGACACGTGCGAATACTCGTGATGGAATTGCTTATATTATTAATTGTATACTTGCAGATCGAGAGAATTTCAAGTTGTGATCTGTAAGTAGTGTTGGTCATGTATGAGTATTTATTATAATTTCCTGTCTACTGCAACATAACCTGAAAACCAATAACGTCCACCAGCTTGAATTTTCTTAATTTTATAATTGAAAGTCTTCAGGTATTTAGAGAAAAAATGAAAGATAGCATGTGAGCAACGATCAAACTCCGTCAATGGAATTCGTGTTGCTCACATGCTATCTTTCATTCTCTAAATACTCGATGACCTTCAACTCATACAAATAAAATAACCTATTTTCGTTTTAATCTCACCACAGTCTCTACATGTGAGCTGTGGCTAAATTGGTCGACGGCGCAGACCTTTTCGACTTCGTAGCCTTGTTCTGATAGTACTTTTAAATCTCTGGCTAGTGTTGCTGGATCACAGCTTACATATACGATTCGTTTGGGTGTCATTTTCACCATTGTTTCTAACAGTTTACTGTCGCATCCCTTTCTTGGTGGGTCAACGACGATCGTGTCTGCATAGACTCCATTTTTCTCGTATTCTCTTGGAAGTACTTCTTCTGCTTTTCCTACGAAGAATTCTGCATTATCAAAGCCATTCATCTTAGCATTTAATCTTGCATCGTCGATGGCTTCTTTGACGATTTCTACTCCATAAACTTTCTTTGCTTTCTGAGCCAGGAATAAGGAAATAGTTCCAATTCCGCAATAGAGATCCCATACGGTTTCTTCGCCTTTTAAATCTGCGTATTCCATAGCTTTTTCGTATAATACTTTTGTTTGTGTTGGATTGACCTGGAAGAAAGATAGTGGTCCGATCTGGTATTTTACATTGCCAATATAATCATAAATGTATGGTTTACCATATACTTCTTCAATCTTGCTTCCCAAGATCCTGTTTGTCTTTTCTTTGTTGATATTGACGCAGATACTTGTCATTCCTTCGACTTCTGTTAAGGAATCTACGAGCATTTCTAAGTTTCTCAGATTCTTTTTGCTCCCATTCACAACAAGACAGACCATGATCTCACCTGTTTTGAATCCGACTCTTGTTACAATGTGGCGGACCAATCCTTTATGGGTCTTTTCGTCATAAGCTGTAATATTGTTTTTCTTCATATAGTCCAAGACTTTTAATAAAATCTGTTCGTTCACTGGATGTTGGATCATACAGTGTGTGCAATCAATAATATGATGCGTCCTTCCTGCATAAAATCCTGTGATAAGATTCCCTTCTTTGTCATATCCGACTGGAAACTGAGCTTTGTTTCGATAGTAAAATGGTTCTTCCATCCCAAGGATCGGTTCCATTTTTTCTTCGATATTTTCTAAGCCTCCAATTCTTTCTAAACAGTTTTTCACTTTATTAAATTTATATTCTAACTGCTTTTCATAAGCTAAATGCTGTAATGTACATCCTCCGCACTGTCTTGCTTTGGAACAGCGTGGGCTGACTCTGTCTTTGGATGCTTCTATGACTTCTTCTACTCTTGCGAAGCCATAATTTTTCTTTGTTTTGATGATCTTTGCACGAACTTTATCTCCGATGACTGCATCTTTTAAAAAGAGGGCATAACCATCTATATGGCCGATGCCCTCTCCTTCATTCCCAATGTCATCGATATAGAGTTCTACGATCTGATTTTTTTTTAAATTCCATACGCACCTCTGTATCTTTTTCTTGGTTAAACTGTTGTATTGATCCTATTTTATTATAATTCTTTTAGATAGAGGTCTTACGGATTCTTGTATCTAATAAACGCTGGAATCCTGACCATTCCTGATCTTCTTTTTGTTTCTCCATGATTTCTGCAAATGTTTCCATCTTCGCGTCTAAATTATCTGCCTGACTTAGTGCAATTGCTTCTAATAATGCAGGTTTCTTTGGAGAACCAAATTCTAATTCTCCGTGATGTGCTAACATACAGTGTTTTACTTCATTTGCAAGTTTTGGTGGGAAACCTGGAATCTCACGGATCAGGCGGTCTAATTTGATCGCTCCCATCACAATGTGTCCAACTAACTGACCTTCATCTGTATAGTCATTCTCTGGAAAGCTTGATAATTCTTCGACTTTCCCCATATCATGCCATAATGCACACATTACGATCAAGTCTCTGTTTAACTGTGGATACAGATTTGCATAGCTTTCGCAAATCTTCGCTACAGATAAACTGTGCTCTAAAAGCCCTCCGATATACCCATGGTGTACGCTTTTTGCTGCGGAATGTACTTTGAATTCTCTTGCAAAATTTTTATCCTTTATAAAGATCTTCTCTGCTAACTGTTTTAAATACTGGTTCTTTGTCTTGCTGATCATTGCAAGAAGCTCTTTGAACATCCCATCAATATCCTTCTTGGTACTTGGCATATAATCTGCCATGTCAAACTCACCTTCCTGAGCTTTACGGATCTGTTGGATGTTTAACTGGTTAGAACCCTGGTAACTTGTTACCTGTCCTCTGACTAAAATGTAGTCCATCGCCTCGAAATGTCCGATCGCATTGGTAAGTTCCCATACCTTTCCGTCGATCATTCCTGTTTTATCTTGTAGTGTCAGGGAATAATATGATTTTCCAAATTTGGATGTTCCCGGTGATTTTGTTTTGCATAAATAAATCTCGGAAACCTGATCTCCTTCGTGCAAATCACTAATATATCTCATTGCTTTGTGCCTTTCTAAATTCGTTCTTCGCCAGCCAACTCTCCTGGCGATTTTTAAATCCTCTATTTTTTACCTATGTTATTATGCCACAGTTTAGTTGTAAAATCTAGTGAAATTTACTTATTATGAACGTCATGATTTCAAAAGACACAAAACTGTTTATGAATTTACATTTTCCGCATTCAAATATGCCTGCTTATAGAAAAATTCCTGTGAATTTAGTGGTGTATCCTGATTTTTAGGAATTTTATAATTTCCATTGTGATCTTCTTCTCTTGCTTTTACATTATCACTTAACATTGTAATAAACATCTCGATCAGCTGCATTTTAATATCTGTATTGTAGATCGGTACGGCTACCTCGACTCTTCTTAATGTATTTCTTGTCATAAAATCTGCTGACGCTATATAAACTTTTTCTCTGCCCTTCGTTCCAAAAATATAGATTCTTGAATGTTCTAAGTATCTTCCCACAATACTTCTTACTTGAATATTATCTGTTTCACCCTTTACTCCCGGAATCAGACAACAGATTCCTCGAATGACCATGTCAATCTTCACACCTGCTTTGGATGCTTTGATCAATTTCTCCATGATCTTTTTGTCTGTTAAAGAGTTCATTTTTAATCCAATATAAGCTGGTTCTCCAGCTTTTGCATGTTCAATTTCCCGATCGATCATATGGATCACTTTATTCTGTAGACAGTGTGGAGCTACTAGCAGATGATCCGTTTCTTCCACAGTCTCTCCCATAGATAATGCCTGAAAAACTTCCGCAGCTTCCAACGCAATATCTACATTTGCTGTCATTAAAGAAAGATCTGTATAAAGTCTGCTTGTCTTTTCATTGTAGTTGCCTGTTCCGATCTGTGTGATATAAGATACTTTTCCTTTTTTCTTTCTTGTGATCAGACATAATTTAGAGTGTACTTTATAACCATCTAATCCATAGATCACGCGGCATCCTGCATCTTCTAACTGTCTGGACCATTCAATATTATTTTCCTCATCAAATCTAGCCTTTAATTCTACAAGGATCGTGACATCTTTTCCATTTTCTGCTGCCTCGATCAAAGATGCAATGATCTTACTCTGCTTTGCGACACGATATAATGTCATTTTGATTGAAACAACATCTTTATCTTCTGCCGCTTCCTGAAGCATTTTTAGAAATGGCCGCATACTTTCATATGGATAAGAGAGTAACTTATCTTCTTTTTCAATCTGATCCATAATTGGCATTTCTTCGTTAAACTGTGGTGATCTTTGAGGAACTCTTTTCTCAAAAAACAATTCTGTCTCTTTTCTTAAAATATCCTGAATCTTAAATACAAAAGACAGATCTAACGGTGTCTGTGTATAGAATACATATTTTCTTTCAAGTTCCAGATACTCACATAAAAGATCAATGATCTCTCCATCCATCTCTCTTGATAATTCCATTCGGCTGGTGCTAATTTCTTTCTTTTCTTGATTAGTTCTACCATGAAATCGCGATAATCAAGATCTTCATCATACATAGAATCTGCATCAATATCTGCATTTCTTGTAATTCGGATCAATGTTTTTGCTTTGACATGGTATCCTTTGAAGATCCTTGGCACATAGTGAAGAATCATTCTTCTGATAACATATAAGCATCTTTTCCAGAAATATTGATCAATCTGTCAAACGTTTCATTTCCACATGGGATAATTCCTAATTTTTCTTTTCCATTTTTAGTTTCTAACACAGCAACTGCGTAGATTTCTTTATTCTTTAAAAAAGGAAATGGCTGTCTCTTCCCTATGATCGTAGGAGAGATCAATGGCGCGATTTCTGCTTGAAAATAAGCTCTTAAATATTCGCTTTCTTTTTTAGATATTTTTTGAAAATTTACCAGATGGATGTTGTGTTCTTTCAGAGAATCCATCATCTCCTCATATACGCTGTCTTTTCTTCTATTTAATTTCTGTACCTGTGGAATGATCGCATCAATCTGTTCCTGTGGTGTCATCTTTGTCTTATTTTCTTTCATATTCTTATCAAGTAACATCTGATCGATCAAAGATCCAACTCTTACCATAAAGAATTCATCTAAGTTGCTCTGGTAAATGGATGCAAATGTCAATCGTTCACATAGTGGTACTTCTCTATTCTCAGCCTCTTCTAATACGCGTTCGTTAAACTTAAGCCAGGACAGTTCCCGGTTCATAAAAATCTTCTGCTGTGTTTTCATCTTTTCCTCCAAATCTCTATACGATGTAATTTCTATTGTACTGGTCAAATGTAAAATCATACTGCTTTTTATGTTAAGTTCTCGTAAATTAACGTCTGGAATTGCCATTTTCCCTATGTTTACAGTCCAAACAATCTGTGTTAAACTCTTTAGTGAGTTGCAATAATTTAATGTAAATGAGGAATTTTTCATGAATCAGAAAGTATTACAAACACTTGAATTTGATAAGATTATAAATATTTTAACAGGATACGCAACAACCGAACTAGGTAAGTTAATGTGTGCCAATTTAAAACCAATGACTGAAGAAGCTGATATCTTAAACGCTCAGGATCAGACACAGGATGCATTGACACGTATCTATAAACGTGGAAATGTGTCTTTTTTTGGAGTAAGTGATCTTTCCCCTTCTCTTGCCCGTTTGAAGATGAGAGGTACACTTGGAACTGGGGAACTTCTTGATATCGCTCGTGTTCTGGAATCTGTAAAGAATGCCGTTTCTTACGGAGTCCGCATGGAAGACGATCTTGAAGCAGATTCTCTCGACGAGCTTTTTGAAAGCCTTGTTCCTTTAGATGATCTTCTGCACGAGATCCGCCGCTGTATTATTTCTGAAGAAGAGATCAGTGATGATGCCTCTTCTACTTTAAAACATATCCGTCGTGCAATGAAACAGACAAATCAGAAGATTCATACACAGTTAACTACGCTGGTAAGCTCTGTATCCAATCAGGATAAATTACAGGATGCAATCGTTACAATGCGAAATGGGCGTTACTGCATACCAGTCAAGCAAGAGTACAGAAGTTCATTCCAAGGTATGATCCATGATCAGTCTGCTTCTGGAAATACGCTGTTTATTGAACCAATGTCTGTTGTAACATTAAATAATGAATTAAAAGAATTGGAAGGAAAAGAACAGTCTGAGATTGAGCATATTCTTTCTATATTAAGTGAACAGGCTTCTTATGGTGTTGATGATCTTGCACATAACCAGAAAACCCTTGTATTGTTAGACTTCATTTTTGCAAAGGCAAAATATGCGAAGGATATTGATGCATCCAAACCTATTTTCCGTGAAGATGGGATCATCAATATCAAACAGGGATGTCATCCTTTACTAGACCGCAAAAAAGTCGTTCCGATCAACGTATCTCTCGGCAAAGATTTCTCCATGCTGATCGTGACCGGACCAAATACAGGTGGTAAAACTGTATCTTTAAAAACCGTTGGATTATTATCTTTGATGGGGCAGGCAGGCCTTCATATTCCTGCATTCCAAGGATCTTCTCTTGGAATTTTTCGTGAAATTTTTGCAGATATCGGAGATGAGCAGAGTATTGAGCAAAACTTAAGTACCTTCTCTTCTCATATGACCAATATTGTATCGATCGTTCAGCAAGCTCATCGAGATTCTTTAGTATTACTCGATGAATTATGTGGTGGTACTGATCCAATCGAAGGTGCCGCACTTGCGATCTCTATTTTAAGTGATCTGCACGGACGTGGAATTAAAACAATGGCGACAACCCATTACAGTGAACTTAAAATGTTCGCACTTTCCACCGATGATATCGAAAATGCTTCCTGCGAATTTGATGTAGAAACGCTTTCTCCAACATACCGTCTGATGATCGGTATTCCTGGAAAAAGTAATGCGTTTGCAATTTCCCGCAAATTAGGATTGGATGAACATATCATTGAAGGTGCTGCAGATCAGATTGATGAATCTGTCAAAGATTTTGAAACGATCTTAGCTGACCTTGAAAAGAGTAAACAGACGATTGAAAAAGAACAGGAAGAGATCCTTGAATACCGTAAGGAAATCGAAACTCTCCGTAAGAGTTTAAAATCTCGTCAGGATAATATAAAAGAAAAACGTGATAAGATGCTTCGCGACGCCCGTGAAGAGGCTCACAATATCATCTCTGAGGCGAAAGAGATCGCAGATTCTACGATCCGTGAATATAACAAATTAAAGAAACAAAACAAGAATCCAGATGCAAATAAGAAGATGGAACATATGCGAAGTGATCTTCGCGGCCGCATGACAAAATTAGAAGGTCAAATGGCTTACAAATCCAAGAAAAAGAACAAGAAACGTCACGAGGCGAATGATTTCCATGTTGGTGATGAAGTTTATGTAACAAGTCTTTCCCTTGCCGGAACTGTTTCCACGCTCCCAAATGCCAAAGGTGATCTGTATGTTCAGATGGGTATGATGCGTTCTCTTGTTAACATCAAAGACCTTGAGATCACAAAAACGGCCAAAGATGTAAAACGTGAAAATCAAAGAAATGAAAGTCGTAACCGAGGACGTACTGCGATCAACAAATCCGCTTCCATCCGACCTGAGATCAATGTTATGGGTATGACGGTTGATGAAGCGATCGCACAGCTTGATAAGTACATCGATGATGCGTGCCTTGCCAACTTAGCACAGATCACTGTTGTCCATGGAAAAGGAACTGGTGCTTTACGTAAAGGGCTTCATAATTACTTTAAACAGTTGAAGAAACAAAAACGTATCTCCGGTTACCGTGATGGTGAATATGGTGAAGGAGATCTTGGTGTAACTGTTGTTATACTGTAAAAAAGATATAAAGAAGGAGATTTTATGACTTATTACGATATCTTATTTAGCTTTTTTATATATGGGTTTCTTGGTTGGTGTTCTGAAGTCGCTTTTGCAGCTTTTAAACAACATTCCTTTGTAAACCGTGGATTTCTAAATGGTCCGATCTGTCCGATTTATGGAATTGGAGTGACGGTTGTCGTTGCTTCTCTTCAGCCTTACGTCGGAAACTTGATCTTGCTTTATATTACCTCCACCATTCTCGTTACTTTTCTTGAATGGCTAACGGGTTTTCTTCTTGAAAAGATGTTTCATCACAGATGGTGGGATTATTCTGAAATGCCATTGAATATCGGCGGCTATGTATGTCCTTTATTTTCTGCAATCTGGGGCATCGCTTGTGTATTGATCGTGAAACTTATCTATCCTTTTACGGGTAAACTAGTTTCTTTTCTCCCGATATGGCTTGGAAAATTTCTGCTTGTTTTATTAAGCATTGCTCTTATAGTTGATATTTGCATCACGGTTCAGGGTATTTTAAAATTCAACAAACGTCTTGCCCTTATGGAGGATATTGCAAAAGAACTGCGTAATATTTCTGATCAGATCGGTGAAAATATCTACGATAGTATGATGGATGGTCTGGAGGCTCAAGACCGATTAAAAGCTCGTGCAGATGTTATTCGAGAGAAAGTTGATGAAGCCAAACAGGAAAATGCAGATGAACTCAAAGCTCGTATGGATTCTTTAAAACAGCGAGCTGAGGAACTTCGTAGCAAATACGAAAGATGGCAAAACTTCCTACATTTACATCACGCCGTATTTTACGTGCATTCCCTAAGATGATGCCTCGTGAACATGTGCGAGAATTTGGGCAGTTACGACGCATCCTAAAGAAAAAAAAGAGATGAATTGAAAAAAAGATAAACAAGTTTTTATCTATAAAAATGTCAGGTACATTTAAGTTTCTCGAAAACTTAGATGTATCTGACACTTTTTCTTTGCCATCTCCTGACATTATAAAAACTAATTTGTGAATGTATTAAGAATATAATCAACGTCCGTCGTCTTCTTTAATTCTTCCAGAATTTCTTCTTCTGTCACTGCTTCTGTGATCTGTCCAAGAATCTCTAAATGTTCATCTCCAACTCCAGCAATTCCAATGACAAGCTGTGCTGTTCCGCCATTAAATTCGACTCCGTCTGGATACTGCATCACAATAATTCCGCTTCTTTTTACGTCTCTTTTTGCATCTTCTGTTCCGTGTGGAATTGCAAGTCCTAATCCCATGTATACAGATGCTTCTTCATTTCTTCGGATCATTGCTGGAATATAATCATCATCTACATATCCAAGATCTCTTAAAAGTTCCCCTGCTGCCACGATCGCTTCTTCCATGCTTACCGTTGGAAGTCCCAGTTTAATTCCTTCCCTTACCAAAATCATACCTTCTTTCGCTGGTACTTCTGGTGTTGTTTCTACAACTGGTGTTACTGTTTCTTCCTCTTTATTTTTTTTCTTATTCTTGAAAAAGAATCCCATAATTGTCTCCCTTCTAAATCCAATTTTTATTCCATTATTTTTTTCTATCTCTATTATAGCAATGAAATTTTTTAACGTCTATTTTTAGTAGTGCTAATTTTTTCAGTAAATTTTGTGTCATTATTTTGTTTTCTTTGATAAATCATTCCTTAACATATAAAAATCCTTCATATGTATTTTGTGAATTCTCATTTTCTGGAATAATTTCTAACGTTATCCTCTTGTAACCATCTCCTTCTTTTCTCCGATAGGTGATCGTTACAAATTTCTTTTTATTTGCAAATTGCTTTTTCAGATATTCAATCTTTGTCTTTCTAAGATATTTCGCCAAATCATCTGAATGAATAAGCCGTATATCTTCAAAATTGTGAAACCATTCTGACAAAGCTCCTATGGAGTCTTGTTTCTTTTTATTCTTGGTTTCTTCCCAATTTAAAATCTTATAACAGTCTTTTTCCAGATTAATTCGGAGAATCTGTGTATACAATCTGTAAAGAGCTACATAAGAGGCTGGCTGTCCCTGACGGTCTACTCCATTTTTCTTGTAATACATCGCTTTTTCTTCATACATACGAATATCAGCAACATCTGATATCTCTTTCATGGAACCCCATTGGCATTCACTGCTTGAAACATATCCATAGGAAATCGAAAGCTCCTTGATCCGGTTACAGCTCCAGTACTTGATATCTCCATCAAATTGCCGTCTGATCCATTCAAACTGTTCTCTTTCCACAAATAGAATTGCTGCAAATTCATCTCCACCCATTCTATAAACTTTCCCATATCTATCAAACCTGCACTTCATGCAAGATGCTGCCACACAGATCAATTCATCTCCCGCTGCATGTCCTTGTCTGTCATTGATAATCTTTAGTCCATTCACATCCATAGAAACATAAATAAATTGAGAATCCATGCGTATCTCTGAAATGTCTTCGTCATATGCTTTTCGATTAAAACATCCTGTCATCTTATCGGTATTCGACATTTCTAAAATAGAGGAAAGCATTACAGATTGTTCCTTATTCTTTTTTTTAACTTTCGACAATCTTAATACCATAAATAGAATACCGACTGCTGCAATACTCATATATACAACCATGATCAATATTGCGATCAAATTACTCTTGTTGTCTACCGCAATCCAATATGTAACACCCACGATATATTTCTGTGTTTTCTTTAAGATATAATAATTCTTTTTTCCATCAACACGAATGATTCCCGATGCAATCTTCTCCTTCGCAACCGTTTTTCTCTGCTTGCGAAGCCCCATATCATCTAATTTCACTCCTATCTTTGAAACATCTGTAGCCCCATAGATTCTTCCAGTTTCTTTATCCGCTACATATAAAGCAATTCCTTTATATACTGGAATATCTGCTACAACAGTCCCCACTTCACTTTGTTCGTTTTTCTCTACGATTTCAATCGTCTGATCTAACAACACTTTGGACGTTTATATACATTCTTACTATTTACAATATAAAGAATTCCTGCTTCCAAAAATACTGCTGTCACGATCATACCTATCAGCAAACAGAAAATCTTCAACGTCTTATGTTTTATTTTTTTCTTTTTGTTATACATGCATTTTCCCTTATTTTACATTATTATTTAGACCAAGATACTCTATCATTCTCCCCTTGATATTCGAATACTCCATCATTCTTTTCTTCTAATGCTTTGATCATATGATATGTATATTCATTATATGGGGTTGGAATCCCCAATTCTTTCCCCATTCTCATCATTGCACCAGAGAACATATCAATCTCTGTATGGCGACCAGAATCAATATCCTGTAATGTCGAGTATCTTGCAGATGCTTTGACCGCACTCCCCCGTCCAGACTTTGCATTGATCATACTTAAGTCGATCCCTTTCGCTTTAGCAACTGCTTCAACTTCGGCTCTTAATCCATCTCGAATCGCTGCCATATGTTCACTATCTTCATAGCATCCAACTCCAACTCCTAAGATTGCCTGTGGCAGATTATTGCAGACATTTAATTTGAATTTACCCCAGATTTCTGCCTGAATATCATCTGTGATGATCCAGTGAAGACCTGTATTTTCAAAAATATCATCGACTGCTTTTACTCGTTCGCTTTCGTATGGTTGTTGTAGTTCTCCAAAATAAATCCCTACTGTTGTTTCTGGATCAAAATGATATCCATCTTCTTTCTTCTGTGATGCTACTTTAATAAAAGAGTATAAAATATGTGATTTATCAATTTTCTCCGCTATGATCTCTTCACTGTCAACTCCGTTCATCAGACTCATGACCGTTGTATTTTCTCCTACGATCGTCTGAATATCCTGTAATGCCCCTCTCAGACTTCCGTATTTTAAAGATACGATCAGAAGATCCACATTGTGTGCTTCTTCTGGAGTCCACACTTGCGGTGTGTATTTTGTTCCGTTGATCATTAATCCTTGGTTTTTGAGGCGTTCATTTCTCTCACCATCTGCTACAACTCCCAGTGTAATATTTTTATTATTTGACAGTCCCCAGATAACGTAAGAACCTACGGCACCTGCTCCAAGAACTGCTACTTTTTTGATGTTCATTGTTTTTTGGTTCCTCCTGATCGTCGTTTTTTGATTGTTATTCTTATTTTAACATTTTTGGAGTGTCTTTTGTGTATATTCTTGTTTTATTTATATTTATTTATTATAATAAACATAAATAAATATAAATAAACATATATTCATATAATAACATACGTACGTCTGAGCATCGATCGATGTACAGCTACGTAACGTCTGAGCATTCGATCGATTGTTCATCGTACGTCTACATCGAATATACAGCTACGTACGTCCTG
>ENA-OQLB01000678-OQLB01000678.1-human-gut-metagenome-genome-assembly--contig:-NODE-678-length-17919-cov-2.470211_pt1 | contig 17919 bp, 28 predicted proteins | sample MGYA00242656_ERZ504813 | MGnify/ENA primary metagenome ERZ504813 (study PRJEB26092, sample SAMD00036388) | human gut metagenome | host: Homo sapiens | study: EMG produced TPA metagenomics assembly of... | reverse complement strand
CTCATTTTTGGGAAAAAAGTTTAGAGACATTGGTTGACAAACTGTTGAGTATGACAAATGAATGAGAAAGTCGATATGAAAGAGGGCTGTGAAAGGTTCTCTTTTTCTTTTTGCAACTGTGAAATGGCAAGATAATAACGTTATATACATTGTGTATTAAGTACAGATATTGTATTTCTGCATGATGGGAACATAGGGAGTCCATATAAAGGCATTTAATACGGGGCATGACGGAAGTCTCAGCACCGGCCATGCAAACAGTCCGAAGGACATGCTAAGCCGTCTGGAAACGATGGTACTGATGGGAATGGATCTTCCCCTTCCTGCAATTCAGAGACAGATCGCCTCTGGTCTGGATATCATTGTACATCTCGGCCGTCTAAGAGATAAGACCAGAAAAGTCCTGGAAGTAACAGAAGTCCTGGGATACTGGGAGGAAGAAATCCACCTGCAGACGCTGTATTGCTTTGAAGAAGCATATAAGGAGGCGGTGAATGTAACAGAAGATGAAGAAAAAAGAGAAATCAGGATGGAAAGAAAAGTCAGCGGAGACTGGAAAAAAATTGCAGAACTTTGTCACCGCGAGAAGCTTATGGCAGCAGGATATCACATTTAAAGAACGTGGGGCAGCCGGGGGAAAGGCTGCCACACTCATTGGGATTACGGCATGGCTTTATTACCGGAAGATATGGGCTGTGCCGGCACTGATCCGCTGGGGATATGGCTGTACAGAGAATTTCTGAAAGAAGAGAAAAAGAAAAAGGAACAGGAATTCCAGAAGCAGTTCCGCGAGATGATACAGTCTCTGTCGGCAGCACTGAACACGGGCTATTCGGTAGAAAATGCATTCTATGAAACGCAGAAAGAATTAAAAATCCTTTATCCTCCGGAGGCCCGGATTTCTAAGGAATTATTGGTTATTACGAGAAAATTGCGGATACATATTCCGGTTGAACAGGTGCTGGAGGAATTTGCAGAACAGGTTCTGTCGGAGGATGTAAAGAGTTTTGTAACCGTATTCGTAACGGCAAAGAAAAGCGGTGGGGACATGATCGATATTATCCGTAATACAGCGAATCAGATCGGAGACAAGATAGAAGTGAAAAGAGAGATCGATACCATGCTCGCTGCAAAGAAATATGAATTTCAGATCATGTCGGTAGTGCCGTATGGAATTATCGGTTATATGTCACTTAGTTTTCCGGAATTCATGAATGAATTATATGGGAATATGGCAGGAATCGGGGTGATGACATTATGTCTTGGAATCTACGCAGGCGCTTATTATCTGGGAATAAGGATATTGAGAATCGACGTATAGTGCGGGTGACTTGTGTACTGGTCATATCCGGAATATTACTGACCGGAGCAGATGCCGTTCGTTCTGTAAAGCAGCTACAACCGGCCATTGAGAGGAATGATTACGGAAAAGGGTCAAAGACGGAAGTTTTAGATGTAAAAGTCGGGGATACAAAGAAAAAAATAAGAACGGATATAGAAGTATCGGAACGCCGGTATACGACAGAAGAGATACAGGAACTGTTCGGAAGGATCATCCGGAGGATGGACAGGCTGATACTAAATGAAAACCAGACGCCGGATCATGTGGAGACAGACCTGAACCTGATCACAGAGATTCCGGGAGAACCGGTGACGGTCTCCTGGGAACTGGACAGGTATGATGTAATGAATGTTAAGGGCGAGATACAGGAGAAGAATATTGCAAAAAAGGGAACGCTTGTAAAACTGAATGCGGTACTTACTTATACGGAAAATGAAAAAGAACAGGCAGTTTATCAGTGCGTGGTCTGTGTATATCCTAAGAAGTTAAGCGGAGAGGAAAAGATAAAGAAAATAGTAACGGAAAATATGAAAAAGGCAGATGAAAAGCAGCGGGAACAGGAAACGCTGATCCTGCCGGAACGTCTGGGGAAAAATGAACTTCGTTATTATCATCGTTTAATAACCGGGGAATGATTGTGCTCACAATGAGCATAATGATCGGAATACTGCTCTGTGCATTACAGAAACAGAATGAAAAAAAGGCACTGGAAGACAGAAAAAAACAGATGCTTAAGGACTATCCGGATATTATCAATAAACTGACATTGTATCTGGGAGCAGGCATGACGGTAAAGCGTGCCTGGAGAAAGGTAACCGAGGGCTATGCGAGAGAAAAAGAAGAAGGGAAAAAGAGGTACGCATATGAAGAAATGATACAGACCTGTCATGAGATGGACAGTGGTGTGACAGAATCGGAGAGCTATGAGAATTTCGGCAGACGGTGTGACGTTCAGGTGTATATAAGACTGGGGGCTTTGTTGTCACAGAATCTGCGGAAAGGAACAAAAGGATTGACAGAACTGTTAAAACTGGAATCCATACAGGCATTTGAAGAGCGGAAAGCACAGGCAAAAAGGCTTGGGGAAGAAGCTCGGACAAAGCTGCTGCTTCCAATGTTTCTTATGCTGGCGGTGGTACTGGTCATTGTGATAGTACCGGCATTTCTGACATTGCAGATATAGATGAAAAATAAAAGAAAAAGAAGAAAGGGGAATACAGTATGTGGAGAATTCGATATGCATTACAGGTATTAAAAGACGACCGGGGGATTGGGGTGGTAGAAGTGATCTTGATCCTGGTCGTACTGATCGGACTTGTGATCATCTTCAAATCACAGCTTACCAGTCTGGTGCAGACAATATTCGAAAAGATTACCAGCGAAAGTTCCGGAATTTAAGTGTGGTGAGCACCGGAAAGAAGGAGCTGACGACAGGGTATGTAAGAGGAGAGGTAACGGTATATCTGACACTGACATTTATTCTGCTTGTCTCGCTTGTACTTGCGTTGACGGAAAGCGCATCCATTCAGATGGCAAAGAATTACAGAAGGGCAGATATGAACCGGGCAGTGGAGTGCGTATTTGCAGAATATCAAAAAGAACTTCTGGAACATTATGATGTATTTGCCATAGAAGCAGGATATGAAAGCGGGACATACAGTGAGCAGAATTTGTTAGACCGCCTGTCATATTACGGTGCTGATATGGAAAATGATATAAAGAGAATCCGGCTGTTCACAGATCAGAATGGGGAATTGTTCATGGATCAGGCCGGTAAATACATGAAACACAAATACGGGATCTCATGGGCAGACAAGTATCTTGGGAGTACTTCCATCTGGAAGAACCAGGAACGGCAGGCAGATGAAATTACCAGAGAAGAAAAAGCGCAGACAGATCGTCTGGAGGAGCTTCTGAGCGGGCAGGAAATGGAACTTCCGGGCGAAGAGAATCCGTTGGAACATGTAGCAGGACTGAAGCAGGCACCGATTTTGAATCTGGTATTACCGAAAGAAACACAGGTATCAGAAAAACAGGTTGTGTCAGAGGACATGCCGGAGAACCGAGAGAATCAGACCGGTCACGGAACATTTGAAGATGTGGAATCGGAAGGAGGAACACTGGATTCCGTATTGCTGGGCGGGTATATACAGGAACATTTTGCGGATTTTCTGGATGAACCGAAGGGTGGGAGCCTGGACTATGAAGTGGAATATATTCTGGCTGGCAGGCAAAGTGACCGGGAGAATCTGGAAGCGGTTGCGAACAAATTAGTGCTGCTGAGATTCGTGCCGAATTATCTGTATCTGCAGACCAACAGTACCAGACAGGCTGAGGCACGGGCAGCGGCAGGGACATTATGTACACTGCTTGCGGTACCGGCGGTTACAGAGCTGTAGCGCAGGGAATTCTTCTGGCATGGGCATACGGGGAATCCGTGATGGATGTGAGAACATTGCTGAATGGAAAAAAGATTGCAGTTGTAAAGGATGATGCAAGCTGGCAGCTCTCATTATCCGGTCTTATGAAGCTTGGAACAGAGGAAGACACCGGCGACGGGGCGGATGTAGAAGGTGGTATGGACTACAAAGACTATGTGCGAATGTTGTTATTCCTGGAAGATAAAGGGAAATTAACAGTAAGAACCATGGGCGTGATCGAGAAGGATATGCAGACGGTTTACAGCCAGCCGTCATTTCGGATCGATTACTGTGTCGGAAGAATGGAAGTGGACACGGTGTGTAAGCTGAGAAGAGGGATATCGTATAGATTTCAGACATATTACGGCTATCAGTAGTGAGTATAAGAACAATAACATGAGGCGGATAAAGATGCCCTTTCAGGTATCGTTAGAAATCCCGGAAATATAAAAATAATAAAGAAAGGAGCAGGATTCGCAAAATGAGAAATAATTTATTCTCCCCCTCACAACCTATCAATCATTCAGTATCTGAAAGGGTATCTTTATCGCCTCAACACGATTGGAAAAATTATTCCGTAATAAAAGAAAGGGAAGCGTTACCGTAGAGGCGGCAGCAACGGTACCGTTGTTTTTCCTGGCGGTTGTGACACTGCTGTACCTTCTGGAAATGATGGCAGTACATACTGCAGTCAGGAGCAGTCTGCAGTATGCAGGAAAACAGGCGGCAAAAGACACCTGTATCACACAGATGCTGATGCCGTCAAAGGTAGAGCGTGATGTCGTCTATGCAATCGGAGAGACAAGGATGGAAAGAAGTATCATTGCAGGCGGCAGCAGTGGGATGGACTGTTCGGCATCAAGAATGTCTGTGCGTACCGGGAGTGGAACATTGAACGCAGAATATCAGGTGAAAATTCCTGTGCCGGTATTCGGTATCAGACCGGTAAAATGCAGGGAAACCATGAAGATAAAAGCATGGAGCGGATATGAAAAAGAGGGATTATCCGATATGGGAAATGATACGGTCTATGTGACGGAGAACGGTCTTGTATATCACAAAGATTATCATTGTTCCTATCTGGATCTGTCGATCCGGATGACACATATGGGTACGGTGTCTGATCTTCGTAATGAAAGTGGCGGCAGATATTATCCATGTGAACATTGCATGAAAGGAAATGCAGGAACTATATACATTACAAATTTTGGAGACCGGTATCATAGTTCATTGTCATGCAGTGGATTAAAACGGACAATCTATGCGATACCGGTATCGGAGGCAGCGGGAAAGGGGGCATGTTCCAAATGTGGACGGTAAGCCGCATCGTGGCGATGGTCATACTGACAGGACTGTCGTTTATGATTATAAGATCAGGAAAGTTCCGAGAGATGTACTGTTATTGTGTATGGCAGGAACGGTTCTATATCAGGCAGTTACACAGAATATAGACTGGATGGTATCGCTGGGAGGCGGGCTGATCGGTATGATATTTATAGGAATCAGTAAGATTACACGGGAAGCAATTGGATACGGGGACAGTCTGGCGATTCTGATACTTGGAATCTATCTGGGAGTATGGGGACTTCTGGAAGTTCTTGCGACTTCATTTTTTATTCTGGGGATTCTTGCTCTGGGATGCGTGACCCTGAGACGGAAGAAGAGTCTTGCATTCCCATTCTATCCGTTTCTGACAGTGGGCTATCTGTTTGGCGTATGTATCGGAGGACTGTGAGATGGAACGGATCATAAACATAGATAAGAAACATGCTCTGAACGGAAGCTTTACAGTGGAAATGTCCCTGCTGATGCCGATGATATTATTTCTTGTTATGGGGTGCGTCCTGGCATGTTTTTATTATCATGACAAGAATATTATTGCGGGAGCAGCATACGAGACTGCTGTTGTCGGAAGTACGAAAGCCAGAGAAAAGGATGGAATACAGGAAGCGGAATTAAAAGCCTTATTTCAGGAGCGGGTCGGGAAAAAGTGCATCCTCTTTCCGGGAGCCATGGCGGTATGTTCCGTGAGCAAAGAAGAAATCCGTGTGTTGGCCGTGGCGAAAAGACGGAAGATGTCACTTGCGGTAGAAAGCAGGGCATCGGTAACAGAACCGGAACGGTATATCCGGGATATCCGCAGGATAAAGAAATAAATGGGGAATGAAAGAATGGAACGAAAGATAACGATAGAAGAACATGTATTATATAAAGAGGACTATCAGATGAAGATGCTGAAAGCCAATTCACCGGAAGGATTCCTTAAGGTGGCAGGAAGAGGCATGAATGGCAGCAGTTATTATGATTATGATGTAAGCGGAAAGATATCTATGCAGGCAATGTATACAAGAGCAAAGCTAAAGGCGGAGGATATACGGCAATTTATGTACCAGTTTGGGAATGTGCTGAAAGAAACCGGAAAATATCTGCTGGATATCCACTGTATTCTACTGGAACCGGAATATATATTTTATGAGGAAGGGCAAATTCTTTTTCTGTTATTATCCGCCGGCAACGCAGGATCTATGGGAGAAATTCCATGTGCTGACAGAGTACATGGTGAAAGTTGCGGATTACGAGGAAGAAGAATGTGTCCGGCTGGCATTTTTGCTGCATAAGGGAACGATGGAAGAAAATTACAGTCTGGAGAAACTAATCGCAGAATGTGGGGAAAGAGAAGAAAAAGATATGGAAAAACCAGTAAGAAAAACAATGATAGATGAACTGCTGGAAGAAAAAAGAGAGCGGACATCTTATTACGATACGGAAGAACATGACTGGATTACGGAACAGGAGATGGGAAGCTCGATCATGCGTGAGACAGATAATCTGTGGATCCCGGTAAAGCGTTTCCTGACTAAACATAAAAAAACAAAATGGGGAGAATGGGACGGGCTGCATATTGAAGAAGAGGAATTGTAATATTTAAGTAATCTATGTTATACTGATAAAGACAGAAAATGAATAGATTGAAAGGTAACGGACGATAGAAGATGAATAAGAACACAATAAAAGCACCATGTACTGTATTACTGGCAGTTGTGAATGTAATAGTCTTTCTGGTACTGTCATTTCAGGGAATGACGGAGGATGGAAGATTCATGTTACAGCATGGGGCAATGTATGTTCCATATCTGATAAAGAACGGAGAGTATTACCGACTGTTTACGAGTATGTTTCTCCACTTCGGATACGATCATCTTTTCAATAATATGGTTGTGCTTGTAGCGATGGGGTGGAATCTGGAACTTGAGATAGGAAAGATAAAGTTCCTCATCGTATATTTTGTAAGCGGCCTTGCAGGGAATATCCTGTCTGCATGGTGGGACATACTGACAGGAAGTATGGCAGTATCGGCAGGCGCATCCGGTGCAATCTTCGGAATTATCGGTGCACTTCTGTATGTGGCGATCCGTAACCGGGGAAGGATAGGAGAGATATCCGGCAAAGGATTAGTGTTTATGGTTGTGCTGACATTATATTATGGATTTACCAGTGGCGGCGTAGACAATATGGCACACATCGGAGGTCTGGCAGCCGGCTTCCTGATGGGAGTATTACTGTACCGGAAGCGTAAGGGTAAACGTGGTTCCGTTATGTAAGACGGAGTTAAGCGTGACCGTTCCATGATGTGCCTGGATGATCCGGCGGGTGATTGCAAGTCCAAGACCGGTCCCGTCCGGTTTGTGAGTGACAAATGGCTCGAAGATAGTCTTCTGGTCTTCGGGAGCGATGCCGCATCCGTTGTCCCTGACCCCGATATGCAGAGAATCTGTCTGGAGAGTGACAGAGAATGTAATGACCGGCTTCTGGGAATCAGGAGCTTTTTTGTTCAGTGCATCGCAGGCATTACGAAGAAGATTCAGAACTGCCTGACGGAGCTTTACGGGATCTGCAGATATTTCCGGGAGATCCTCGGGAATACGGGAAACAAATTCGATATCTGTATCAACAATAGAAGCTGCGAAGGATAAAGCAATCCTGCGGAAATAGGTACTTGCACTTACCGGGGTAAGTTCCAGACGTTCTCCGTTATTGTAAGAAGACAGATCCTCCAGGAGAAATTTCATGTATTCGATATCCTGATGCAGTTCCGTCCAATGGGAAAATGTAAGGACTTCCGGATGTTGTGATTCGATAAGCTGGAGTGTACTGTAAACCAGTGTCAGAGGATTACGGATCTCGTGACTTATGGTACTGATCTCCATCTGATGAGAGGTTAAAAGCCGGTTTATAAGTGCTTCGTTTTCAGGATTTTCCTGCATGATCTGTTGTAATTTGTCATAGTCTGTCGATGATAACATAATAATTACCGCCCCTTTCTGAGGTATCAGTTAGCATTGGCGGTTTAAATAATCAATCATAAAATTTTAAAAGAAAGAAGGATAAGATTATGAAGGATGAGAATTGTATTTTTTGTAAACTGGCGAATGGAGACATTCCGACAGCGACTGTGTATGAGGATGAAGATTTCCGGGTAATCCTGGATGCCAATCCGGCAGCAAAAGGACACGCACTGATCCTGCCAAAAGAACATTATGCCAATCTGTATGAGATTGATGATGAACTTGCAGGAAAATCAATGATCCTTGCGAAGAAAATGATCACAAAGCTCACAAAAACACTGGGCTGCGATGGCTACAATATTGTCCAGAACAACGGTGAAGCTGCCGGACAGACAGTATTTCATTATCATGTACACATGATCCCGAGACATAAAGATGACAAAGTCGGACTTGGATGGACGATGCATGAGTTGACAGAAGAAGAAAAAGAAGATGTTTTATCAAAGATTAAGTAGATAAAAGGTAGGAGCGTAAAGTGGGAAAAGAGTTTACAGGGGAAAGTGCTTTTGTGGATGCATATAGCGAATACTTTGACGTTGTATACAGGGAGGCACTCAGATACTCTGGAAACCATCACGTAGCAGAAGAAATTGCGCAGGATGCCTTCTTCATGGCATATGTACAGAATGGAAATGAATCCAAGCAGCAGATCAAAGCATGGATGCTGATGCTTGCAAAGTACAGAGCCATGAATTATATAAGAGACCATAAACGCGAAGTGTCGTTAGAGGAAATAACGATGTCGGAAGAGAAATATCCGGACGCTCTGGTTGATGACAGTTCAGAAGAGTATGTGATAGCGATGCTCAAGGAACAAGGTTTCCGCAAACTCGGAATTGATATATTCCGGGAACTGTATCAGAAAAAGGCCAGATGGTATCAGGCAGTGACACTTGTATATTATGTAGATATGCCGCAGAAGGAAGCCGCTAAGCAGATGGGCGTTACATTATATGCATTGGAAGGTATGCTGAAAAGAGCAAGAAAATGGATGATAAAAAGGTACAAAGATGAGTATGACCGCTTACACAATACATAAAAAACAGGTGGAAGTACAACCACCTGTTTTTATGTATTACAGAGATAAATGCAGATCAGTGTCTGGCAACAGATTCGATCAGGTCGATAATGGTATCGATGGAATTCTGCTGAGGAGAATTCTTCATTGTCTGAATGTATGTCTCACGGTTCTGGTAAAGGTCCGTGATTGCTTTCAGAAGGACATCATGATTCAGTTCCTCTTCTTCCAGAACAACACTGTATCCCTGACGTTCGAAAGAACGGGCGTTCAGGATCTGGTCGCCACGGCTTGCATTTGCGGAGAGTGGAATCAGAAGGTTTGGTTTGTGCAGTGCAAGAAGTTCGCAGATCGCATTGGCTCCGGCTCTTGAAATAACAAGATCTGTCAGAGCGAAGAGATCCTTCAGTTCGTCTTTGATATATTCGAACTGAGCATAACCTTCCAGGTCTTTCAAAGATTCATCGATTTTTCCCTTACCACAGAGATGAACCACCTGGAAAGACTGAAGCAATTCAGGAAGGATACTGCGGACAGCATCGTTGACGGCAACAGAACCAAGACTTCCACCAACGACCATGATCACTGGTTTGTCCTGAGTGAAGTGCAGAAATTCCAATGCCTTATATTTATCACCGGATAACAGTTCCTGACGAATCGGAGAGCCTGTGAGAACAGCCTTTCCGGCAGGAAGATGCTCGATGGTTTCCGGGAAGTTACAGCAGATTTTTGATGCCGATGGCATGGAAATCTTATTAGCAAGTCCCGGTGTCATGTCAGACTCATGGATAATGGTCGGAACATGACGGCTTTTACCGGCAAGAACAACAGGAACGGATACGAAGCCTCCTTTGGAGAAGATGACATCAGGATGAAGGATCTTCACAAGTTTTTTGGCTTCGCCGAGTCCTTTGATTACACGGAACGGATCCGTAAAGTTCTGTACGCTGAAGTAGCGGCGGAGTTTACCGGTTGAGATTCCGTGATACGGAATACCGAACTGTTCAATCAGTTCTTTTTCAATTCCATTATAAGAACCTATATAGTGAATATCATAGTTTAATTCTTTCAGGCGTGGCAGAAGAGCAATGTTAGGTGTAACATGCCCGGCAGTACCGCCACCGGTTAAGATAATACGTTTCATAATTACCTCCAGACTTGAATATGTATTATTCTTGCATACATAAAATATAATAAAGATTATATCTATATTATACTTTCTGAAAGAAATAGGTCAAGTGGCAAAACTATGGAGAAAGTTACAGACCAGTCAAAAATTTGAGGGTAGCAAAATGAATGATAAGAAAGACGAATTTAAAGAATGCATTGCCAGGGAATTTGAAGAGATTGCCAGAGAGGAAGAAGAATTTCTGGAAAATGACACCAGTCTTGTCGTGCCTGAAGGGACAAAGGAAGCTGTCCTCGCAAGAGTAAGAGAACAGATCCGTGCATATGAGATGGAGCAGACCAGGAAAGAAACAGAAGAAAGAGAAGAAGCAATCAGCCATCTCTCTGAAGAAGACCGCGAGGCTCTGGAGCTGGGACGCAAGATGCTGAAAGCAGGGATCGGACAAAAGGATCCGGAGGAACCTTCCGGAAAGAAAGTCCGCCGCAAAAAGAAGCCTTTGAAAATGTATCTCGCACTGGCAGCAGTTATTGTCTGTGTGCTGGCAATGGGGATTACCAGTATGGGAGGTCCGGAGAGGATCGTGCGGATGATGACGCAGAATGTTGGGGATAGAGAGGTTGAATATGCTGTTAAAGGAGAAAAAGTAAAGACAATAGAAAATGAAGATGAGGAAAAGGCGTATCAGGAAATAAGGAATAATTTTGGTACAGATGTGGTTAAAATATTATATGTTTGCCAGAGATGTATTTGATTCGATGGAATTGGATAAAGACAAACAGATGGCAGATATGTACTATTATTATAATAATAAAACAATAGCATATTGTATAAACGTTCCATATAGAGACGGTTCATGGGGAATTGATTTTGAGGATCCGATCGATCAAGAATATTCCAAAGAAATTCAAGGGTGTAAGATAAAGATCACTAAGTATAAGCCAAATCAAAAAGGTCTGCCGAGATGGGATGCGCGATTTGAATATAATAATATTGAGTATCTGTTAACAGGAACGATGAAACAGCAGGAATTTGAAAAAATATTAAATAATTTATTTTTTCCAAAATAAAAGCGACAGTTTTTGAAAAATTGTGTGTATTAATATATGAGGGCAGAAAAAAGCACGAATGGAGGTGAGCTATGAAGAAGAAAATCGTGTCTGTATGTCTGACTGCAATGCTGGTCGGAGGATTGTCGATGACATCCATGCAGGAGCGAGAGCCGCGGAGGGTAAAGTGATAGACGGTTCGGAGTTGACGCATGATGAAGAGTCGATAGGGTATGATACAAAGATTACCAGAGGTGAAGACCTGTTGACCGGTTATTCCAAGTGTACAAAGCTTGGCGATGGGAAAATTTATGCAGGTGGAACAACAATAGCAGCACAGGTAGTAAAAAGTGTGCAAATAGGTGTACTGGTAGAAAGAGCCAAAGAAGAAGATACAGAATGGTCATATTATGATAATTGGCATAAGGAAAATAAAAATACCAACAGAGCAATGTCCAACAGAACACTTTATGTAGAAGGTGGCTACTATTACCGTGTCCGTTGTACACATGCTGCCAACAGTGACGTGAGCAGTTCCTTTACCGGCGGAATTTACATCGACTAACAATCCTCAAAAGCATAGAAGGATAAGAACATAAGACTAAAAAAAGAAGAGCAAAACAAAAAGATTACAAATCAAAAGATGAAGAGATTAAAGTAAAGAAGTGGACGGAAAAACCAGAAACCATGCAGACCATGACAGTCAAACAGTAGTTGGGATAAAGTGAAGATTACAGCTGAATGAAACAGGTAAAACAGACAAAGCAAACCATAAGGTAATGTAAATAAAAAGAAGACGACAATAAAAAAACCATAAATAAATTCATCAAAAAGTAAGTGCACAATATGTAGGAGCGGATAATAATTAGAAAATACAATGAAAAACAATGAAAGAAACAATGTAACTATTAATAATTATTTATTCGTAACCAGTCAACGGAGTTTTGACGAGGGAAAGCAGGGTGTGAAAAAAAGAGAAAAAAATACCAAAATTAAAAAATCACCAAAATGAAAAGGATACAAGTCTCCCGGTCGGGGAACGAGTATCCTTTTTTGTCTGCGTTATTCAGATCAGCTGCTGGCCTATTATTCGCCAAGTGCCTGTCTCAAAGCTTTGGATAACTGGTCAGGACAAGATGTCGGTCTTTCACCACATCTGGTTCCTTCCAGGCGCTTGATGACTTCATGTGCATCCATTCCTTTAACAAGGCTGCTGATTCCGGATGTGTTACCGGCACATCCGCCTACGAATTCTACGTTAGCAATTTTATCTCCGTCAAGTTCTACGTGAATGAGACGAGAACAGACTCCGGTTGGTTTGTAATCCATATCTATTACCTCCTGCTAATGTTCTTGCATAGTTTTACATGATTCGGTATCAACAGACAGAAAATCTGTTGACTGCCATACTTCCTGATTATAACAGAAAACCATCAAATTATCCATACATTTCGTTGGTTGAAATCCATTTTCCTATCGTCTATAATAAGGCATAGGTAAATTCGTGAAACACAGGAGGATATAAATATATGATAGGTATTATCGGCGCAATGGAAGAAGAAGTTGCAGAACTGAAGAAAGATATGCAGATCGAAGAGACCGTGGAGATGGCAGGTATGGTATTCTGCAAGGGAACACTCGGCGGAAAAGATGTTGTAATCGTAAGAAGCGGAATCGGTAAGGTCAATGCAGGAATCTGTGCACAGATTCTGGTGAGTCAATTCGGAGCAGATACATTGATCAACACCGGTATTGCCGGCTCGCTTGATGCACAGATTGATATTGGCGACATGGTCATTTCCACGGATGCACTGCATCATGATATGGATGCGACTGTATTCGGTGATCCGGCAGGACAGATTCCGAGAATGGATACATTGTCATTCCCGGCAGACAAGGAGCTTGTGAAGAAGGCGGTAGCAGCGAATGAAAAAGCGAACCCGGATATTCATACATTTACAGGAAGAGTGGCGAGCGGGGACCAGTTCATTTCCGATAAGGAAGTGAAAGAAAGAATCGTGTCATTATTCCACCGATGTGTGTAGAGATGGAAGGTGCCGGAATCGCACAGGCTGCTTACCTGAACAAAGTTTCGTATGTCATTATCCGTGCTATTTCGGATAAAGCCGACAACAGTGCGACAATGGACTATCCGACATTCGAAAAGAAAGCAATCGCCCACAGTGTAAGGCTTATGAAAGAATTGCTTCCGATGATCTAAGATAACGGGATGACCTGCGCGGTACAGAATGTTACAGGATATGCACGAAAGTGACAGAAAGCAGCATTTCCCGTGCAGAATAGGAAGAACGAAATAAAGCGCCTTTCTCTTTGATATACAGTATAATGCATATCAAAAAGGAGGGCTATTATTATGCTGGAAATGTTATTGGACAAGAAGTTGTTATTTGTGCTTATGGGGATGCTGACCGGACTTGGAGTGGCGGACAAGTGTATCGTGAGTATGACGATGAAACGTATGGTAGAGGCGGCGGGAAGTATGAGCAAAAGCAATCATCCGTTGATGCGCCTGGTCCGGGCGAAATTCGAACATGCATGTATGATCAGTGACACGGTGGAAAATGTAGGGGTATTTGTGGATAAATATCTGTACGAGTACAAAGTATGTGGATTACGTCTGCATTCGCTCCGGAGACTGGAAAAGATGTGTTCCGGTCTTCTGATCGTAACCGGGCTTGCGGGAGCAGGGCTTACATATCGGGTCTATGGAATGGGAGACGAAGCGTTGCGGATGGGCGCTGCCGGCTGCGGACTTGGAATTCTGGTGTGGCTGTTCCACCTGACAACGGACGAGAATTACTGTATGGAGATGGCGAAGAATTACATGGTGGATTATCTGGAAAATGTATGTCTCCGCAAGTATGAAAAGATGAATCAGAAGGAGCGGACCGTGCGTGTAAACATAGAAAACGGACCGGCAGAAGATGAAATACAAAAAGGTGAAATACAAAAGATGAAATACAAAGGATGAGATACAAAGGATGAAGTACAGGAGACGGAAGCCGGAACAGAAGAGACACCTGCCCCGGTACCGGATCACAGTGTAGTCCATATGCAGCGTGAGAACAGACGGAGAGAACGGACTCAAAATACCGCAAAAAATCTGGCAAAAGCATCGGCAGGACTTGCCGGTATGGACGGAAGTAAAAGCCCGGAAGCGGAAGAACAGAAAGATGCACCGGAGGAGCTTGCAAAGGACGAGATGATACGCCAGATTCTGCGGGAGTTTATGGTTGATAATATAATGTTATTTTGTTAAAATATATGCATGTATAATATATTTGATAAACTAAAGAATTACAGTGATTCCGACTACTACGCATTCCACATGCCGGGCCATAAAAGGAATCTGGATCTGATGGACGGAACCTCTCCGTACAGGATCGATATTACAGAGATCGATGGCTTTGATGACCTGCATCATGCAGAAGGGATTTTGAAAGAAGCGCAGGAAAGAGCGGCAGAGGTGTACCATGCGGATGAGACACATTTTCTTGTTAACGGAAGTACCGTCGGAATTTTGAGTGCAATATTAGGAACAACTGAAAAAGGCGATTCCATACTTGTGGCAAGAAATTGCCATAAGTCGGTGTATCATGCAATATATCTGAATGAACTGGATCCGGTCTACATCTATCCGAAGTTCGATACAGAACAGGGGCTGAGTACAGAGATCGATGCAGAAGATGTGCAGAAAGCACTGGAAGAACATCCAAAGATCCGTGCGGTGATGATCGTATCACCGACCTATGACGGCGTGGTGTCGGACATCGAAAGATTGCAGAGATTGTACATGAAGCGGGATGCCTGCTGATCGTAGACGAAGCGCATGGGGCGCATTTTGGCTTTGATCCGTATTTCCCGGAGAGTGCGAATATGTATGGCGCAGATCTTGTGATCAACAGTCTTCATAAGACGCTTCCGGCCCTGACGCAGACAGCGTTGCTGCATGTGAACGGGGAGCGGGTGAACCGCAGGAAAGTAAAGCGGTATCTGGATATGCTGCAGACGAGCAGTCCGTCGTACATACTGATGGCAAGTATCGATGCGTGTATTCATCTGCTGGAAGAGACACAACTGCAGAAGTGCAGTATTTTCAAAGAATATGCGGCACATATCGATACCCTGCGGGAAGAATTGAAGAAACTGAAGTATCTGAAGATTATCCGGACGGAGAATACAGACAGATATGACAGGTCTAAATTTGTGATCTCTGTAAAGCATGCCCCGATGTCCAGTCATGAATTGTATGAAAGACTGCTTCGTGATTATCATTTGCAGATGGAGATGCTTGCCGGAACCTATGTCCTGGCAATGACGACGGTAGGGGATACGCAGGAAGGGTTGGACAGATTGCGGGATGCATTGCTTGCAATTGATGCTGAGATCGATACAAAGTTAAAGTCAGGATCCGGACAGGAAGATGCCGGGCAGGAGCAGAAACCGATGCAAATGACCGACACGGATCTCCCGCTTTCCGGAAGACAGCCGTCACTGGAAAAGGTGTGGACGATCGCGAAGGCAGTGAAGTGCAGAGATAAGATGCAGAACCAGAACCACCAGAAGGATTCAGAAGACATTCTGTATTTGGTGAACCCAGGCAAGATGGAAAAACGAAATTTCAAGGACAGCGCCGGATGCATTTCCCTGGAATATGCGTATCTCTATCCGCCGGGAAGTCCGCTGATCGTTCCGGGAGAACGCATTACGCAGGAAGCGGTGGAGATTCTCTGCTGGTATCAGGAACACGATTTTTCAATTGAAGGACTGCAATCAGAAGATAGCATAGAGGTATGGATAGATGGGTAAGATATTTTACATGATGGGAAAGAGTTCTTCCGGTAAGGATACGGTCTATAAAGAGATCAGAAAAGAGCTTCCCGAGTTGAAGACGCTGACATTATATACGACCAGACCGATGCGGGAAGGTGAAAAAGACGGCGTGGAATATTATTTTGTTTCGAACGAAATATTAGAACAGTATGGAGAGGAAGGCAAAATAATTGAACTTCGTACCTATCAGACCGTGTATGGTGACTGGAAATATGCTACAATAGATGATGGACAGATTCATCTGACCGGGTCTGATTATCTGATGATCGGTACGCTGGAATCTTATATGAAGATGAAAGCGTATTATGGACAGGAGAATCTGGTTCCGCTTTATATTGAAGTGGAAGACGGGGAACGCCTGATGCGTGCGATCACAAGAGAGCGGCAGCAGGAACATCCGGGATACGAAGAAGTCTGCAGAAGATTTCTGGCAGATCAGAAGGATTTCTCAGAAGAGAATCTTGCGGCAGCAGGAATTACAAGAAGATATCAGAATGACGATAAAGTACGATGTAAGGAAGAGATAGTAGAGGTAATACGAGATGGGAAGCTTTAAAGATGTGGTTGGTCACAAAGACATATTAAAATATATCAGTAGCGCAGTGGAGAATAACAGAGTGTCGCATGCGTATATTCTGAACGGGGAGAGAGGTTCCGGTAAGAGGATGCTGGCGAATCTGTTCGCAACGACTCTTTTGTGTGAGAGCGGGAACAGTGAACCTTGCGGGAAATGTCATTCCTGCAGGCAGGCAGAGAGCGGAAACCATCCGGATATTATCCGTGTAACACATGAGAAGCCGAACAGCATCAGTGTAGATGATATCCGTACACAGGTGAACAATACCGTGGATATCAAGCCGTATCAGGGACCATACAAAGTATATATTATCCCTCAGGCAGATCTGATGACACCGCAGGCACAAAATGCAATTCTGAAGACGATCGAGGAGCCGCCGGCATATGCGGTATTCTTACTGCTGACGGAGAATGCAGAGATGTTACTTCCGACGATCAACTCCAGATGTGTTATGCTGAAGCTGCGTAACATCAAAGATACACTGATCAGAAAGTATCTGATGGAGAATCTGGAGATACCGGATTACAAAGCAGATATGTGTACCGCATTTGCTCAGGGAAATGTGGGACGCGCGATCATGCTGGCGAATTCGGAGCATTTTAATGAGATCAGAGAGGAAGCGGTACAGCTCCTGAAGCATATCCATGATATGGAACTGAGTGAGATTGTTGCTGCGGTTAAGAATATATCTGTATATAAATTAGAGATCACGGATTATCTGGACATTATCATGATCTGGTACAGAGATGTCTTACTGTATAAAGCAACAAAAGAGATTGACAAGGTCGTATTCAAAGACCAGTTACAGAGTATAAAAGAACAGGCGAGAAAAAGCTCTTATGAAGGAATTGAACTGATCCTGGAGAGCCTTGAGAAAGCGAAAGCCAGACTGAAAGCGAATGTTAACTTTGATCTGGTTATGGAGCTTTTGTTCCTGACCATAAAGGAGAACTAATCATATGACGAAGGTAATAGGCGTTAGATTCAGAACCGCCGGAAAGATCTATTTCTTTTCGCCGGGAAAACTGGAGGTAGAGACGGGCGATAAGGTTATCGTTGAGACTGCAAGAGGAGTGGAATTTGGTTCTGTAGTTACCGGACCGAAGGAAGTGGAAGACGATAAGATCACACAGCCGTTAAAATCCGTGATCCGTCTTGCAACAGACGAAGATAAGAAAAAAGAAGAA
>ENA-OQLB01000677-OQLB01000677.1-human-gut-metagenome-genome-assembly--contig:-NODE-677-length-17948-cov-18.829639_pt1 | contig 17948 bp, 14 predicted proteins | sample MGYA00242656_ERZ504813 | MGnify/ENA primary metagenome ERZ504813 (study PRJEB26092, sample SAMD00036388) | human gut metagenome | host: Homo sapiens | study: EMG produced TPA metagenomics assembly of... | reverse complement strand
TCGTCGGATATTCGACGCCGTTGAACGCCCAACGGTGTTCCCCGCCACGGTCTTCGTTTCGGTGGCTTCTGGTCACCTGACCCTCCTTGCGGTAGGTCAGGTGTTGCAACGATCACTAGAACCCGCCATTGCCGACGCATTGGATGCGGGGTGGGATGTGGTGGCGGATGCGCAACACGCTAATCCCCGGTATGCAGCCGAACTGGCGCTACTCGCTCAACGTCATGGCGCACTGTGGGAAACGAGGGATTTTGACGTTCCTCTAGACGAATTGTTGCGTCGCAATGCGGCGCGTGATACCGCTGACCGTGTTCCGGAAGATTACATTCGTTCGTCCTGGAAGCATTTTCACACCGCGATGTTCCGCCCGTTGGAACCGGGCGATCCGAATGGAAACCTGTTGGAGCGTATGCGCGCGGACCCTTACGTTCGGGTTATTCCGGTGCGCGGCGAAACAGACGTGTATGCGTGCAATTTCACTGCAGAGGCATTTCGTGAACATCGGTGGACGGATCGCACCATCAATGCGCGAGGGCTTTTTGTCGGCGGCAACGGTCAGGTGGTGCAACGCGGGTTCGAGAAGTTCTTTGCTGTGGACGAGACGGAGGAGACATCGTTCGCCCAAGTCGTCAATCACGCTCAAGAACATCCAGAGTCGTTGCCCGTGCGCGTTGAGCGCAAGGAGAACGGATTTCTCGGGCTCGTGGGCGCGGCGGGAACTCCTGGATTGTTCCGCTTCTGGTCGAAGTCGGGGCAAACGGATTATTCCGCGCTTATCGAGCGCCTGTTTCCTTCAGATTCAGCGGTACGTGCCGAATTGTGGCGTATGTTGCATGAGTGGAATGTCACGGCGGCGTTTGAAGTCATCGATCGCGAGTCCGACCGGCACATCGTTGGATACGAATCATCCGGGCTGCGCTTGCTGCATTTGATTCGTAATGCCGAATCGTTCTCCATCGATGCCGCTCACGAGGAAACGTTCACTCTTGCCGGCGGCTTCGTGCGGCCGGAAACGGTGGCGATCTGCCATTCGCCGGAAGAAGTCGCCCAGGCAATCGGCGACGCCAAGGCGAGTCTGCGCGAAGGCGTGGTGCTGTATTTTGCCGACGGTTGGATGGTGAAGGTGAAGTCAGACCGGTACAAGTTGGTCAAGGCGATGCGCCCTCTTATGCAACGCGTGCTGCTGCGTGGTCGTTCCTTCAACAAGTCCGGCGATATTGCCGATTTGGCTCGCCGTATCATCGATTACGCACACGAGCACAACATCGACCTGACCTACGAGCGGCAGGCATTCGGCGAGCGCGATATCGATATGACCAAGGTCAACGACATCGTGGACCATGTGCGGTGACCGCTGAGTTCTAGCGCAATATCTTCTGACCCGGTTCTGCCAGGCACCGAACCGATTCGACAAGGACGCCGTGAAAGACATCATGTTCGGACGGATGACACGAAGAAGGACTCCAACGGAGTGACCGTCATCCCCTATTCCAAACTCGACGAGCGTGCGCCCGTGGAACTCGCCGCATAATCCATCTCAATACTGCATACTTGAAACCGCCTATAACTGCTCTTCGTAAACACCGAGGCGGTTTATCGTGTCTCTTTGCGTCTCGTCACGATGTTTATCGCGGAGCGGGCATCGCCGGCATCCGCGACATCTATGCCAAGGTCATGCTCGACGAAATCGATGAGAGCGATCAGCCGGACGGCGACCTGTTCCGGAAAGGCGATGCGGAAATACAGGGGCCGCGGGGCTGGTCATTTTGGTTTTGGATAGGAGCACTCGGGTGCGGGTGTCGTGTACGGCACGTTTAGTGGCTTCAACTGCTGGTAGGTTAGACATGTGTTGGTTCCTTTGACTGATGATTGGGGTATGGAGCGTGGCTAATGCGGCTACATATGTGAAGCGTTTCCTGCTGGCTAATAAGGCGGATGGCGTAACATATCGTTTCCCGGACGTATCGGGTGCGATGGCCGAAGTGGATAGCACGCTGAGAACGGCTGCTGCGGCCGGAGATGAAGATGCCGACCTCGCCTGCCGTTGTCTCGCCGACATTTGGTACAACATTTCGGTTGCCTGGGAGCGAAACCAGCGCAGTATGGAAATGATGGATTCGAAGATTCCCATCTCGACCGAGGATCGTATGGCTTTACGTATTGCGGAACGTCTGCTGGATGCGAGCGCCGCCGAATATCCGCCGGAGAGAAGAGACCGTATCCGGGAGCTCATCGCCGACGTTCCCGGCTTGCTCAAAACCGTCACGCTGCCAAAGGAACTCAAGGAGTATGTTGCCCGTCTCGTCCGTGAGGTCGGCACCGCATTGGATGAGTACGATTTGACCGGCGACTTCAAGCTGGACATCGCGTTCACCCGATTGCAAACATCGTTGAACATCATCGCCGCGACCCCCAAAGACGAGAAATCACAGCGAACAGTGATGGAGTTTTTGCAGAAGCGTGTGTTCCCTTGCGTTGCAGCCGTCGGTTTCGCGTTGGGGTTCTCTGCCGATTCCGCGACGGTACTGGAGTATCTGGGCTATTCTCCTGCCAGATTGAATCCCATGAGTCGCATAAAAATCCCGAATCGCCTGCGAACGATACTCCGCAAGTCGTTCAGGCGTCAGACACCCATCCGGAGACCCCTCAATCAAACGAGTGACGTCATCCACCATGGCATCCAACACATCAACAGCGACATCAAAGGAAACGCCGTTATATCGAGACAGATTCAATCTCATCTCAACCCCCTCCGCTGTAAGCTCGTGATTACGGAACTCATGTTAGCTAACGCTTACAATTTGAGCAAGTGCGGCGTGTTTCCACATGCTTACACGTATGTTTGAGCCATGGCAGCAAAAATCGAATGGACAGCAGCGGATTACGCCGCAAAGAATGCGATGGCGAAAATCATCGATGCTTCCGCTTTGGCATATAGGGTAATTGCCGAACGCATGGGCGGAGTAGTAAGCCATGTCCGGATTGGATATATCCACAATGGAGAGAAATCTCCGGTGCGCCTGTCAGAGTTTTTGCTGATTTGCGAGGTCTGCAACGCCGACCCGGTGCAAACCCTGCGCGAGATCATCACCGAGGCAAGACGCATGGAACTCGAACAACAAACCGCATCAACAAAGAAACCCGCCGGCGAGCGCTTTGTTGATGATAGACAATCCCCGGAAGCCGGTCATGAGGACATCGATATCGACACTTGGGCCGACCGTATCAAGCCGAGGACAAGGTTAACGTCGAGTGATTCATTCGACCGCGTTCAGATAGGAAAAGGGAAATGTCGAGGAAGAACCGCAAACCGATCTACACGCTTTCGCAGGACGAGGCGGAACGTCTCATCGCCGAGGTGAAGAACTCGGTGGAGAAGCTGTTCGTCATGCCCGCGGCGGGAGAACGCAACGCCGAATTCCACGTGCTCGGCGACGACGGGGAGAAGTTCACCATAGCCGTGTTCAAGGGCGCGATCAACGCCGACCGCCACTCCATGTCCGCTCGAATCACACGGCTCGGCGTGCCCCTGCTGCGGCTATGCGTGAACGGCTCGACCCACACGAACCCCGACGGCGAGAGAATCAGCGGAACCCACTGGCACATCTACAAGGAAGGCGAGGACGACTGGAACGCCCAGACTGCGGACATCGAATCACCGGACTTCGTGAACGATACAATAAGGCTGTTGGACAGATTCAACGTCATCCACAGACCGGACTTCCAGGAGAAACTGATATGAACGAGACCACCGCCACCGACGAGCTCATCGCGGAATACGGCGAATGGCTCAAACGCGAATCATCCGTGCGCAACGTCGGCGAATGGCGCGAGGTCACTTTGCCGTTCCTCGACCGCTCCAACGACGACCTTTGCTTCTACGTCCGCACCACCGACGGAGTCACCTCGTTCACCGACGACGGGTACACGATGGCATCCTTCGACCTCAACGGCGTCACCATCACCGAATCGAGACGCGAGCGCATCAATCGTCTCGCCCTGCGTTTCGGCGCCATGGTCGGCGATGACGGGCAGATCACCCTGGAGACCGAAGGAAGCCGTCCGGACGCGATGAACCGTTTCGTGCAGGCGTTGACCGATATCGGCTCCATGCTGGAGACTCGCAGAAGAGGGTGCTGTCCTATTTCGCCGATGATGTGGCGTTGAAGCTCGACTCATGCCAGGTGTTCTACACTCCGAACGTGGGCATTCGCGGCGTATCCAGCTACGAACACAGCTTCGACTTCCTGTTCCAGCGCAGCGCCAACCATCCGACCCGGTTCTGCCAGGCTCCGAACCGATTCGACAAGGACGCCGTGAAGGACATCATGTTCGGCTGGGATGACACGAAGAAGGATCCAAGCGCAGGGATTCCCGGCTGATAGTCATCGGCGACGACCGGCAGACGCCGTTGCAGCGCGGCGCGCTCACCGCGTTCCGCAACTACGGTGTGACCGTCATCCCCTACTCCAAATTGGAAGAGAGGCTCCCGTGGAACTCGCCGCGTAGCTTCCGGGCCATATAAGGACTCATCCCGGCGACTCACCGCGAGCGCCGGGGCTTTTTTGCGTTTACGCGGCTTCGTCGATGACTTGGACATCGATGACATCCATGTCATCATGCAGGTCGGGGATGGCTTGGCCGAGGAGTTTGGCGAGGCTGGCCGTGTCCCTGTGGGTGTAGTGGTTGGTCATGCTGATGCTGGTGTGGCCCATGATGGCGGTCCGGGCATCGTCGGGCATGTTGGCCCGGGCGGTCATGCTGGCGGTCCAGTGGCGTGCGCTGTGGATGGTGACCGGCGGGAGGCCGGCGGCCTTCAAGGCCTTGTTCCAGTTGTGGCGTTCGGTGGAGCTGCGCACGGGGTTGCCTCGTGAGTTGGTGAATATGAGTTCGCGCGGGCCTATGTCGAGTCGTTTGACGCGCGCCCACAACCGTTGCCACAGGCTCGTGGATATGGGTACGAACCGGTGGGCGGCGTGGGTCTTGGGCGTGGTGAGCCACAGGATGCCGTACAGGTGCTCGGCTTTGAGCCAGGCGGGTATCACGGCGTCCTCCGGTTTGCCGTATTGCTGGATCTGCTGCTGCACGTTGATGCCGGGCACGCCGTCGCGTTGCTCCAGCTCATAGGGCATGAGCGCATATCGTTCGCCCTCCCTCATGCCGGCGGCGAACGCAAGCTCGAACAGCAGCATCCAGGATTCATCCACGTCCACGGTCAGGGCCGGGCCGCGGCGTTTCGCCCCTCGGTTGGGCACTGCCTCGATCAGCTGTTTCGGCTGGTCGGGCGAGAGGATCCTCGTCTCGGTGGGCTCCACCCTTGGCGGCCTGACCCTGCGGCATGGATCCACGGGGATGAGTTCTTCGAGTTCGGCCTGGTCGAGCATCATCTTCAGGCTCACGAAATGGTCCTTGAGCGTGGAGGGCGCGAGCCGCTTGGAGAGCACGCGCATGCATTGGCGCACATGGTCAGGTGTCAGATCCGTGAGGCGAACGCAGCCGATGACCTCCATGCACGCGTGGATCCTGCCGGCGCGTGTCCGGTATGTGGTGGGCTTGACGTTGAGCCGGTACTCCTCCAGCCACCGTTCCGCGTAATCCTTCAGATACGGCGACTTGGCTCCGGGCAGCAGACCGGTGCGCTCCATCTCCGCGATCCTCGCGTCGAACCGTTCGCGCGCGCCCGCCTTCGTGCGACCCTTGGCCGAGACGTAGCGACGTTTGCCCGTGGCGGGGTCGCGGCCGACCTCACGCCGGAACTCCCACGAGCCATCCTTGCGGTGGATGATGCTTCCCGCACCCTTCGTGCGTCGTCTGCCGTTCGTCGCCATGATGTTCCTCCCTTGTCGGGACGCCTTCGAGCATCCGCTACAAGCGCCCTCAAAAAGGGCACTCTATTGGCACACTATCCGGGCCACAAACGGCCAGATACGGCATAATCGGCCATTCTTCAATAATCGAAAAACGGCGCGATTCCACAGTTCCGAAGACTCGAAAACGTTGGAATCACGCCGTTCTCTAGGGTGTTCACACCCTACTTCGAGACGTTGAACTTGAACTCCACAATATCTCCGTCGGCCATGACGTAGTCGCGGCCTTCCTGACGGAGCTTGCCTTCCTCCTTAATCTTGGCCATGGAGCCGTCGGCGGCCACGAAATCGTCGTAGGAGACGATGTCGGCTTGATGAAGCCCTTTTCGAAGTCGGTGTGAATCACGCCGGCGGCCTGCGGGGCGGTCCAGCCTTGTGGATCTGCCAAGCGCGCACCTCCTTGACGCCTGCAGTCAGGAAGGTCTGCAGTCCGAGGATGTCGAAGCCGACGCGGGCCAACTGGTCAAGGCCGGATTCGCTTAAGCCCGCGTCCTCGAGCATTTCGCGGGCATCCGCCTCGTCGAGCTCGGTCAAGTCCGCCTCGAACTGAGCGTTGAGGAACACGGCCGGAGCCGGGGCCACGGATGCGGCAAGCTTAGCCTGCAGGTCCTTGTTGGCCAGCTCGTTGTCGTCCACGTTGAACACGTAGATGAACGGCTTGGCGGTCATCAGATGCAGGTCGTAGACGGAATCCTTGTCGAAGCGGCCTTCGCGTGCGGCCTTGTCGAGCGTCTCGCCGGCTTCAAGGATGGTCTTTGCCTGCTTGACTGCGTCCATGTAGGCCGGCTCGATCTTCTTGCCCCTCAGATCCTTCTCCAGCTTGGGCAGCGCGTTTTCGATGGTCTGCAGGTCGGCGAGGATCAGCTCGGTGTTGATGGTGTCGATGTCGTCGGCCGGATCCACCTTGCCGTTGACGTGGACGATGTCGTCGTCCTCGAAGGCGCGCACGACCTCGCAGATCGCGTCCGCCTCGCGGATGTTGGCCAGGAACTTGTTGCCCAGGCCTTCGCCTTCGGAGGCGCCCTTGACGATGCCGGCGATGTCCACGAAGGTCACCGTGGCGGGCACGACCTTTTCGGTGTGGACCAGCTTGGCCAGCACGGGCAAACGCTTGTCCGGCAATGGTACGATGCCGGTGTTCGGCTCGATGGTGGCGAACGGGTAGTTTTCGGCCAGCACGTTGTTGCGGGTCAGTGCGTTGAACATGGTGGACTTGCCGACGTTGGGCAGTCCGACGATTCCGATAGTAAGAGACATGGTTCCCTAGCTTAGTATTAGGCTTCGATGGCGTCGACGGCCTTGATGACCGCACCGCGGAACGCGCTTTCCTCCAGCGAGGTCACACCCTTGATTGTGGTGCCGCCCGGCGAGCAGACGGCGTCCTTCATGACGCCCGGATGGGTTTCGTTTTTGAGGTATAGCGCACCGACGCCTTCCACCATCTTCGCGGCTAGACGGTAGGCGGTGGCACGTTGCAGGCCGTATTTCACGCCCGCGTCGCCGAGCGCCTCGATATACATGTCGGTGAATGCCGGTGCGCAGCCTGCGATGCACATGCCAATGCCCATATGCGCGGAATCAACGCGTTCGATGAGGCTGATCGATGAGAACAGCCGCTCGAACACTTCGGCTTGCGTGTCGGTCAGCGTGTTGTCGCTTCGGTGACGAGTACCCCCTTGCCAACGGCCATCGGCGTGTTCGGAATGGTGCATTGGATATGCGCCGCGTTGAAATCGGCGCCGAACAAGTCTCGGTATTTGTCAAGATCCCAGCCCGCCGCGATGGATACGACGAATTTGTCTTCGTCGGCAATCGCGCCGATGACTGGCTTGATGACACTTTCGATTTGGTACGGTTTGATGGCGATGACGACCATGTCGGACGCTGCGACGACTTCGGCCGCGTTGTGCAATGGCTTTGCACCCACTTTCATCGTGGTCTTTTCCAGCTTGTCGTAATGCGCGGCGCAAGCACGATGTCGGCACCGTCGACGGCGCCGGCTGCGACGAGTCCTTCGGCGATGGCCTGCGCCATATTGCCGTATCCGATGAATCCGATGGTTGGATTGGACATGGTGTCCTCCTTGTCGTCTTTTCTAATGGACGTAATTGTTTTGGATGCGATGGTTTCGGAGAATTTCGGGAATGTCAGAACAGTTCTTCCAGGTCTCCCCTGTTCAACGCCTCGTCGAACAGGTGCTTGAACACCACGGAACCATGTACGCCGTCGTGCTCGAATTCGTTGGTGGTCCAATAGTGCGATCGTCCCACACGGGACAGCGTATCGAATTGCAGACCGGAGTCGACATACATGTCGTCAAAATAGACGGCAGCCTGCAGCGGAACCTCATTGCGCGCCAACTGGTCGGCATCGTAGATCGTGCCGAAATGCGTGTCTTCCATAAGCACATCCATGGCTGGTTTGAACGGACGCAACGCACGTTCCTGCTCGAACATCCACGGGAACATGGCCTCGCCGGTGAAATTAAGCGGACGGATGTCACCCGCGAATTCCGGATGCTCGCCGCGCACGCGCTGGGCGGCCCAGCAAATCGGCGTTTCCAGCTCGCCGTTGGCGTAGATGAACTCCTGCAACGGCCAGTACAGCGGGCGAGCCGAGGTCGCATCCATCACGGAAGACAGGAATTCGTCAGACAGTTCCGCCGAGGTCGAGGCCGAACCGTCGCCGTCGAGGAATGCCTGGTCAAGAATCCAATGCACGCGTTCGAAACTTGGCTTCATGCCGAAATCGGATCCCAAGCATTGGAAGCGTTCCACCGTGAGCGGATCGCCGTTCGGCAACGCGACCTTGCGCGATTGCAGAATGTCGGCGACGGCCGCGGCACGTTCGATATCGATCGGGTAACGCTCGTAGAACTGCTTCGTCTTTGCCGCCATGCGCGGGAACGTATGACGGTACACGTCGGTCGCATCGGCGGGAACATGAGGAATGCCGCCCGTGGTGAAACTGGCGATAACTCCTTGCGGGAACAGCGAAAGATACGTCAGCGTCAGGAATCCGCCATAGCTTTGACCAAGCGTGGCCCAACGTGCGCCCCCGAATTCGGTACGACGCAGATGCTCGAAGTCACGAACGATCGAATCGGCGAGGAAGCGCTTCAAAAACGCGGCACCGGCCTTGCCGTCGCCATCCATGTCCTCAATCACATGCGCATCGACACGAGACGAACGCCCAGTACCACGTTGATCCGGCAACACCACACGGAAATGCTTGATGGCCTCCTCAATCCAACCATCGGAACTTGGACCGAGCGGACGGGGGCCGGAACCACCGGGACCACCCTGCAGGAACACGAGCAGCGGAAGATCATCATGCACATGTTCGGGAGCGGTGACCACACGGTAGAACAGGCTGATTGATTCGCCATCGAACCCATGACCGGGCTCGTGGCCCGTCCAATCCAACGGCACCTTGATGGAACGATCCTCAATATGCAATCCGGGCACGTAGTATTCGCTCAGCAACGTCATGCATTCACCTTTCCTTTGGCGTCATCGGCATATTCAATGCGAGTAGTGGCTTCTTGATGGCTTCCATCCCACCCACACGCGGAGACAACCTTACCTCACAAAAGCGGCTTTATCCTGCCGCTATTTCATTCCTGCGCATGATGGCGCCACAGCGTATCTGGCGCTAGGGTGGAGCATATGTCGAATTTCAAGCAGCGTCTCTTGTCGTGGATGCATGGTCATGTCTTCGCAGGCGATCTCATCATCACGCTTGTCATAGGTGTTCTGCTGTTCGGCGTGACCAGCGGCATCACCTATAATCCGGGATTGCTGTTTGACCTTAAGCCTTCCACGCAGATGACATGGGAAGCGGCAATGCTTATTCCGCTGCTAATCCGTCGATGGTGGCCACAGACCGGAGCGTTGCTCTGCGTGGCATTGACCTTGGCGCATCTCATATTCGGCCCCTGCTTGTTGGACACCGATATTCTGGCATTGTTCATGCTGTATTCAGTGATCGTCTACGGCAATCCCAAAAACACGAAAGCCTTCATTATTCTGGCGTTGGCCATCGGTCTTCTGGCTTCGGCGCTGATGGCATGGACCATGACCAATGGACCACTGCTCACCGGAGGCAAAGTGCATACATGGAGCAGCTGGAATGGCTTAAATCCAAATGACATTATGGTCACGGAAGACACTCTCGGTTCCATCTACACAGGAACATCCATGTCGGAAGTCGCCGACATGGTGGCGCAATACATGCTGGTGCTGACGCCGATTTTCGAAGTATGTATCATTTCCACCGTCATTGTAGCGTTCTGGCAGCGTGCCCGTCTGGCAACCGTTCGCATGATGCGGGAACGCAATGAGGCAATCGCCGCGCGAGACCAGGATGAACGCGATATCGCCGCGTTGGCGGAACGCGCACGCATCGCACGTGACATGCACGATGTGGTGGCGCACACCCTATCAATCATCATCGTGCAGTCTGATGGCGGCCGCTATGCAGGCACGCATGATCCCGCGGTGGCTAGAAACACCATGGAGACGATTCGACACGAATCGGAACGCGCACTGCATGACATGCAACGTCTTCTGGGAGTATTCGGGGGTTCACCGCACGCCGATTATAACGATATAGGCAATCTTGTGGAACAAGCGCGAAACGTCTCCCCCGACATTCGAATCCGATGGAATATCACCGGCACCGCCAGCCCAGAACAACTCAGCGAACAAGCCTCGATAGCTTCCTACCATGTAGTGCAGGAGGCGCTGACGAATATCCGCAAGTATGCGGGGCCGCACGTCGATGCGCATATTAAAGAGTCATGGAACAACGGTTTGCTCACTTTGACCATCACCGACAATGGTCGTGGCGCGGCGGCCAATATCGACGGGCATGCGCCAGGTTACGGCCTGCTGGGCATGAAGGAACGCATCGAATCGGCCGGAGGCTCGTTGCAGGCTGGCCCTCAACTCGGCGGAGGCTTCGAAGTCATGGCCACCCTGCCTTACGGCGGTAAAGAACAGGTGACAGACGAAACCGGCGAACAGTATGCCTCGGAACAGTCCGAATCGTGCAACACAACTGCCATATCCAGCAAAGCGAGATTATCCGACGAAGCAATCGCGTCTCATACAGCCGTCAACATATCGGCGCGAATCCCAGATCAACCATCGGAGCGGACGCAGGAAACCAAGCAACCGACCGGTCGCGATCATCGTTCGAATGCCCTGCAACATTTGCGCATCACCGCACCCAATCTGCATGATTTGCTCAAATCGTTGAAACTGAAATCCGTAGAATTTGCAAATACATCCAATTCGCGAGGGCCGAATTGGGTGGAACGTGTTTCCGCATGGACGCAGCACCATTATGTGCTCATGGATTCCGTTGGTGCCGTGGTATTGGTCATGCTGCTGAATCGCATGTCGATTACGTTCCTTTTTGATAGTTCACCTCTTGCGCAGCTCTCTCATGCGATCGCCACCTGCTGCATATTGGCGCTGTCTCTTCGACGCAGGTTCCCCGAGACTTGCGCGCTTATTGTGTTCGTATTGTCAGTTGTGCAATTGTTGTTTTTGGGATCGATTGAGGTTGAACATATCGTAGCGTCGCTGTGTGCTCTGTATTCAGCCGTATTGTATGGACGCGAACACGCATGGCGTTGGACCGGTTCTGCCGCTGTCACCTGTTCGGTGCTGATGGGCTTGAAAATCGCGGCCGATCAACACGGATACATTACCTTGTTCGGCGCCATCACCGCTTCCGTGGGCTTGACAAAACCGGTTTCAGCCGCGTCAAGCAGTACTGCGGCGTTCTTTACCGGCGTTATGTATACGGTTGCGGTGTTGATACTGTGCGCCGGCATTATGGCATGGGCGCGTTGGACTCGCTCCAGTGATTCAAACGCACTGGTGTTGCAGGCGCGAGAGGAAGCGCTGGTGGCCGAGCAGGAGAAGCAGCGTATTCTCGCGGCGAATATGGAACGCGACCGTATCAGTGCCAGCATTCAGGCTGAAGTCACCGCCACACTGAACAGCGTGATTAGTCAAGCCGTCGATGGTATCCGCATGTTGGACGCTGCCGAAGCACAAGGCAAAGAGCCTACCGCCGACGAGATTTCCGCAGCGTTCAAAGCCATCGGAGAACAGGGGCGCGCCGCGCTTAAGCGTATGCGCGAACTGCTCGGAGTGCTTCGTGAGACTGGTTTCAGCGATGACGCTCATGCCGGTAGCGCGAACGAACTGCAGTTGAGGCCCGCAGCACCGCTGGAGGAGCAGCTGCAGCGCGCGTCTCGATAGCCGGTTCAAGTTTTTCAGGGAGATTTAAGGGGTTGTTTCGCGCTGTGAGCGGAACGATGCCGATAAGGTGGAGAGTATGAGTGAAGAACAGAAGATTCGTGTGGTCATCGCCGATGATCAGGAATTGGTGCGTGCCGGTTTCGCGATGGTGATCGGCTCGCAACCGGATATGGCGGTTGTCGGCCAGGCGCGCGATGGCGCGGAAGCGGTGGCTTTGGCGGAGACGTTGCATCCCGACGTGGTGCTGATGGATGTGCGTATGCCCAGTGTGGATGGTATCGAGGCGACCCGGCAGATCAGTGCGTTGCAGCATCGCTTTGCTGCCGATGGAACGCAATCAGAAGTCACTCACACCAAAGTGATCATTCTGACGACATTCGATTTGGATGAATATGTTATGGCTGCGATCACTGCCGGAGCTTCCGGTTTTCTGTTGAAAGATACGGAACCGGAAACGTTGCTGAATTCGATTCGCACGGTTTTTCAAGGTAATGCGATTATCGCACCGTCCGCCACGAAACGTCTTATCGAGAAAATGATGGAAGGCGATTTCATGGCTGCGAACGTTGGTAGGCCTGAAAATTCCGCAACTACTTCTGCTACGGATTCAACATATACCGATCCGGAATTGGACGAGCTGACCGATCGCGAGCGCGAAGTGCTTATTGAGATCGCGCATGGATTGTCGAATCAGGAGATTGCCGACAAGCTTTTCATCAGTCTGCCTACGGTGAAAACGCATGTGGCGCATATTCTGTCGAAAATCAATGCGCGTGACCGCGTGCAGGCGGTGGTGTTCGCTTACGAAAACCATTTGGTCTGATTGGTTTGTTGTTGTTTTGCGTATGCCTGATATGCGAAAAAGGACTCCTACCATGTTTGTGGTAGGAGTCCTTTTCGTTATGCTTGCTATGAAGCTCAGGCTTCGGCGAGCGCCTCAACAGGAGGCGTGCTCACTGCCCTGCGTGCGGGGAATACGCTGGCGAGCAGTGCTGCCACGGCTGCCACGGCGAGCACGATGCCGTTAATGCCCCATTCGAACGGGAACACCACTTTGCCGTACATGCTGAACACCACGTATGCGCCCAGCCAGCCGAACAGTGTGCCAAGTAGTACGCCCGAGATGCCGGATACCAGCGAGATGAGCAGGGCTTCCACCGCGAGGGAGCGTCGCAACTGGCCTCGAGTCATGCCGATGGCACGCAGTGTGGCGGATTCTCGGGTGCGTTCGATCACCGACAGCGACAGCGTGTTGGCTACGCCGACAAGTGCGATGAGCACGGCCACGGCGATCAACCCCACCAGAAGCATCATCATGGAGTCAATCATGTTCGCCCATACGATGCGTTCGGCGATCGGTCCGGTCACGGTCGCATCAGTGCTCTTCTCCAATGCGGCCTGCATGTCGTTGTAGATGTCGTCAACGGAAACTCCCGACTTGTCGGTGTCTGCCTTGACCAGCAACACATGGGTGGCGGCATCAAGGTCACCATTGGTGAAATGGCTTTCATCCACGAATCCGACAGCTCCATATTGCGCGGATACACGACGGTAGTCGGCTTGGTTGGCTTGCAATGTCAGCGAACGCGTAGCGTCGCCGTTCTGGTTCCATTCAGTGGAGAAATCAGCCGTGCCATTGGCGAACTGCAGCTCCTTGCCGGTTTGCGCATTGTATGTTGGCATGAGCACGCTATCACTGTCGATGGAGGCGTTACCCAAGTTGGCACGCATGATCTGCTTGACCTGATCGATGTTTTTCACGCCGACCAGCAATGCGGACGTAGGCTGGGTTCCATCCGCTTTCTCCAAGGTCACGGAAACCGCCGGCGCATACAACGTGTCGGACACGCCGTTGATGTCAGATACATCCTTGACCATTTGCTGGCTGATGTCATCGCCCATGGCCACGATGTCGACGCTATAACGGGTGGCGAGCGCACCATTCATAGTCTCTTTGGCGCTAGCGGCACCGGTTGCGATGGTGGAGACCAAGGCGACACCGATGAGCAGAGCGGCACCGGTTGCTGCGATGCGTCGCGGATTCTTCTGAATGTTGGCGTGTGCAACTGTTGCGGAAGGACCTGTCAGCGAGGCCAACGCTCCAACGCCCTTCATGAGGGTCGGCATCCAGAATACCGCGGTGACCACCATGCCGAGGAACACCAGTGCGCACCGGCGATGGCTATGAGCAGAATCATCGTGAATTGATCGCCGCTCGCATCCTCGCCGCCGTTGGTGGCCTGCACCTGCCAGATGGAGAATATGGCCATGGCGATACCGACCACCACCATCAGAATGCCGATTATGGCTCGCGTAAGGCTGGAACGACGGTTGTCGGTCAGTTCAATCGGACGCAATGCTCCAATGGCGTTACCGCGGTGGCGGAACGTGCGGATCCCATGGATGCAAGCACCGTCACCACAATGCCGAAGAGAATCGGTACGACGGCGGCTTGCCAGGAGAAGTTGAACCGCATACCCGCCTGCATGATGTCGCTGACGCACATGCCCCACATGAGCAGGCTTCCAAGCACCACGCCAAGCACGGATGCGACGAAGCCGAGCACCACCGCTTCGAACAGCACGGAACCATACAGTTGGCCTTTCTTTGCGCCGATGGTGCGTAGCAAGGCGAGTGTGCGGCGGCGTTGCGCCACGAGCACTTGGAACGTGTTGGCGATCACCAGAGCCGCCACGAACATGGCAAGCACGCCGAAGCACATAAGGAATGTGGTGACGATGTTGGTTTGGTTGCCGCTTAAGGATTTGATGCTTTCGTCACTGATTTGCTGTCGTGACATCAGATCGAAATGCTTTGGCAGCAACGCTTTCACACCGTTGATGGTTTTTGCGGATACGCTGTTTCCATCCAAGGCAAGGTCGAGATACACCATTGTTGTTCCGGTGACGTTGAAATCGTCCACTCCCTGCATTGCGGCAAGCAGATTGTTGGATCCTACGATCGCACCACCATAGTATGAGTAGGCGCCGTTCGGATCGGACGTGAGTCCTACCACGCGCACGTTGTCCGCCTTGGCTTTGCCATCGTCGCCTACCGCATATCGGGAGGTCAGGCTTACAGTGTCTCCAACGCCGACGTTCAACTGTTTCGCCATGTCTTCCGGCAGCGCGACTTCGTTGGAATCCTTCGGCTGGTCCCCTTCCGTGATATTCACGGGGAGCATGTTCTTCTGTGCCGCGGTGGAAATGATCTCGCCGCTGACGGTGCTGTCTCCCTTGGAAACGCTGACGCCGGTTTCCACCGAGGCACGGACGCCGCCAACCCCTTCGATGCCGGCGATCTGGTCGAGATGAAAGTCGCCGACAGTGCTGGAATACGCCTCGTTGAGTTCCTTATCGCTCAGGTCGGAGCTGTTGATGCTCACCGCATAGTTGGCGTTTCCGAACATGGCGGTCAGCTGCCGTGTCAGGGAGTCGTTCATGGCATTGCCGAACAGGAAGGTGCTGGCGATGAACGCCGCGCCGATCATGATGCGATGCCTGCGGGTATGAGCATGCGCTTGGTTTTTCGCATGAGTTTCAAAGTGATGGACCACATGGTGGATTCTGTTCCCTTCTTCGAATGCTTCTACAGTGCGTTTAGCGGGAATGTCTTGCGGAAGCCACATTCATTGTGGCGGCCTCACGTTCCTTCATCAGCAGTTCACTCATCTGGTCTGCTGTCGGCTTGTTTACGTCCGCCACGATCTGGCCGTCGGCGAACACGAGCGCACGGTCGGCGTAAGACGCGGCGACCGCATCATGCGTGACCATGATGATGGTTTGGCCAAGTTCGTTGACGGAACGTTTCAGGAAGCTCAGCACTTCGGCGCTGGAGACGGAGTCGAGGTTGCCGGTCGGCTCGTCGGCGAACACCAGCTTCGGCTTGGTAATCAGCGCGCGGGCGATGGCCACGCGCTGCTGCTGGCCACCGGACAGTTCATTCGGTCGGTGGTTCAGGCGCTGCTTCAGTCCCAGGGTATCGACGAGCAGGTCGAACCAGGCGTGGTCGGGCTTGTCTCCGGCGAGAGTCAGTGGCATGAGGATGTTCTGTTCGGCGGTGAACATGGGCAACAGGTTGAAGCTTTGGAAGATGAAGCCGATCTTGTGGCGACGTAGCAAGGTGAGCTGCTTGTCGTCCATGCGGGTCAGGTCTGCCCCGCCGAAAAGAATATGCCCGGATGTGGCGGAGTCGAGGCCGGCGAGCGTGTGCATAAGCGTGGATTTGCCGGAGCCGGACGGGCCCATGATGGCGGTGAATTTGCCGCGTTCGAAACTCACGTTCACGCCGCGCAGGGCATGGACCATATTGCTGCCAGCGCCGTAGTTCTTGACCAAGTCGACGGCCTGAATAGCGATGCCGCGCGATGCGGCCGGGTTCTGCACGTTCATAATGTCTCTCCATATTTGGCCGGGCCTTATGCCCGGATGATGATTCCAACTTATGAAGAAATAACGGCGCGCCCCATCGTGCGCCAGACTGAATTGGGCGGTCGGCCACGCGCCGGCCCTCATCCTTGAGGATTATGTCGTCTCAGGTCTCACACTATTCATGCCTCTGCGCAAACAGTGTGAGGCATACAGACGCAAGAAAGCCCGCACTGCATGACATCAGTGCGAGCTTTCTATTCCTTGGGTCAAGCGATCAGGCGGAAGGCACCCCATGCGGCTCGATGATTCGTGATGCACCCCATTAGCATCGCGCCCCTTCTCATCGGGCCGTCAACCTTCCTGTCGACCTCACTTGGCCAAGCCGGAAGCGCGAAGGGCTTCGAAGCCGCCCTTCAGGTCATCGAGGATGTCCTCGATGTTCTCGGTGCCGATGGACAGGCGGATGGTGCCTTGGTGGATGCCCTGATCCTCGAGCTCCTCCACTGTCTCCTGGGAGTGCGTGGTGGAGGCCGGGTGAATCACGAGGCTCTTGGCGTCGGCCACGTTGGCCAACAGGCTGAACAGGTGCAGGTTGTCGATGAACACGCGTGCCGCGTCCTTGCCGCCCTTGATGTCGAAGGTGAAGATGGAGCCGCCGCCATTCGGGAAGTACTTCTTGTACAGCTCGTTGTCCTTGCGGCCTTCGATGGACGGGTGGGAGATGGACTCGACTTCCGGAACGGTCTTCAGGTAATCGATGACCTTCAGCGCGTTCTGGACGTGGCGTTCGACGCGCAGGGACAGGGTTTCGGTGCCCTGCAGCAGCAGGAAGGCCGCGAACGGGGACAGGGTGGCGCCGGTGTCGCGCAGCAGGATGGCGCGCACGCGGGTCACGAAGGCGGCGCCGCCGAGGGCCTCATAGAAGTTCAGGCCATGGTAGGACGGATCCGGCTCGGTCAGGGTCGGGAACTTGCCCGGCACTTCGGCCCAGTTGAACTTGCCGCCTTCCACGATCACGCCGCCGAGGGTGGTGCCGTGGCCGCCGATGAACTTGGTGGCGGATTCCACAACGACGTCGGCGCGTGCTCCAGCGGGCGGAACAGGTACGGGGAGGCGAAGGTGTTGTCCACGATCACCGGCAGGTGGTGCTTGTGGGCGATGGCGGTGATGGCCTCGAAGTCGGGCAGGTCGGCGTCGGGTTGCCGAAGGTCTCGAAGTAGACGAGCTTGGTGTTCTCCTGGATGGCGTCTCGAACTCCTGCGGGTTCTCGGCGGAGACGAAGGTGGTGGTGATGCCGTCGCGCGGCAGGGTGTGGCGCAGCAGGTTGAAGGTGCCGCCGTACACGTTCTTGGCTGCGACGATGTGGTCGCCGGACTGGGTGATGTTGCGCACCGCGTATTCCACGGCGGCCGCGCCGGACGCGACGGCCAGGC
>ENA-OQLB01000676-OQLB01000676.1-human-gut-metagenome-genome-assembly--contig:-NODE-676-length-17957-cov-3.397869_pt1 | contig 17957 bp, 21 predicted proteins | sample MGYA00242656_ERZ504813 | MGnify/ENA primary metagenome ERZ504813 (study PRJEB26092, sample SAMD00036388) | human gut metagenome | host: Homo sapiens | study: EMG produced TPA metagenomics assembly of... | reverse complement strand
AACAAGCATAAAAATTCTCGACCATTCTTATTTCACTCCATTTTTTATTATAAATCTATATAATAATTTTCCAATTTCTTTGCAACATCCTGAATATCATATCCAGCATTTTTTACCTCTTCATTTTTAGCGAATCTATCTCCAGTATACGAAGTATCATGTTTGCCCACCTTGTAGCGGGTTCACTTATAGAAATAAAATTTACAAGTGAAGCTATATTATGCTCTGGAGCAATACTATCCGATGCAAACACTGTAAGCCCGGCTGCTTGGGCCTCAACAGCCGTGACAGCCAATCCTTCGAACCGTGATGGAAGAAGCAAAGCATCCATCGCAGAATAGTAACGGTAAACATTGCTAATATATCCCGCAAAAATTACAGAATTCGCTAAATTATTTTTTTCTACATACTTACGACATTCCATCTCCAATCCACCAGTTCCTATTATGATAAGTTTGGATTTATTATTGATTCTTCTATATTCATTATATACTTGAAGCATAAAAAGTGGATTTTTCTGATACTGCAAACGCCCTACAAACCCTAACAGCACCATATCATCACTAACTTTATATCTCTGGCGAATTTCTTTCCTTCCTTTCTCATCAAACCGGTATTTTTTTACATCGATTCCATTTTCAAGTATTTCAAATGACTGTGTTTCCCCGAAAATATATTTTCAGCTGCATTAGAACACGCCATTCGTTCTATGCTCATTCGTTCTAATTTGCTCTTTCGAATGCGATTTGTAAGTTGGATATAGTGTGATTTTCGTTTGCTCTTGTATTTCCAGAATTGTGCGAAAAAGCAACTCGATAGGTAGATTCAAATTCTGAGCAATCTCAAGCGGAAGAATGTACCCGTGATGGTTCAAATTCATATGCACGCCATTAATTTCAGGATGCCTATCAAAAAAATTATACATATCACGTTTAAAAGTAATTGGCTTTTCTCTGTGGGTGTATTGCTCTCTATATATATTCCCTCCAAGCGTCCTAATTTCTTTCTCCAGTTCCGGCTGATTAAAATCAGGGCGCACCAGAAAATCATACTGTATCTTATCTCTATCCATATAACGATACCAGTTCATCATCATCGATCGGGTTCCACTGGCCGTATTAGACAATCCTGTTGTCAGTAATCGAATCATTATAACCTCCATACAATAGATTTTACCAGTATTTGAATATGTACATTACATAATTTAATTAAATTGATTTAGAAAATATCTTATGCTTTCTTTGTTAAGATGAATATCTGTGATAATTTCCCCATTAATTATAGCATCTAAACTGTCCATATTTTTACGTTGCAGAATTGGTATATTATTGCTTTCATAGAAACCATTTGCCCTCTCGTCAATTGCAATAATAATTGAACGGACTCTGTTTTGCAAAGCGTATATTCCTCCATGTAGTCTCGTTCCGATATAATCAACATCACCGTTCTTCAAAACTCGTTTAAACTCATTCAACGAATATATGGATTTATATTGATAGTTATCTTGATTTGTTAATGTCTTAAAATATTCCTCATCAATCGCGGTCTGAATCCAAACATATATTTTATCATAGTTACTTTTGAGACATTCAATCATCTGTTTATCCTTTTTTATATCTCTTTGTGGTATATGACCACTTACAGAGCATACAACATTTTTTTGCCTTCACTTTTGGAATCGATTTGCAGAACTCTTCCGTAAAACGCCAAAGCGTGGGACAACCTGTATTAATTGCTTTAAAGCCCATATCTTCCAATGCTTTTTTCGTTTCCTCATCTCTGACACTGTGTGTAATATTTCTCGAAAGTGAATGCGTGTACAAATAACGCGTATACGCATCTTTAACCGTTTCAAAATCACTTCCTCTACCCACTCCAACAAAAACCGCATTTTTATACAAGCTCATATTAAAAAGATTTAGCATAAATTGTGGACGAATTCCATGCAAATTGTCGAGGAAGAGATTCGTTCCCCCTATAAACTTGTAGTCTACAGTTTCATTAATGTCCCTAATTTTTGTATCGGGCTTTATGAACTTATGAGCAATCATTTGAATCGGAGAATAGTTTTCAATATGTGTTCCCATGCGATACACAGACGCACTATCAAGAATCGTTGATAATTCTTTTTTAACGCTTTCTAGTATTATTTCATCTCCTAAATTTCCTGTATCAATTGCTGTATCAAACAATAAAATTTTTCTCATATAGGTCTCCTTTGCATCTCACAGTCCTATGCCTTTATGCCCATCGAAATGCTTTTGCCATATTGCTAAATGTATAATTCGAAATAATCTTTTTTGAATTTTCAGAAAGACTATTTCGAAAGATATCATCATTCATAATCAACCGTAAATACTTTTGGAGTTCCTCTTCAATATTATTAGAATCCATTACGAATCCATTAACGCCGTTGAAGACCAAATCCAACCCGCTTCCTGTCGCATCGGTCACCAAAATGGGCAAAGCAAAAGCCATAGCTTCATTAACTGTTAGCCCCCATGGTTCTACTTTATTTTTATATGTGTTGGGCAAAACAAACAAATCCGCAGCTGCGTAATATTTTCCTCTTTCGTTTGGAGGGATGCTTCCCGCAATATGGATTCTGCTGGATGCGATTTTTGTGTCTAGTTTTCCGGGGCCACAAATTAATAGATGGCAATTTTCTAAGTTCAACTTTTCAAAAGCTCGAACTAATTCATCAATACCCTTATACTTTTCTAATCGACCAAAATACAAAATAACTTTGTCTTCATTTCTTATGCCATATAAATTTCTTACCTCATCTCTCGTGTAATGCTTTTGCTCTACTTCACTTGAATTGAAACATCGAACACACTTGCTTGCCGGAATTCCAAGCTTTCTATAAAAAGAAAAAGTGTAAATACTTGGAACAATAAACTTGTCAATATAGCTTTTGTTAATTCGGACTGCCCAGTGTCTAACCGATTGTTTGACTTTCTTTGAAAGAGAAGAACGTTCCTTCTCCATTGGCCAATATTCCCAAAAATATAGTACTTTTTTCCCTTTTTGACGATAATAATGGCATAGCATTGTGGTAAGCCGAATAAAATGCATGGAATTCATGGAAGGAACGACAATTGTGTCAAATTCTTCCTTGTCTATTATTTTTACAAGCTCGTTAAATTGACTTTGTTTTTCATCTAAAATTTGAATATTAAGATTTTCTAAATTAGGAAGATAATTTATTCCATCATATCCAACTTTATAGCCATTCAAAATATATACCTTTAAATCTACCATCATAGCAAGATTCTTAAATAGCTCAAGTCGATACCAATTAACTGCAGTAAACAGATATACCATTCTTTGACGCATTACACTGTTACCCTTCCAAACCACTTATGTTAGATTTCAACTTTGATGTATTTATGTGCTTCACGTGCATTCACATCTGGTGGAATCATATAGTTTTCACCGTATCTCTCTCGAAGGTAATACTTATAGCCTTTTGGAACTGGAAGTTTCGTATCTCGAAATTGAATCCACGTAATATCTTTCATTTGATCTGTATGATACATTTCACCAAAAAGTGTTTTGCTCCACTTGGGTTTACTAATAGCTTCCCTTCTTTCTTAACTTTTCCAAATACATTATCAGATAATTTAAGCCAACTCTCAAAGGATTTATATTCAAAAAAAACTGCCCAAAATGCACGGCATTTACTAGATGAACCACCTCATCACTTGAACAATATTTAAATATATTGTACGAACATTCTTTCATTCTTAAGGCACTATCGATAAAAAAGAAGTATGGTGCACTCCAACCCATGCAAGTTTTAGCAAGTATATTATCGCAAACATTATCATATATAAACAAATCAATAAACAGACCCGAATCATCATTTTGAGGGGATTCAAGCAACTGAAGGCTTGTTCCTTTTTTTTGAATCTGAGGAAAATGGAAGATATAATTGGGGTCACCTGGCTGCTTCAAAACATATTTATCCCCAAGTTCTTTATTAAAAATACTCTTAAACCTCTCATATTCACTTCGTAACATGTAAATATCTATATCATCGTCCCACGGTATAAAATCATTGTATCGAACAGCCCCCAAAAGGCTTCCCGCAATCAACCCCCACTTGATATTCTCTTTTTTACACACGTCTTTAATGTCTATTAACATTGCGTACAAATTGTCCTGCATCCGTTTTAAGTCTTTATCATTTAATGTGATGAGGTTTGCACTATTCACTGCTGATGATTTCAAAGCTTCTCCAAGCTTCCCCATTCCTTATCTCCTCCTATACTTAATTGCAAGACCAAAAATTTTACGATCATCTACCAAATATCGTTTCGCCATTCTCTTTGGATCTTGTGTAATTCTAAAGAGCCACTCCAAGCCATGGTTTGCCATCCAGCGTGGTGCTCTTTTGATATTACCCGCCTCAAAATCAAAGCTAGCCCCAGTCCAAAAGAAATGGGAACTCCAAGCTCTGCACAATGATGATACATAAACTTTTCCTGCTTCGGGCACCCCAAGCCAACAATCAGAATGTCCGCTCCAGATGCCTTAATCATCGATTTTATCTTATCCATTTCCACGGGGTCTTTTTCAAAGCCGAATGGAGGAGAATATGTACCAGTGACCTGTAGACCCTTAAATCTATTCATAAGATTTTCAGCAGCTTTTGCTGCAACACCCTCTGCCGCACCTAAGAAGAACATTTTGTATCCTTTTTCAGCGGCCATTTTGCAGAGAAGCGGAAACAAATCCGATCCAGATATCTTCTCTTTAATTGGCGTACCATACCAATTGGCAATCCATAGAAGCGGCTTTCCATCTGTCAAAATCAAAGACGCATTCTTGTAAACTGCCTGCAGTTCTTTATTTGTCTCAAGTTGTACAATATGGTCTACATTAGGCGTGACAACATAAGCACTTTTATTTTCTCGAATCAGTTGATCGATTGCCTGCAGTGTTTCCTGCATTGTCAGATTATCGATTTCTGTATTCATAAATTTCATTCTTGCCATTTACGAACCCCCATTTTCCGCTGATTTAGCACCGAACCTTAATTAGCTCTGTATCACCAACAACCAGACATCTGCCCAATCCTGCCGGTAAAAACAGAGTTTCACCTTTGCTGAATCGCATCGGTTTCTGCTCTGCGTCCATCGTCTGCACTTCACCGTAACCATTCAAGCACATCAACACCTGAAACGAAGTTCCATCACAGAAAAAGCAAAACCTTTCGTGACCTGAATCCGCTCCGTTTCAAAGTACTTGCAGCGGCAAAGTAACTCACGAGAGCAGCCAGAGTAGTATTTCACAATTCTAGGTTTCTGGCTCACATCCGGTGCAACCTTCATATTCATGACCTGCACAGCTTTGTCAAAGTGCAACTCACGTTTTTTTCGTTCTTATCCACACGGTCATAGTCGTAGACGCGGTAAGTCACATTGGAGCTTTCCTGAATCTCTGCCACAAGGGTCCCCTTGCCAATGCCGTGTACTGTGCCCGCCGGAACAAAGTAGGTATCGCCTTTGTGAACTGGAACCTTTTGCAGATGCTTGTCCAATGTTCCAGTCTCGACCGCTTTCCGGAGAATTTCTTCGGTTACCTCATGCTGAAATCCATAAATCAGACTGGCTCCTTCGTCAGCATCGATGACATACCACATCTCGGTCTTACCATTGTCGCCTTCGTGTGCTCTTGCATATTCATCATTCGGATGAACCTGAACAGACAGGTCTTTCTTGGCGTCGATGAATTTCACCAATACAGGCAGTTTTCCGTTTTCCACCTTCGTGCCAAGATATTCTGGGTGAGCACTCAGCACCTCTGCCAGCGTTTGTCCCTTATAGATTCCATTCGCCACATAGCTAGGACCATCCGGGTGTACAGAACATTCCCATGTTTCCGCTAACGGGTTCAAATCGATCTTTTTCCCGTATTCTTCCCGGAGTCGGGTGCCGCCCCACAGATAGTCCTTGCCAGTCGGAATCAATTTCATGATTTCCATTGTTTTATCTCCACTATTTTTATGCTATCGGGAACTTAACCTTATCGGAAACGCTGATTTCTTCACCCAGCTGAACTTCGATCATATCCAGTGCTGTAATAGCCTCTACCGTATGCTTGCAGCCTGCTGCAATTGTAATTACATCACCAGTGCGGAGCACCTGCTCCATACCGTCCACGATTGCCTTACCCTTACCGGAAACGACAGTCCACACTTCCTCACGGTAATTGTGCATGTGATATGTCATGTGTTCGCCAGCTCTCATGGAAACCTTGACTGTCATAGAACCAGGCTGAACATCGATTACTGTATAAGTACCCCAAGATTTCTCAGCATACATCGCTTCTGTCTCGATTTTTTCCACATAGGGCTTCATATAACCACTACGTTCTTTATCAGCGATCAGGATACCATCGCCGCTAGCCGCAACGATCATATCCTTGCAGCCCATGCAAAGAATCGGGATATTCAGTTCATTCACCACATTGGTGTTTTCGCAGGTTTCATCCAGAACAGCCTTGCCCTTTGTCTTGTCTGCCATGACCTCAGCCATCATGTTCCATGTACCAACATCCTTCCAGTCACCGCTATACCGCAGAACCTGAATGCTGGACTCTTTCTCGACCACGGCATAGTCAAAGCTGATTTTTGTCATGGTTTCATACTTATTGAACAGGTCACGGTAGTCCTCGAAGTCGATCATGCTATGAGCCTTGTCCAGCAGATAGCCCAGCTTGAACGCAAAGATACCAGCATTCCACAATGCACTCTGTGCCAGATACTTCTTGGCAGTTTCCACATCCGGCTTTTCCTTGAACTCCTTGACCTTGCTGACGTTTTCGTTGCTTTCGGGGATAATGTAACCGTACTTCTCGCTGGGATAGGTCGGCTCGATGCCCATCAGAGTCAGGTTTGCACCGCCCTGCTCTGCCAGCTCCTGCAGGGTCTTGACGGCTTCGTAATAAGTGTTATCCACATAGGGGTCAACTGGGCAGACAACAACAGCTTCATTTTCTGCCACACCCAGTTCGTCGTGCAGATAGGCAGCAGCCAGTGCGATGGCCGGGAAGGTATCACGGCGGCAGGGCTCTACACAAATAGATGCCTTTTCACCCAGCTGATTCTTGATGGCACTTGCCTGCGATTTGCTGGTCGCAATGGTGATTCTTGCATCTGCATCTACCGTAGTGATTTGGCGGTAGACACGCTGCACCATAGACTCATACTCGTCATTATTCTTAAACAGCTTGATAAACTGCTTGCTACGCACATCGTTGGAAAGAGGCCAGAGCCGCTTGCCGGAACCACCAGAAAGTAAAATAATGTTCATTGTTGTTTCCTCCTCTCTTATTTCAGCCCAAGTTTCGTCTGAATTGTATTCTGAATCTCTTCCAGCTTCTTTTCGGCTGCCTCTTTATCTGCACCCTTGATGCTGTAGTAAATCTTAATCTTCGGCTCTGTACCAGACGGACGCACTGCAATCCAGGAACCATCTTCTAGGACATATCTCAACACATTCGATGTCGGCAGCGTTCCGAAACCTTCTTCTGCGTCTACAGGCTTGCTGTAATCTGTCACAGACAGTGTGCCTGTAAACGGAGAACCGACCTCTCGCAGTTCCGTCATCATGGAAGAAATCTTTTCCAGACCGTCCTTGCCCTTTAAGGTGAAACTATCCAGTGCATCACGATAGTAACCGTACTCAGCATAGATTTCATTTATCTCATCCAGCAGAGTCTTACCGTTTGCTTTTGCTTCTGCTGCCATTTCACAAATCAGTAGAGAGCTTACAACGGCATCTTTATCACGAGCATGTGTTCCAGCAAGATAACCATAGGATTCTTCATAACCAAAGAGAAAATCGTAATCCCGTTCTTTCTTAGAGTTCTTCTTTGCCTGCTCAAACTGAGTAATCTTATCACCAATAAATTTGAATCCCGTCAGCGTAGAGAAAACTTTGATTCCATGCTTGCGAGCAATATCTGCACCAAGCTCAGAAGTAACGACTGTTTTAACAACCGCCGGATGAGCATACTTTCCTATATCTGTATGGCTCAGCACAAAATTCATTAGGAGAGCACCGACCTGATTACCAGTCATCAGCTGGTATTCGCCCTTGCTCTTTTTCACAGCAATACCTACGCGGTCGCTGTCAGGATCAGTTCCCAGTACAATGTCTGCATTGGTACGCTTTGCCTGAGCAATGCCCATTTCCAGAGCACGATGGTCTTCCGGGTTCGGAGAAACTACAGTCGGGAAGCAACCATCTGGTACGACTTGCTCTGCCACAGCATCCAGCTGTGTAAAACCATCCAGACGAAGTGCTTTCTGAACAGGAACATTGCCAGTACCATGCAGTGGAGTATATACAATTTTCAAATCATTCTTAGCAGCGGTATTCTTATAACGGCTCTGCTTCATAACTGCCATTACAAAGTTATCGGTGACATCGGCCATGAAACCAGAGAATCATCGGACCTGAAGTTGATCGTATGGTAATCTGTAATAGCGTCCACATAGCCTATAACTTGTTTTGCCTGCCAAGGAACAAGCTGGCATCCAAACGCGTCATAAACTTTGTAACCGTTGTATTCTTTCGGGTTGTGGCTGGCTGTCACTACAACACCTGCCAGTGCATTCCAGAACTTCACTGAAAAACTCAGCTGAGGCGTAGGACGTGCGTGGGCATGGAGATAAACACGAATTCCCATTCCGCTCAGAACATTTGCTGCCATTCTAGAAAAGAACTCACTATTATTTCGAGTATCATAACCAATTACCACACCACGATTCTTACACTCCTCAGCACCGTAAGTATCTAAAAGATATTTTCCAAGACCCGCAGTCGCCTTGCCAACCGTATACTTATTCATACGGTTCGTGCCTGCACCCATCACACCACGCAGACCGCCAGTACCGAATTCCAGATCGCGATAAAATCTATCTTCAATTTCCTTTTCGTCCGTAAGGGACTTCAGCTCTCTACGAGTAGTTTCATCGAAAAAATCATCGTTCAGCCACTGCTCGTATCTTTCCCTGTAGCTCATAATTCTTACTCCTCCGGTCCTCTTCGGACCCATCCCCTTGAAAGGTAAATTTTATATCTATGTACACATCCTGTGTTTCAGGATAGTATTTATTTTTCATAAAGCTCCTGTGTGATAATCACAGTCGGCTAAGTGTTTTCTTATGCTGTCGCAGCCCATCAGTGCGGCAATTATCCTTTAATCGCTCTTATCCCTCATTTTCTCGGCGCATATTTATACGCCGGGGCATCTACCACTACACCTAAGTGTTAAGTTGTTGAGTAGACCTGTTTTTACATGGACACTTTATTGAAATCTAGCTCATCCGTCATTTTATACAGCAGACGTTTATATGTTTCTGTCATCTTTGTTGCGACTTATACAATGAAATGTTCATCTATTATGATGTCTACACAATAAGAAAATAGTATTTTTTTACCGTTACTCAACACCGTGCTGTATAAATGCACATTGCAGACTAGACAACCTGCACAATACATGATTTTCCGAGTAAAATAGGGACGTATATTCATGCAAAATCGCCAATTTTCGCATGTGTTTTACGCTCCACCATAGGCCATCAGAACGCAACTGATTTTATTGACCAGACATTTGTATGAACTGAAACAAGCCCACGGCTTATTGCTCAACAGCAACTCACCCGTGGGCTCAAATTATTCTTCAAGTGTTTTCCATTCGTTTTTACAGAGTGCCACACGTGTATAGCAAGCACCACTGATAACCTTCACAATTCCACTTTCGGACGCTTCAACAAATGAGATACTTGAAGGACAATTCAAGCCTCTAAAAAGTATCATCCATTTTGAGAATGGAAGGCTGCAGGTTCTAAATGCTGATAATATGTAACTTTATATAAAACTGACTCCTCTTTTGACCACTCATCCGTAAATTCGATTCATTTCATTTTGCTTCCACTCCCAGCAGGAGTGCGCATAGCGTTTTAGCGTTATATCAGGATTTGAATGCCCCATTAATTCACTCAGCGTTTTCACATTGCAGCCCGCTTGCAGACAGGTTGTTGCAAATGTATGACGCAGCGCATGTGGGCGGACAACAGGAACTTGAGCCTGCTTTAAATATCCTTGTAAGCTCTTGTAATAGCAGCGCGGTTCAACTGGCCTAAGGTCAGTGTCAGATAGAAACCAGACTTCTTTACTCTGTCCGACATATTCTTCTTTTAGAAGGCTGAGGATACCGTTGGGATAGGGATATCGCGTTCGGAACTTTGCGTTTTGGGAGATTGCGTTACTAAGGTGGTTTTTCCGGGTGCCATATAAATTCTCTTAACCGTGCGCCGAACAGAGAGAACACCGTTTTGCAAGTCGAAATCACCCCATTGCAGCCCGCACACTTCTCCGATGCGCAGACCCATCTGCATCATCAACAGCATACCAAGCCTCCTGGGTGTTGGCGAAGAGCGAACAAAAGCACAAACAGATTTTTGTTCCATATTATTTAGAACCGAAGTGTTGGATGAATTCGCAGTTGGAAGTTTGAGATCAATTTCAACAGGGCGCATAATATGTAGATGTACCGCATAGCGGCAAATTCTCCGTACAAGCGTCAAGCACTCCTTGCTCATTGCGTTGCCCAGGGTCTTGTGGTTTTGGTCTGCAGGAGCAATAATTTCCAGAAGGCTGCTTTCTAGAATGCTTTCATTCAAAGCTTGAACACGATATGGACCAAGCACAGGCAAAATGTAGTGTTGGAGTGTGTAGTGATAGTGTGCTGCTGTAGAAGATTTGACACCTAAAAAAATGGAGCTTTCCCAAGTGAGAGAAAGCTCTGAAAAAGTTGGATTATCTACATTTAGTGCAAATTGTTGTACCTCCATCTTTTTGATGGTGAGTTTTTCCTTTACTTCAGTGTAAGAATGCCCATAAATGTATCCCCAGATTGCGTCCTGTCAGATTTTCGCCCTTTAATAAAGCGACCCTCCCAACGACCATCTTTCCTCTTTCTGATGTTTTCTCCGTGCTTTGACATAATGCTCCTCCTTGTTCGATTTGTAATGATGTAACATTACTTTTATATGTTTCAGCTATTCTATAGGAAAAAGTGTGCCCAATATGGTGAAAGTGACAAAAATGTGTTCGGGTACGGTTTGATATAACTCGTTCTGTTGAAATGTGTCGCATTGTGTGGTATTATATCTATACATATTATATATGGGCTTCTGTGGAAATGGGTATCATCCATTCTCAAAACGGATGATACTTCTTAGAGGCTTGGATTGTCCTTCAAGTATCTCATTTGTTGAAGTATCAGAAAGAGGATTGTGAAGGTTGTCAGCGGTGCTTTATATACTATGATGCACCCTGTAGAAACGAATGAAAAATACTTGAAGAACAATTTGAGCCCACGGGTGAGTTGCTGTTGAGCAATAAGCCGTGGGCTTGTTTCAGTTCATACAAGTGTCTACTCAACAAAATCAGTTGAGGGCTGATGGTCTATGGTGAAGTTGAATATACATACAGATATAAGCATTTCTGCATAAATATACGCCGCATTTTACTCTGAAAATCATGTTTTGTGCAGTAGGACGTTAATACTGATAACTGCATTTATCTGCGTGGCGTTGAGTAACGGACGGAAATTACTAATATTCTGTCGTGTAGACATCATAAAAAATGAATAAATCATTGTGCAGGTTGCAATAAAAATGATAGATACATTTGTATGATTATTACAAAAAAGAGGGAATGGGAAAATCTGGCAAAATAGAAGCGAAAAAACGGGTCTACTCAACAGATTAACACTTTGATGTAGAGGATGGAGAGTGCGGCGTATGAATATGCGCCGGAGAAATGCGGAAGAAGATGCAACTGATTTTGTTGAGTGAACCTGTCTGGATAAAGATATGTAGAAAAATAGACGAAATATCGAGAAAAGATTTGATTGCTGGGGTAATGGGATACGACAGCATAAGAAAACACTTGGCCGTGTGAGCGGTTATCACACAGCGAAAATTAGAGAGAAATACTATCTGTGAAGAGCAGATGTGTACATAGAAAATTAGAGGATATGCCCGATGAGGGCCGGAGGAGTAAATAACATGAAGAATTACAAAATCGCCATTGCGGGCACTGGGGATGGAGATATAATACGCGGCTGTCATAATAGGGACAAGGGTACGGCAGAGAATGAAAGGCTCCGCAACCCGAAGTTCATATTTTCTTACCCGAAGAATGAACGACTGATCTTTCTGAACGGCAGAAATGCCGCACAGGAAGAAATTTCGACCATGAGGGTGGGGTGACAGCCAGCGGACAGGTGCACGAGCTATCCGCTCTTTGTGTTGGCCAAGATGTTAATGAAAAAATTGAGTGGGATTGTGGGAAAGATTTATGAGCAAGAAACTTGCGATTGCGATGTTCGGACAGAAGCGATTATCGAGAGAAGGCGGAGTAGAAATCGTTGTCAAAGAGCTCTGCACCCGAATGGCACAGAATGGCTGTGACGTGACCTGTTACAACAGAGCAGGCCATCATGTGAGTGGTGCAGAATATGACGATGCTGGTAAAACGGAGTACGAGGGAATTCGTCAGAAGTCTGTTCCGACTATTGAACAGCGCGGACTTGCTGCAGTCAGCTCCTCCGCATTTGCGGCACTTTATAGTGCATTTGGAAAATACGATGTGGTGCACATCCACGCTGAAGGACCGGCGTTCTTTGCATGGCTGCCGAAGATGTTTGGAAAAAGAGTTGTAGTTACCGTCCATGGGGAGTGTGAAATAATATGGACAACCAGAAAAAAGCCTGATTTCATGCGGGTTTACGCGGCTTAACCTTTTCACCTCAACCTGTTTCTGCCTGTCATGGTGCGTTGCGGCCAGTGTGATTTTAGGTGCTAATGGCTTCTGGTTGCGCTCTATACTTAACCCACCACAGCGAAAGCTGATAGAGCAGAAAACAGAATAAGGAGGTACGAAGGCGAGCCTGCGTATAGATTGCTGCGGCAATCTGTATACAGGCTTGTTGTCGTGCAACGAAATGGGCAGGGGATTCCACAAGGGGGATAAGAAAAATTATGATGGAAAATAAAACAAAAATTGACCTGAAAAACAAGAGCATTTTTATCACGGGTGTGGCGGGCTTCATCGGTTCCACCTTGCAAAGCGGCTGCTCTCCACGGTGAAGGGCGTCAAAGTTGTGGGTTTGGACAACATGAACCACTACTATGATGTGCGCCTAAAAGAAGCCCGCTTGAACGAACTGGAGCAGTTTGAAAGTTTCAGCTTCGTAAAAGGCAATCTGGCTGACAAGGCTGTGATCGAATCTATCTTTGAGCAGTATAAGCCGGAGATCGTGGTGAACCTCGGTGCGCAGGCTGGCGTTCGGTATTCCATTACAAATCCTGATGCCTATGTGGAAGCAAATCTGATTGGCTTCTATAACATTCTGGAAGCCTGCCGCCATTCTTATGATGAAGGGCATACCCCGGTGGAACATCTGGTCTATGCGTCCAGTTCTTCCGTATACGGCAGCAATAAGAAAGTGCCTTACAGCACGGATGATAAGGTGGATAACCCGGTATCTTTGTATGCGGCCACAAAGAAGTCCAATGACTGATGGCTCATGCCTATTCTAAATTGTACAACATTCCTTCCACAGGCCTGCGTTTCTTTACTGTATATGGCCCTGCCGGTCGCCCGGATATGGCGTACTTCGGCTTTACCAACAAGCTGCTGAAAGGCGAGACGATTCAAATTTTCAACTACGGCAACTGCAAGCGCGACTTTACTTATGTGGATGATATTGTCGAGGGCGTTGTCCGTGTGATGCAGGGCGCGCCGGAACGTAAGAATGGGGAAGATGGTCTGCCCGTTCCTCCGTATGCGGTTTATAACATCGGCAACCAGAACCCAGAAAATCTGCTGGATTTTGTACAGATTTTGCAGGAAGAGCTGATCCGTGCAGGTGTTCTGCCGGAAGATTACGACTTTGAAGCACACAAAAAGCTGGTTCCGATGCAGCCGGGTGATGTACCTGTGACCTATGCAGATACCAGTGCGCTGGAGCGTGACTTCGGATATAAGCCCTCTACCAGCTTGCGCGAGGGTCTGCGGAAGTTTGCTGAGTGGTACGCAAAGTTTTACAAATAACGAAGAATAGGGAAATAGACCGATGAAGTGTGTTGAGGTTTACAAGGAATTATATCATCAGGAACCGTTTGATGTGGCGTTCTGCCCGTACCGTATCAGTCCGCTGGGTGCGCATATCGACCATCAGTACGGAAAAATCAATGGTCTGGCAATCGATAAAGGCATTCACATGGCCTACCATCCGAAACAGAACGGCGTTGTGGAATTACAGTCTTTGAACTTCCCGAAGCGCGCCCAGTTCTTTGTAAGCGCAGTGCCGGAAGAAAAGCAGGGCGACTGGCGGATCATCTGCGCGGCGCAGCGAAGATGCTGGGCGAGAAGTACCGACTGAAAGTTGGTCTGTCCGGCATCATTGAAGGAAGTCTGCCGATTGGTGGATTGTCCTCGTCTGCATCGGTTATTATCTGTTTCTTGTCAGCACTGTGTAAAGTGAATGGCATCCATCTGGAACCGATGGAGATGATTCTCACGGCAAAGGCAGCGGAAAATCAGTATGTTGGCGTTTCTTGTGGCAAACTCGACCAGAGCTGTGAGGTGCTTTCCAAGAAAGACCACCTGCTGTACCTCGACACGAAAGATGATAGCTATGAGTTGATTCCCACCAGCGAGAAAATGAAACCTTATAAGGTGGCAATTTTCTTCTCCGGCTTAGAGCGTTCTTTGAAAAACTCCAAAGTACAATCTGCGGCAGGGACGAGTGCAAGGCTGCGGCCTATGCACTGATGGGCTTTGCAGGGATGGACTATGACACCTTTGCAAATACTCGGCTACGCAATGTGCCGTATGAGGTGTTTGAGGCCTATAAAGACCGCCTGCCCGAACTGTGGCGCAGACGCGCAGAACACTATTACAGCGAGTTCGCTCGTGCCGAAAAGGGTGCAGAACTGTGGCGTAAAGGCGATTTGGAGGGGTACGGTCAGCTTGTTTTTGAAAGCGGAAAATCCTCTATTTATAGCTATGAGTGTGGTTGTGATGAACTGAAAAAGCTGTATGAAATCATGGCCGAAACCGATGGTATCTACGGTGGCCGCTTCTCCGGCGCGGGCTTCAAGGGCTGTTGCATGGCACTGATCGACCCTGACAAGGTCGAAGATATTGAAGCAAAGGTCACAGCAGAGTATCTGAAAGCGTTCCCGGCACTGGATGGAAAGTATAGCTTCCATCTGTGTGAGAGCGCAGATGGCGTTGAGTTGTAAGAGGGGAGTACATATAGATGAAATGCTTGGTTTTGGCAGCGGGTTACGCTACACGGCTTTATCCACTGACTGAAAATTTTCCGAAGCCGCTTTTGAAAGTGGGTGAGAAGTCCATCCTTGATTGGCTGGTGGATGATTTGGTGGATACCACCGATATTGACGAATTTGTGGTGATTTCCAACCACAAGTTCGCACAGCATTTTGAGAACTGGAAAAACGAGAAGGTCAAGGTGCGGCCTTATGAGATTACGGTGATCAACGATGGTACAAGCACCAATGAAACTCGTCTGGGAGCAGTCAAAGATATTCAGCTGGCGGTAGAGAAGTTGAAACTAGCTGATGATTTGCTGGTTATGGCTGGCGACAATGTGCTGGATTTCAGTCTTTCCGAATTCGTTGAGTTTGCCAAGGAGAAGAACACCTCCTGCGTGATGTGCCACGAGGAAAATGAGCTGAAAAAGCAGCAGAAAACGGCAATCATCACGTTGGATGGCAATGACCTAATTACTAGCTATGAAGAAAAGCCGAAAGAGCCGAAAGGAAATCTGGCTGTGCCGCCGTTCTACTGCTATCGTGCCTGTGATGTAAAGCGGATTCAGGAAGCACTGGATAATGGCTGCGGCTATGACGCACCGGGCAGCTTTGCAGCTTGGTTGAGCAAACAGACTCCAATGCACGCTTATGTTATGCCGGGCAAGCGATATGACATTGGCGATATTAAAAGCTATGAGTATGTAAAGAGTGTGTTTTCAAAATAAAAATGCAAAGAGAGAGGAGAAAGTAATCATGAGAGATTTTAAGGATTTGAAAATTGCTGTGGCCGGAACTGGCTACGTTGGACTTTCCATTGCAACGCTGCTGAGCCAGCATCATAAAGTCATGGCAGTGGATATTGTGCCGGAAAAGGTGGAACTTATCAATAATAAAAAGTCTCCGATTCAGGACGAGTACATTGAAAAGTATCTGGCAGAAAAAGAACTGGATCTGACTGCAACACTGGATGCAAAGGAAGCATATTCTGACGCTGATTTTGTTGTCATTGCAGCCCCTACCAACTATGACAGCAAGAAGAATTTCTTTGATACTTCTGCGGTTGAAGCGGTTATCAAGTTGGTGATTGAGTATAACCCGGAAGCAATCATGGTAATCAAGTCTACGATTCCTGTCGGCTTCACAGCAAGTGTCCGCGAAAAATATCACTGCGACAATATTATCTTCAGCCCGGAATTTCTGCGTGAGAGCAAGGCTCTATACGACAACCTGTATCCGAGCCGTATTATCGTTGGCACGGATGTAGAGAATGCTCGTTTGGTAAAGGCGGCACATACTTTTGCTGAATTGCTTCAGGAAGGCGCAATCAAGGAAAACATTGACACTCTGTTTATGGGCTTTACCGAAGCAGAAGCAGTTAAATTGTTTGCTAATACCTATCTGGCTCTGCGTGTCAGCTACTTTAATGAACTGGATACCTATGCAGAGATGAAGGGACTGAATACTCAGCAAATTATCAACGGTGTTTGCCTTGATCCGCGCATTGGTGCTCATTACAACAACCCCAGCTTCGGCTACGGCGGGTACTGCCTGCCCAAAGACACTAAACAGCTGCTCGCAAATTATGCCGATGTACCGGAAAATTTGATTGAGGCAATCGTTGAATCGAACCGCACCCGTAAAGATTTTATTGCAGATCGTGTGCTTGAAATTGCTGGTGCTTATGAAGCAAATGACAGCTGGGATGAGAGCAAAGAAAAAGAAGTGGTAGTTGGCGTTTACCGCCTGACGATGAAGAGTAACAGTGATAATTTCCGTCAAAGTTCCATTCAGGGTGTCATGAAGCGCATTAAAGCCAAGGGTGCAACGGTTATTATCTATGAGCCGACGTTGAAAGACAGTGAAAAGTTCTTTGGCAGTCTTGTGGTGAATGACTTGGATGAGTTTAAAACGAGAAGTCAGGCAATCATTGCAAACCGCTATGATATGTGTCTGGATGATGTGAAAGATAAGGTTTATACGCGTGATATTTTCCGTCGTGATTGATGAGCAGGAGAACAAAGATGAAAGTATGTTTAGTGGGGTCGTCAGGTGGACACTTGACACATTTATATATGCTAAAACCATTTTGGAAAGATAAGGATCGGTTTTGGGTTACGTTTGATAAAGAAGATGCTCGTAGTTTGCTTGATGGAGAAAAGTTTTATCCATGCTATTACCCAACAAACCGTAGCATTAAAGCACTTATTAAGAATACCAAAATTGCGTGGAATGTTCTACATAAGGAAAAGCCTGATTTGATAATTTCCTGTGGAGCAGCGGTAGCCGTTCCATTTTTCTATATTGGGAAAATGATGGGTGCAAAGCTGGTTTATATCGAGGTGTTTGACCGGATTGATAAGCCAACAGTGACTGGAAAAATGGTTTATCCGATTGCAGATAAATTTGTTGTTCAATGGGATGAACAAAAGAAAGTATATCCGAAATCAGAAAATCTAGGCAGCATTTTTTAACGAGAGGGTTTAATATGATTCCTAAAATTATTCATTATTGCTGGTATGGAAATAAAGAAAACCAGTTAAATTTCAAAGGTAATATGGAACAGCTATGGAAAAAATAGGGGGGG
>ENA-OQLB01000675-OQLB01000675.1-human-gut-metagenome-genome-assembly--contig:-NODE-675-length-17967-cov-3.874496_pt1 | contig 17967 bp, 18 predicted proteins | sample MGYA00242656_ERZ504813 | MGnify/ENA primary metagenome ERZ504813 (study PRJEB26092, sample SAMD00036388) | human gut metagenome | host: Homo sapiens | study: EMG produced TPA metagenomics assembly of... | reverse complement strand
ATATGTGATTTCAATTGAATTTTCTTATTCTCCCCCTCAGGAAATATCTGTAAAGGAACAAAAGAGAAACCGGGTACAGGATTAAATATTCGACCATCTTCATCTGTCGGAGCTACCTTCAACATACCATTCACGCAGATTATTTCCAATACGCCCTCTTTTTTCTGAAGAAGCATGCCTTTCGAGGTAATATCCACTACCTCTGAAGGTGCGGCAATGACCGGCAAAACAAGGCAGGCTGTCAAAGGACAATAATCCACTACTATCGACATGCCCTGTTTGGAGTACACATAATCCAAAGTCACAGGAAACGCCCCCTGAACCGGTGTCTGCTGGTCAGCGTCCACCAAATGAGTATTGATATGGAAACGATGCTTATCTTTCTCTTGAGTATAAACAATATCCGTATCCAAGTCATCCAAATTACTATAAATAGTTCCATACTGTACCATTTCAACCCGCGGTGTTCCACTCATTATATACTTTCTGCTATTACTCTGCATATTAGGCGCTTCTATCAGAGCATACCGGTTTGTTGTAGCGGCAAAGACCGGACCAGCCTGTTCGTGCCACAACAGAGAAACAGCTCCTCCCATCGGGTGAGTGCCTTTACCTTATATTCAGCATCAAAACCGGTACACGTGGAACGCCATGATCCTTCTGCAACCAGCCAAGTACGAATATCCTGGAAATACTTCACCCCATAAGCATTATCGCGTGGCAGTGACTTGTATTGTGGTGCTTTGACAGGTGGAAGCTCAAGAAAAGCGGTCAGAGCCTTGGCATGACCAAAAGTATGATGAATACAAGCCGGAATTCCTGAAGCCTGATAATCACGTCCGGCATGAAGCAATCCGTTATTTGTCGATTTTTTCAGTAATCGTATATTGCGCCGAATAGCTTCCAGATACTCCGGGTGTTGTTCTGCCATAGCATAATAACCACCCATGAAACCATCGCTCGTACGTCCGCCCCAATATGTCCACTTAAAACTGCGTGTCCCCCAACTATTATCCCACGCACCATCAGGCAACATAAATTCCAAGTGAGTATTCATGGAACGTTCCACAATAGAGAGCAGTTCCCGGTCGTTCACCATAAGCGCATAATAGGCCAGATTAGGCAAAGACTCTTCTATATTATAGCCTAAATCCACAGGAAGACAGCCATTCTTAGTAGGTGTCCATATCTTAGGTCCTTCACCGTATAAAAAAAAAGTCGTTTACTGTAAAAAATTTCTTCAAATCCGAAGCCACAATCCGGGCTTCTTCCTTGAAATCCGGACGGTTAAACATCTCGCCAAGAGCCTGCAAGGCATATGTCACCGAGGCTGAATAGTTCACATTATTCAAGCGCTTCATGTTCCCCTGCATACGGCGACTGTACATCTGAGGATTCTTCATCATAAATTCGCCAGCTTCCAACAATTGTTTTTTCCAATGATTACAGGTAGAATCATCCAGCAAATGCCCATGATAATGCACTGCCTCATATAAAGCGATAGCCGCAAATACAGTCGTTCCACTCCAGTCTGACACATGTACATCGTTCATCCATGAACCATCCGGACGATGCACATTCTCCATCCATTTCATAAGCTTCTTGGCGGCAAGCAAATATTTATCATCGCCGGTTTTGTCCGCTAAATACATCAGAGGGAGAACCGTATCTCCTATCCGCCCATGAATACGAGCGCAGGCAGGACAAAGAATACCTCCGTCAAGCGCAGGATGCAATCCTTCACATTGGTAAGTCAGCAGAGTATCTACCACTCCATCAACAGTTTTTCCGCATCATTACGCAGGGATTTATCAGAATAAACAGGATTTCCGGCACATACTCGTCCCGAGAAAGAGAGCGCAAACACAAACGCCACAAAAAAAATGTTTCTCATATTATTTAGTATTATCAGATTCATTTTTCAAAAATAGAACATTCCGGCAACATATTGCCGTTATTTTCTCCAATACACCACAACATACGTTTACCGGTTCCATAATTTTGTTGAATCTTCATCAATTTTGTTGAATATTTGTATGCCAAAACAATATTGGCAGTTTTTTAAACACATCAGATATGCTTATCAGAGCAAATGCCCTATCTTAGCAACCGTTACTAAAAAACTAAATATAACATGAAAAACTTACCTTTACTCATGTGTACTGCTTTTTGCGGCTGAACGCCGTCCAGGCTGATGCTGCAGACAACAAAAAGAATGAAAGACCCAATATTCTTTGGCTTACTTTTGAAGATACCAGCGCTTACGAATTCGGTTGTTATGGTAATAAAGGCGTACACACCCCAAATGCGGATAGTCTAGCCGTTCATGGCATACAATTTATGAACGCATGGTCAGTGGCTCCGCAAAGTTCTGCTGCACGCTCGTCACTTATCACCGGCTGCTACTCCTCAAGCTACGGAATGGATGTCCATCCGGTTCCATACGACACTCCGGAGAACATATTCTTCCCTCAATGGTTACGGGAAGCCGGATATTATTGCACTAACAACAGCAAAACGCATTACAACTCCACCACAGACAATAAAAGTTGTTGGGACGAATGTACCCCTAAAGCATCCTACAACAGTACTAAACGCGGTAAAGACCAACCATTCTTCGCTGTGTATAACACAGTGACCTCACACATGGGACGTATCCGTACTTTCCACACTGATGGACGAAGAGATTATACAACGGAAGGTATTTATCCTGAGCTTCTCACCCTACCTTCCTACGTACCCGACTTGCCCGAAGTGCGTTCCGACTATGCCGGCCACTTGGAAGCCGTACAGGATGTAGACACTTGGTTGGGCTTTTTTCTGAAAGATCTGAAAGAAAAGGGATTGGACGACAATACGATTATCTTCTTCTTCAGCGATCATGGCGGTTGCGTCCCGCGCGGCAAAGGATATTTATATGAAAGCGGTTTGAGAGTCCCCATGATAGCCTACTTTCCACCCAAATGGCAACATCTGGCTGGAAAGAAAGCATCCGGTAAAGAATATTCTTTGGTGAACTTCACCGATTTAGGCCCTACCGTACTTAGTCTTGCGGGAGTAAAACCGCCTAAGCACATGCAAGGCAAAGCTTTATACGGGAAATATGCATCCGATGAAAAACGGGAAATTCAGTTTGCTCTGGCTGCCAACCAACTACATCATTTTATGCCTGTACGTGCCGCCACCGACGGACGTTTCAAATACATCCGTAGCTATATCCCCTATCGTCAATTTGCCCTGCGCAATTATTATCAATGGGGTATGCCGTCCAATAAGGCATGGGACAAGTTGGTATTAGGCGGTCACAATACCAATCCCGACTGGGCACAAACTTTCAACGCCCACCCGGCCGAAATGTTGTTCGACCTTGAAAAAGATCCGGGCGAACTGCATAATTTATCCGACTCTCCCGAATATGCGGAAGTCCTGGCAAAAATGCGTAAAGCCCTTTCTGAACATATCCGTTCTACAAAAGATTTAGGATTTTTCATGCCCACTTCCCGCGTAAATACAACATTATACGACAAAGTGCGCAAAGAAAAATATCCCTTGAATGAACTATATACCTTGTAGAGTTAGCCGGTACAGCTAAAGCAAGCGATGCCTCTGTATTCGAGAAAGCATTATCCAGCCAATACCCGGAAATGCGTTATTGGGCATCCGTAGGTTTAGCGCAACTTGGAATCAAAGGAGAGTTACAAGTTTGTCCTCCAACCTTGCTTACCCTGATGAACGATGCCGACCCATATATAGCCTGCGAAGCAGCCTATGCTGCAGCCTATTTGGGAGAAACATCCAAAGGCATCGAGCGTCTAAATCATCCGGCAAAAGAAGCTGACAGAAAAGTCGGTTACTCTTTACTGGAATGTTTGTCCTTGGACAAAGCTATGCAACCTGCCATCCGCACTCATCTGGCAGACCTGAAAGAGAAGGCTGAAATTCTTCCTCGCAAAGCAAATGAAGATGCCGGGCTAATGGCACGCGGCATTTTGGTCAACCTCGGTGAGATGAATATAAAGGACCTGCATGGACCCGAATCCTATAAATTAGGATTGAAACTGAATCATGGACGCAGACCCATGGTTCCGCTTCCAACTGATAAGCTGGGCAACAACGTTGTCATCTCCCTTGAGCCCGTACCCTAAATTTTCGAAATTGCCACACCAGCATTGTCCCCGCTATCAGACTGGCCAGGAGATCGGAGATAGGCATGCTATACCAAACTCCTGCTGCACCGAAAAAGCGAGGTAAAATCAACAGACAAGGGAGCAACACTACCATTTGGCGGGTAAGGGATAGAAATATCGCCTTACTCGCCATTCCTATACTTTGGAAGAAATTAGCCGTAACCATTTGAAAGCCGATAATAGGGAAGAACATCACCACAATGCGCAACCCCTTTGCCGAGAGCTCTATAAGTTCGGCATCCGATGTAAAAATACCGACTACCGTATCTGAAAACAACATTCCTATAATAAAGCCGAAAGTCGTCACCCCGGTAGCATAGATAATCGTCAGTTTCAATGTCTTGGTAACACGTTCATATTGTTTGGCTCCAAAATTATAGCCTGCAATAGGTTGCATTCCCTGGTTTAATCCCATTACAATCATCACGATAATGAAGACCAGCCGATTGACGATACCAAAAGCACCGATAGCCAAGTCACCGCCATACTTCTTCAATCCTTGATTAATAAGAATCACGATGAAGCATGCCGCCATGTTCATCAAAAACGGAGACATGCCAATGGCCAACGAATCAAAAACAATTTTACGTTTCAACCGGAAAATACCACGATGAAAATGTAACAGTTCTTCTTTACTGCTGAATATCCAAAGCTGCCACATCAACGATATAATCTGCGCCACAATCGTTGCGATCGCTGCTCCGCGAATGCCCCAGCCAAAACCGTAAATAAATACGGGGTCAAGTATCGTATTAATAATCACCGTAGCGATAGTGGCATACATGGCCTTCTGTGGATGCCCCGAAGAACGCAGTACCGCGTTCAATCCCAGATAGAGATGCGTAATAGTATTCCCAAGAAGGATAATATACATATAGTCACGTGCATACCCCACCGTCTCGTCACTGCCACCGAAAAAGTAAAGGATAGGATCAAGAAAAGCCATGACTATCACCGTAAAAGCCACTCCAAGCAGAATATTCAATACAAACACATTGCCCAAGACGCGCTGCGCAGTATCGTAGTCTTTCTGCCCAAGCTTGACAGAGATCAATGTAGCAGCTCCCACGCCCACCAACGACCCGAAAGCCGCCGCAAGTTCATTAAAGGAAAGGTCAATGCCAATCCCGAAATAGCCATTGTGCCCACACCATGCCCGATGAAGATACTGTCTACCATGTTATATAAGGAAGATGCTGTCATAGCAATGATTGCCGGTACAGCATACTGCATCAATAATTTTCCGATATTCTCTGTACCCAACGCTGTGGGAGTTTTTTGTCCTACCATACTTTTTACCTTTTTTTGAGGGCGCAAATGTACTCAAAATTCGGCAGGTGAGCAAAAAACGTTCCACAGAGTACACAAGCTATGCGACGAATAAATTCCTCTAAAGATTCGCTTTCTGAAAAATGTTTCGTATTTTTGTCCCCAAATTGAGTGAATTATAGCGAAATGAACGTATTAGAACTAAGTGAACAAGAAATCATTCGTCGCAACAGCATGAATGAACTTCGCGCGATGGGCATCGAGCCCTATCCCGCAGCAGAGTATGTAACCAACGCTTTCTCTACCGATATCAAAGATGAATTTAAAGACGACGCCGAACCGCGCCACGTATCTGTAGCCGGACGCATCATGAGCCGTCGTGTTATGGGAAAAGCCTCTTTTATTGAATTACAGGACTCAAAAGGACGTATCCAAGTATATATTACCCGCGATGACATCTGCCCGGACGAAGATAAGGAAATGTATAATACCGTATTCAAACGCTTGCTTGATTTAGGTGACTTCATCGGCATTGAAGCTTTGTATTCCGCACCCAAATGGGTGAAATCAGCATCCATGCCCAGAAGCTAACCGTACTTGCCAAGAGCATCAAACCGCTACCTATCGTAAAATATAAGGACGGTGTAGCTTACGACTCTTTTGACGATCCGGAATTGCGTTACCGCCAACGTTACGTTGACCTCATTGTAAACGACGGTGTTAAAGAAACATTTCAAAAGCGTGCCACAATTATCAGGACTATGCGCGCCGCACTGGATGAAGCCGGCTATACGGAAGTGGAAACACCGATTCTCCAATCCATTCCCGGCGGAGCAAGTGCTCGTCCTTTCACTACACACCATAACTCACTAGATATGGATCTCTACCTGCGTATCGCCACCGAGCTTTACCTGAAAAGACTAATCGTAGGCGGTTTTGAAGGTGTGTACGAAATCGGAAAAAACTTCCGCAACGAAGGTATGGACAAGAACCATAACCCGGAATTCACTTGCGTGGAATTGTATGTGCAATATAAAGATTACAATTGGATGATGGGCTTCACCGAGAAGCTGCTTGAGCGTATTTGCATTGCTGTAAACGGAGGAACGGAAACAACGATTGACGGCAAGACCATCAGTTTCAAGGCTCCTTACCGCCGCTTGCCTATCTTGGATGCCATCAAGGAAAAGACCGGCTATGACCTCAACGGCAAGAGCGAAGAGGAAATCCGTCAGATATGCCGCGAACTGAAAATGGAAATTGACGATACCATGGGCAAAGGCAAGCTGATAGACGAAATCTTCGGTGAATTCTGTGAAGGTACATTCATACAGCCTACATTCATCACCGATTACCCGGTGGAAATGAGTCCGCTGACTAAAATGCACCGCAGCAAACCGGGACTGACCGAACGCTTCGAGCTGATGGTGAACGGCAAAGAACTGGCAAACGCATACAGCGAGCTGAACGATCCTATCGATCAGGAAGAACGCTTCAAAGAACAACTGAAACTAAGTGAAAAGGGCGATGACGAAGCTATGTTCATCGACCAGGATTTCTTGAAAGCATTGCAATACGGTATGCCTCCGACATCGGGTATCGGTATCGGTATAGACCGTCTGACTATGTTGATGACTGGTCAGCCGTTTATTCAGGAAGTGTTGTTCTTCCCACAGATGCGCCCTGAAAAGGTAACTCCGAAAGACGCGCCTGCCAAATTTATGGAACTGGGTATCCCTGAAGAATGGGTTGCAGTCATTCAGAAGGCAGGCTACAACATGTTGGTGACATGAAAGACGTAAATCCGCAGAAGTTGCACATGGACATTTGCGGCATCAATAAAAAATATAAATTAGAACTGGCAAATCCGACTGTGAAAGATGTAGAAGGTTGGGTTGAGAAAATCTAAGAAATGAAGCTACCCGGTAAAATAGCCATTATGGGCGGAGGAAGTTGGGCCACTGCCATTGCCAAAATGGTATTGGCTCAAGAGGACACTATAAATTGGTATATGCGGCGTGATGACCGCATTGCCGATTTTAAGCGGCTTGGTCACAACCCTGCCTATTTGACGGGCGTCAAGTTCGATACAAAACGTATCAATTTCAATTCAAACATCAACGATGTAGTCAAGGAGTCAGATACACTAATCTTTGTCACTCCTTCTCCTTATCTGAAAGCTCATTTGAAGAAGCTGAAGACAAAAATCAAAGACAAATTCATCATCACAGCTATTAAAGGTATCGTACCTGACGACAACATGATCGTGTCGGAATACTTCACAAAGGAATACGGTGTGCCGACCGAAAACATTGCTGTGCTGGCGGGTCCCTGCCACGCAGAAGAAGTTGCACTTGAACGTCTCTCCTATCTGACGATAGCCTGTCCCGACATAGACAAAGCGGACAAATTTGCCCGCCGTTTGGCCAGTTCATTCATCAAGACCTCCGTCAGTAATGATGTAGCCGGTATTGAGTATGGCTCTGTACTCAAAAATGTATATGCCATTGCCGCCGGTATATGCAGCGGCTTGAAATACGGCGATAACTTCCAGGCTGTACTCATGTCCAACGCCATACAGGAAATGAACCGTTTTCTCCAAACCGTCCATCCATTGAACAGAAGTATCAGTGATTCTGTTTATCTGGGTGATATGCTGGTGACAGGATATTCCAATTTCAGCCGCAACCGCACGTTCGGTACGATGATAGGAAAAGGATATTCCGTAAAAAGCGCTCAAATTGAGATGGAAATGATAGCCGAAGGTTACTACGGAACCAAGTGTATCAAGGAGATCAATAAGCACTATCACGTGAATATGCCGATATTGGATGCTGTGTATAACATTTTATATGAGCGTATCTCACCAATGATTGAAATTAAGTTACTGACCGACTCTTTCCGCTAATAATAATGCGGGAAGAGACATGGCAGACGAAATACAGTATTTAAAATCTATAATATTATGATTAGTTTGAACATTGAAAGACTCTTGATTCATTTCCAAAGAAAACGTTTTTCGCCTACGAATCTCAAGTAAAAGCCGCACAGGATGCATTGGAAAATGGTACTGGTAAGGGTAATGACTTTTTTAGGCTGGTTACATCTTCCCTCTTCCATCACACAAGAACATCTGCTGACTTGAAGCTACCGCACAAGTATTGCGTGATAACTGTGAAGTAGTGGTCGTTGCCGGAATTGGCGGGAGCTACCTCGGTGCACGTGCCGTTATCGAGGCTTTGTCAAACAGTTTCACTTGGCTGCAAGATAAGAAATCCACTCCGGTTATTCTGTATGCAGGACACAACATCGGTGAAGATTATTTGTACGAACTTACCGAATACTTGCAAGATAAGAAATTCGGTGTTATCAATATCTCCAAATCAGGAACCACAACTGAAACGGCTTTGGCTTTCCGCCTACTGAAAAAGCAATGCGAAGACCAACGCGGTAAAGACATGGCAAAAAAAGTCATCGTTGCCATTACAGATGCCAAGAAAGGCGCTGCTCGTGTTACGGCAGACAATGAAGGTTACAAATCTTTCATCATTCCCGATAATGTAGGCGGACGTTTCTCTGTACTTACCCCGGTAGGCCTGTTACCCATCGCAGTAGCAGGTTTCGATATTGAAAAGCTGGTAGCCGGCGCAACGGCCATGGAAAAGCTTTGCGGAAAGGACGTTCCATTTGCTGAAAATCCGGCAGCTATTTATGCAGCCACCCGCAACGAGCTTTATAAGCATGACAAGAAAATTGAAATTCTCGTAAACTTCAACCCCAAACTGCATTATGTAAGCGAATGGTGGAAACAGCTTTATGGAGAATCCGAAGGTAAAGAAAACAAGGGTATTTTCCCGGCAGCCGTAGATTTCTCCACCGACCTACATTCTATGGGGCAATGGATTCAGGAAGGCGAACGCACCATTTACGAAACTGTAATTTCAGTGGAAAAAACCAACCATAAACTGGAAGTTCCAAGTGATGCCCAGAATTTGGACGGACTGAATTTCCTCGCCGGCAAACGTGTGATGAAGTCAACAAAATGGCAGAATTAGGAACACAGTTGGCCCACGTAGACGGTGGCGTACCCAACATACGCATCGTCATCCCTGCATTGAATGAAGAAAGTATCGGCGGACTGCTGTATTTCTTTGAAAAAGCATGCGGTATCAGTGGCTATCTTTTGGGTGTCAATCCATTCAACCAACCGGGTGTCGAGGCTTACAAGAAAAACATGTTCGCCCTATTGAACAAACCGGGTTACGAAGAAGAATCCAAAGCTATTCGGGCAAGACTGTAAATAACCAACTATATCCAAGGTGTCAAAACTAAACCAGGCTATTAATAGCAAGTTTAGTCTTGACACCTTTTTCAAAACACATTGCTCGGAAATAGGATCCATATTCCGCAATCCGGCCTTCAACACCAACAGAGGTGCTTCAGAGAAGATACACACATCACCGACAATAACAACAAACCTACATACTATGAGCACACCGATACTCAAAAAAATCCATAGCCTCTGCTTATGCTTACTTTTCATTCAACCTATATTCGCCCTATCGAATAAAAGTTCCCATAACCTTCTGATCATCAATTCATATAACGAACAAGCCGCATGGAGTAACAGTATTATCGTGCCCATTATGCAAGAAGTGGGGAAAATGTCGAACACCAGTGCCTATGTGAGCCATTTGCACTCCATTCTTATCAAAAACGACTCCCTTTACCAGCATTCCGTAAACACGTTATTCCAACGCTATGAAAACACCAAACCCCACTCTGTCGTACTGATAGGCAACATGGCGTTTACTTTACGTGACAGAATCAAGGAAGAATGGGGAGATATCCCATCATTTTGTGTGCCGGACGGGATAGCTACACCTCGCCCCGATATAACTATCCGGAGTATGAATCGGCAGAAATACCGAAAGACTCCATCTTTTCCATCTCAGGGCTCAAAGACAAATATAATTTCACTTTCATACTATGCCCTACTTATTGCAAGGAAACCATTGACATGATGATGAAGATACAGCCCGGCATAAAAACATTTATTTTTGCCGCTGACAAACTTTTCATCAACAGGATACACGAAAAAGAGATTAAAAGTTACCTATCATCCAGCTACCCGAACATTGAGTATAAACGCATCTATCCCAATTCCAACCCTGCAGTACCAAACTTGAGAAAGTATCTGCTGACCAATGAAGACCCTACCGTAGGAATGTTATTCGGTTTCTGGTTCTGCGTAAGGGAGAATCTGTTGGGACATCTCATCACAATGTCAACGGAAGATTATCGTTTCATTATGTCGGCCAATAAAGGAGTTTTTACACTAAGAGAGTCCTTCCTCGCAGAAGGCGGTTTCATCGGAGGATACTTCTACGACAATGATGCCACCATAAAGCACTTGTTGCAATGCCTTCGTAGTATCATCAACGGAAGAGAAGCGCGAAACATCCCATTCTATACTCCCGAAAAGAGCTATCCCGTTATTGATTATAATGCACTGAAACAACGGGGGATGTCAGAAAAGCTTTGCCCACCCAACACCCTATTTATCAACAAACCGCCCACGCTATGGCAACGATATAAGTTACAAATTAGCATCTGCCTGTTGATTCTTTCAGTACTGGGCATCGTCTCATACATAAAACATAAATTTCAGCAGAAAGAAATCATGTTGTTAAGAAGCCATAACAAGCTTCTTGAGAACATGCCCGTATTCTACGTGCAGGAACAGGTAATGTTCAATGAAAATGGTATTCCCGAAAGCATGCGCTACATCAATGCCAACATCTTGTTCAAAGAGTTATTTTGCTCCAAGCAAAAGCAGGAACAAGTCAATTCAAGCATGTTTCCTCACCAGACGGAAGAGTATTTTATGCAATTTGCCAGAATTGTTTTTCAAGAAAGAAGGTCGATTGTATTCACCTACTATTTTGAAGAGCAGAACGCCTTCTATGAAGTAATAATACGTCAAGCCGCTGAGGAAAATCTAATAGACATTTTTGGCGTAAATACCACTACCCTACACCAGACACAGGAATTGTTACGAGCCGCCAACAATAAACTGGCATTGGCACTAGACATCGCACATATCATCCCTTGGCATTGGGACCTGCAGAAGCATGCCATCACCTGTGATGCCAACCGTTCTCCTTTCGAACTTGCCACCGGTGTAAAGGATGAACGAGGAGTACGGATTATCCACGAAGCCGACTACTTCAACAACATACACCCTGATGATGCAGAACGGATAAGAGACGACTACCAAGCACTCATCTTAGGTAGAGTAAAGGCACTGAAAGAAGAGTTCCGCACCGTCATCAAAAAAAACGGCAAAGAATACATCAACTGGGTAGAGGCGCGCGCCGTAGTGGAACAGAGGAATGAACAGGGACATCCTATCTCACTCATCGGATCCCTACTTATCATTACCGACCGCAAGCGGAACGAACAGGAACTCATAAACGCCAAAAACCGCGCCGAAGAATCAGACCGGCTGAAGTCAGCTTTCCTTGCAAACATGAGCCACGAAATACGTACGCCACTCAACGCAATCGTAGGCTTCTCCTCCATACTAGCCACAGCGGAAGAAGAGGAAGAAAAAAAGTGAATATATCAATATTATAGAGAACAACAACCAACTACTTCTGCAACTTATCAGCGACGTATTGGACATTGCCAAAATTGAAGCCGGTTCACTGGACTTCAACTATTCCAGCCTTGATCTGAATGTTTTAATGAATGAGTTGGAAAGCACCGCCCTTATGCGCATTACCTCTCCGGATGTATGCCTTGAAATGATCCCGGACAGTGACAACTGCTGGGTGATTACCGAACGTAACCGCCTGTCTCAAATCATCATCAACTTACTGAACAATGCCATTAAGTTCACACAAAAAGGTAAAATCACCTTCGGTTACAAACTGCAAAAAGAGAAAATCTATTTTTATGTAACCGATACAGGATGCGGTATTCCGGCAGAAAAACAAGATAAAATTTTTGAACGTTTCATTAAGCTGAATAACTTTGCGCAGGGAACCGGATTGGGCCTTTCTATATGCAAAAGCATAGTAGATGCCATGGGCGGGGAAATAGGAGTAGACTCCAAAGTAGGAAATGGAAGTACTTTCTGGTTTACACTTCCCTACCATACAGGCATCGCAAATGAAAGTACAGACAAGCCCGTTGAACTATCCGAACTCTCCAAAGACAAACAAATAACCATACTTATAGCTGAAGATGACGAAAGCAATTACCGGCTCTTTCATTCCATTTTGCAAAAAGATTTTCAACTAATTCATGCACGCGACGGAAAAGAAGCAGTCGAGCTATATTCCCTTCATCATCCAAACCTCATCCTAATGGATATCAATATGCCCAATATGAACGGATATGAAGCTACTCACCAGATACGAGAGTTATCGAAAAGCATACCAATCATCGCAGTTACGGCATACGCCTATGCTTCGGACAAACAAAAAATAATGGAAAGCGGATTCACAGGTTATATGTCCAAACCACTCAACGCCCGAAAGCTGCAAGATGAAGTATCAGCCACCCTCAAGAAATGCTTCATTTTTACATAGGTCCGATCACCATAAATTCAGCATAAACAAGGAAGCCATACATAGAATGTGCTTCCTTTCCCATATTCGGACTCCACCCAAATCTTACCTCCCATCTGATTGACGATGGACTTGCATATAGGTAGTCCCAAGCCTGTGCCCTGAATGAAAACATTTAACTTCTTGAACCTATCAAACACTTCCACCAGATTTTTCTCTTCAATACCCAACCAGTATCTTCCACATAGATCTGCACGCCGTCATTTTTACGGGCATATCCCATTTTAATATATCCCTGTCCGGTAAACTTAGCAGCATTGGTTATCAGATTACCGATAACCTGCGTCAAACGTTCCCGGTCGGTTTTGACCATTAAAGTTTGAAGAGGGTTTTCACAAATAAACTCTACTTCCGGATTACTCACTTTTTCCCTCATCAAGACAGCAAGCTCATCGAACATTGCCGAGAAATCAAATTCATCGTTTTTAAAAGACATATTATCCGAATCCAGCATCGATAGGTTCAGCACGTCTTCAAAAAGATTCAGCAACAAGTTATTATTAAGGCTGATAATACGGTTATATTCATCCCGGTCCGTTTGATTTTCAGCCTCTGCCATGAGCTGTGAAAAACCAATAATCGAATTCAGCGGCGTCCTGATCTCATGACTCATATTAGCTATAAATTGCGCCTTCAACGTATCTGCCTGCTCCGCCTTGCTCAAAGCATCACGCAATTGCTCCATCATCTGGTATTGCAAAGTTACATCGTTTCCCACACACACCAACAATTTCTTCCTTTTGAAAGTGAAGGAAAATTTTATGGTTTGCAAATGAGTATGTGTACCCCGGTCGGGAGAAGTAACAATTTCATGAATCAACATAGGGTCACTCTCTTCACAGGAAGTAGCCGCTACATCATCTTGCCTGTATTTGTCAGCCTCTTCTTTCGGAAAAATATCGTAATCAGTCTTGCCTACCAACAGTTCTTTGGGCATATTACACATCTGCTCAAACTTTTGATTGATAATATAAAAACGATAATCATCCTCTATATCCTTAATAAGAATAGCGGATGGTAACTTATGAAAAATGGCTTTCATCATCTGATGCGCTTCCTGCTCATCTTTCATGAGACTTTCCATCATTCTTTCTTTTTGAATATGCTCCGTTATATCGTAAGAGACGCATACCAACAACTGATTTCCTTCAGAAGTTTCTACATACGATTTAGTCGTTTGCAATATAATCTTCTCCTCTCCCTGAAAATGCACCATTTCACGCAATGTAAAATCTCCTCTCATGCTCACTGTCGCTTCATCGTCCCTGCGATATTTCTCTGCCTCTTCAAGTGAGAACAAGTCATAATCTGTTTTCCCTATAACCTCTTGGCGCGATAAATGTTGTATGGAGCAGAAAGCATCATTAACTCTGTAATAGCGAAAACCATTTGTTACATCCTTTATAAAGATTATTGCCTGCATCTTATCTATCAGATGCTGAGAAAAAGAATTCAAAGAGCGATTGGACTCCAGTAGTTCCATTTTTCTTTTCAGCACGCTTAGTTCTTTCTTCAATTGCACATTTTCTCTCTCTAAATTCAGTCTTTCCTGTATGTTCATAGTGGATGTATTAGAACAATGATATACCTAATAAATAGTAAAGTTATGAAATAAAATCAATAAATCTGTAATTTCAATATATAAATGACAATATTCCTATTTTTTCAAAGTTTGAATACAGATTTTGTGTAATTTTGTGCCCTATACAACAACAAATTATGTTTGAAGTCGCTATTTCCCGTTATCTGAAACACCATGGGTACTCTGACATTCGGTTGAAAGCCGTACTTTTCGATATGGACGGTGTACTTTTCAACTCCATGCCCTATCATGCCGATGCTTGGCACAAGGTCATGGAACGTCGCGGCCTGCATCTGAGTCGTGAAGAAGCCTACATGCACGAAGGACGTACCGGAGCAGCTACAATCAATATCGTCTATCAACGCCAGTACGGACAGGATGCCACTCCCGAACTGATAGAAAGTATCTATGCAGAAAAAAGTGCAGAATTCAACAAGCATCCCGAGCCTGGACGCATGCCCGGTTCCTGGGAAATATTACAGAAAATAAAAGCAGAAGGATTAACTCCCATACTGGTAACCGGTTCTGGTCAACACTCTTTACTGGATCGCCTTGCCCACAATTTTCCCGGCATGTTCCAACGTGAACATATGGTGACCGCCTTTGACGTAAGATATGGAAAGCCCAACCCTGAGCCCTATCTCATGGGACTGGAAAAGGCCGGGATAAAGGCCAATGAAGCCATCGTCGTTGAAAATGCTCCTATCGGTGTACAAGCCGGAGTAGCGGCGGGGATATTCACAATTGCCGTCAATACCGGTCCATTGGATGCACAAGTGCTATTAGATGCAGGAGCCAATTTATTATTTCCATCAATGCAGGCACTCAACGAAAATTGGGAAAAATTACAGCAAGCATTAATCCCATAAAAGTAGCAATCCAACAATCGTAAATGATTTGCTGATCAACTTTCTGTAGCCCACAAGCAAGGAGCAAATAATAAAGCCCATAGCTATCTATTTACAAGATAATTACAGGCTTTTCTTTCAGTAATGCCATTGCGATCCGAGCAAACCTATAGTATATAATGATATCAAACGCTCTCTACGAAAGACTTTTATAATGCTCCCTTCGGAGAAGGATCTATTATAATTTTTAAAAGAGCATCTACGCATAAAGCAACACCTCCTTTATAGGTCCTGCATTTCTAAATTACCTGCTTCCTTTCAGGTTCTATATATAAATAATGAATATTGGCACACTAAGTCAGATGTTGCTTATTCAGTCCCCCATAAATAAACATTTATATAAACATAGATCAGTCACTAATATAATTATATTAAAAATAGGATTCAAGTATAAAACTCGAATCCTATAATTTTCTATTTATACAAAATAGTAGATAGTGGCTTTTCTTCTATAGTTGTAATGCTGTGTTGCTTGGATGGTGCTCCTAAATAACTCGGCCGACTGTTATCCGGATTCACCACAATCTTTTCCAATACAATTTCAGGGTCAACCATATAAACTTTCAGTGTATGGAATCCCGGTTTCTCCACATCTATTTCTACATCCAACCAGCGTATATTATCAAATACTTCATTTCTTAAATACATGCCTTTACCGCTTAGGGCCAAAGTACTTTTAGTGGGGAGTGCTTTCAATACTTTTGATAGAGCAAGGTTTTGGGAATTGTATTCTTCAAAAGTATCGACAAAACCTTTTCGAGCATCCAGTACTATGGGCTTTTTTTCATCTATGCCTACCGCTATGCGGAGTCCGCGTGCCGGATTGACATCTTGGGTAGGTAAAATACCTAAAGCTACTGTTGTTTTTCCTGCCGAAGGAAGGTATATCTTATATTCCAGACGGGCAGCTTTCTTGTGTGTCAATGTGCTGGACGCCGTCACTGGCGTTATTCCCATGCAGCCTTTGCCTCTACCCAAATCCGGAATAAAGACCCAAGCTGCCTGTTTCCCTGAAATGTTGGCATTATAAGCGTGTGCCGGTATGGAGAATTCGGAATGGGCCAGTGTTCCAAAGAACGTCTCTTTGCTATGGGGGAGTGCTGTGTTGACAATCGTTACTTTTACTTCTGCTTTACTCTTGCCGCATACTATTTCTACATTTCCTTCTACGTACCTTGTGGTGCTTTGGACCAGTCAATGGAAACATGCAGGCGATTGTCTTTAGCTGCTTTGCCCTCGGACTCATCTACCTTTATCCACGGTTGGGAGGTGAGAACGGTATATTCAATTTCTCCTACTCCACGATTGAAAACCTCTATATAATGAGTCTGATTGTTCAGGGCATCGAACACCGGCAATGAAAGCTGTTTTGCCATAAGTGGCCAGGCTGCTTCGCTGCCTTCCACCGCAACACCGAGACTTGGAGAACCCAGCGGATTCACCATTGACAGTTCAGGTAATTCATTGTCCTTGGGCATATACCATTTCGTATAGCCAATATGTTTGTCAGACATCATATGTTTCCATTTTCCGTTGGCTGTTTCATTATTGTAGCGATGACTTAAATGCCAGTCGAGATTGAATAATTCTTTTGCGCGGTCTGCATAATCATTGGCACTGACACGCCCTTGTTTTGCATATAAACGATTTTTGCCGACTGAAAGATAGATCTCAGCCACTCCGGCAGAGGCTTTCACCGGATAGAGTACCAGTTGATAATAAGCATCTTTGCTTCTGGTGATAGTTTGTGTTCCAGTTCCTCGGCTTTTACTGTAAGTTCCTTCCATGCGGCCAACATACGGTCGGCTTCATGGTAATTGACAATGCTGAACACATCGGGAAGTTGCACTTCCGCTTTGCGTAACAAGTTATATTTGGTGTACTTAGATATGATATCGGCTATTTCTCCGGCATATTCTTTCCCAAAAATGTGTCGTGCCCAATCTATCATATAATCTTTTGTTTTATCTGCCGGTATAGCGTCGGGATTCCACGCATAACGCATAATGAAATCGATTGGAAGTTCTTTAGGCTTGATATCACCTACATTGACCACCCAAAGGTCATCGATGCCCGATTGATATGCCAGATGGAGCTGTTCGCGTAATTTAGGTATGGTAGTCGTGGTAACCCACCGGTCATTCCATGGACCACCGTTCATGTCTATGTGGTAATACAATCCCATCCCTCCCTTGCGTTTCTTTTCTTTGTCGGGACCTGTACGCCGAATATACCCCAGTTGTTATCGCAGAAAAGCAGCATTACATCATCGGGTACTGTAAAACCAGCATCATAATAACGTTGCACTTCGGTGAATATAGCCATAGCTGGGGATCTCAGACGGTTCTTTCCACTACACTCTTTTAACTACCGTGCCGCTGACC
>ENA-OQLB01000674-OQLB01000674.1-human-gut-metagenome-genome-assembly--contig:-NODE-674-length-18000-cov-4.559783_pt1 | contig 18000 bp, 20 predicted proteins | sample MGYA00242656_ERZ504813 | MGnify/ENA primary metagenome ERZ504813 (study PRJEB26092, sample SAMD00036388) | human gut metagenome | host: Homo sapiens | study: EMG produced TPA metagenomics assembly of... | reverse complement strand
TCGTAACTTGAAATTCAAATTCAACTTTTATTGTTAATTTCATTTTTTGTGAATAAAATAATGAAGTTATGTTACAGATAAATATTTTTTGTATAATAAGGAAGAGTGTTTAGATTATGAAAACAAAAACGTGAAGATGTGAGAAATGTTGCAATTATCGCCCATGTTGACCATGGTAAGACAACTCTGGTTGACGAGCTTTTAAAACAGAGCGGTGTATTCCGTGAGAATCAGGAAGTAGAAGAACGTGTCATGGACTCTAATGACATTGAGCGTGAACGTGGAATTACAATCCTTTCTAAGAATACTGCCGTTCATTATAATGGTGTTAAGATCAATATCATTGACACACCTGGACATGCTGACTTCGGTGGAGAAGTAGAACGTGTTCTTAAGATGGTAAATGGTGTTGTACTTGTTGTTGATGCATTTGAAGGTGCTATGCCTCAGACAAAATTCGTTCTGAGAAAAGCACTTGAGCTGGAACTTCCTGTTATCGTATGTATCAATAAGATTGACCGTCCGGAAGCAAGACCGGATGACGTAATTGATGAGGTTCTTGAACTCTTTATCGATCTCGGCGCTTCAGATGAGCAGCTTGAGTGTCCTTTTGTATATGCTTCTGCAAAAGCTGGTGTTGCTGTCCTTGATCTCTCTGACGAGAAACAGGATATGAAACCACTGTTCGAGACAATCCTTGATTACATTCCTGCTCCGGAAGGTGATCCGGAAGCTCCGACCCAGATGCTGATCAGCACAATCGACTACAATGAATATGTTGGTCGTATCGGAGTTGGTAAAGTAGAAAACGGTACAATTTCCGTGAACCAGGATATGGTTGTTGTAAACCATCATGATCCTGACAAACAGCAGCGTGTAAAAATTGGTAAACTCTATGAATTCGACGGACTGAACCGTGTAGAAGTAAAAGAAGCTACAATCGGATCTATTGTTGCTGTATCAGGTATCGCAGATATTTCCATCGGAGATACTCTCTGCTCTCCTGAGAATCCGGAAGCCATTCCGTTCCAGAAGATTTCTGAGCCAACAATCTCCATGCAGTTTATCGTAAACGACAGCCCGTTTGCAGGACAGGAAGGTAAATTCGTTACATCCCGTCATCTGCGTGACCGTCTTTTCCGTGAGCTGAACACAGATGTCAGCCTTCGAGTAGAAGAGACAGAAAATGCAGACAGCTTCAAAGTATCCGGTCGTGGTGAGCTTCACCTTTCTGTTCTTATTGAAAACATGCGTCGTGAAGGATACGAGTTTGCAGTAAGTAAAGCTGAAGTTCTGTATCACACAGATGAAAATGGCAAAAAACTTGAGCTATGGAACTTGCTTATATTGATGTTCCTGATGAGTTCACTGGAATTGTTATTGAAAAACTCGGTCAGAGAAAAGGTGAACTCCGCAATATGACTCCGTCAAATGGTGGATATACTCGTCTCGAATTCCTTATCCCGGCACGTGGACTGATCGGATACCGTGGTGAGTTCATGACGGATACAAAAGGAAATGGTATCATCAACACAAGCTTTGAAGGATATGCACCATACAAAGGAGATATCCAGTATCGTAAGCAGGGATCTCTGATCGCATTTGAGACTGGTGAATCCGTAACTTATGGTCTGTACAGTGCCAGGAGCGTGGTACTCTCTTCATCGGAGCCGGTGAGAAAGTATATTCCGGTATGGTTATCGGACAGAATGGTAAAGCTGAAGATATCGAACTGAACGTATGTAAGACAAAACATCTTACTAACACACGTTCTTCCAGCGCAGATGAAGCACTTCGTCTGACACCTCCGCGTGTTCTCAGCCTCGAACAGGCACTTGACTTTATTGATACCGATGAACTTCTTGAAGTAACACCGGAAAATCTGCGTATCCGCAAAAAGATTCTGGATTCCAGAATGAGAAAACGCAGCACGATCAATAAATAATATTCGTGTTTGAAACTTATGCTCGCTGTTCAAAATAGTATTCATTAATTATCTGATAATTTTAAAATCGTCCTAAAGTTTTGAAAATTTTCATAATTTTAGGACGATTTATTGTATACAGAAAATCTTTTTCATGTTATAATGTAACCATGATACAGAAGTAATCTAATCATTCTTCTGTATAATTTGAACAAAGGAGTTGAGCAGCATGAAATTTATTATCAGCGGAAAAAACATCGAGGTAACACCGGGATTAAAGGATGCTATCGAACAGAAATTAGGAAAACTTGAAAGGTACTTCACTCCTGAAACAGAAATCAATGTAACGCTCAGTGTAGAAAAAGGACGTCAGAAAATTGAGGTAACAATCCCAGTGAAGGGAAATATTATCCGTTCTGAGCAGACAAGCAATGATATGTATGTTTCCATTGATCTTGTAGAAGAGATCATCGAACGCCAGCTTCGCAAATATAAGAACAAACTGGTTGCTCGTAATCAGGGACATCCTACATCATATGCTCCATCAGGTAACAGCTTCAGAAAAGAATTCTTTGATTCAGAAGAAGAGACAACAGAAGACGATGAAGTCCGTATCGTTCGTACAAAGAAGTTTGGTATTAAACCTATGTTTCCAGAAGATGCCTGTGTTCAGATGGAACTTCTCGGACATAACTTCTTCGTATTCTCCAATGCCGAGACTGATGAAGTCAATGTAGTATACAAAAGAAAAGATGGTTCATTTGGTCTGATCGAACCAGAATTCTCATAGAACATATCTATTCAGTATAAGTAGATTTATTGAATGTTATATGACACACACTTAAAGGAAAGGAATCCCTGCTAGATATTCCGGCAGGGGTTCCTTTCTATCTCACAAAACAACATCTTCTATGAGAATCATTCTTCATCAAAAATCTTAATTCCATCTTCTGTCCTTGCAAACCAACAGGTTGTCTCTTCATCCAGAACCGCCTGACCGTTTGTCCCTTCCATCAGTTCAGCCCGCAGGCTGCTCATCTCATCTGTCGGAACAAACACTGTCATTTCAACCTTATCTGTGTAAACGGGTTCTAGTTGATCCAGATTTCGATTTGCAATCAGATATTGGATTTTCCCCAAATCCGTATAATTCGTCTCAATTCCGAGTTTCACCCCATGAATCCTTGCAATGCTCTCACTGTTCTTCAATCCTTCGATCGTTGCTGCTGTATAAGCCTGACCAGTCCACCTGTTCCAAGAAGCGTACCTCCAAAATATCTTGTAACAATTACAAGTACATTCGTCAATTCTCTCCCACGGATCACCTCCAGAATCGGCTTTCCTGCTGTCCCTGCCGGTTCCCCATCATCGCTCATTCTTTCTGCCGCCGGATTCCTTCCTATAATGTAAGCCCAGCATGATGTCTCGCATCCCAGTACTGCTTTCTTGTCTGCTCTAAAATCTCCATGGCTTCTTCTTCTGATGTGACCGGATGCACTTCTGCAATAAATCTGGATTTCTTTTCAACAATTCCTCCATTTCCGCCCTTATATATTGTATGGTAGATTTCCATTTTTCAGTCTCCCATTCTTTTTTTTATTTTTGCTATATTTGAAAATATTTCTTTATCTAATATACCATGCTTTTCTTATATAAAACTGTATTTTTTCTTTAAGATTTTCAGGAAAATTTGAACTTTTCAAATTTACCTTTATTTACATCGGTAAATTTGATATAATCATAGAAGTCAATAAAGGAGGATATTATACGTGAATTACGGAAAATCGAACCTTTCTAGAAGAAAAAAGCAAATTTCTTCTAAAAAGAAAAGGAAAAAGAAGCGAGTCGGCGTACGTTTTTTCAAAGCCCTCATTATTTGTTTTCTGCTTTTGATCGTCATTGGGGCAGCCGGAATTGGCATATATGTAAAAAAAGTGATTGACAATACACCAGAAGTCACAGCAAAGGACATTATGCCACAGGGCTATACAACGAATATTGTCGATTCCAATGGAACTTTGCTTGAGCAACTCAAAGACTCTGATTCTAACCGTGTTTACAAGAAATATGGCGAGATTTCACCATACATGGGAAAAGCTTTTGTTGCGATCGAGGACGAACGTTTCTTCAAGCATAATGGTATTGATATCCAGGGAATTATCCGTGCCGGTGTCAATGGTGTTGCACATGGCTTCCATTTCACAGAAGGAGCCAGCACATTAACCCAGCAGCTGATCAAAAATAATGTATTCCCTAATTTCATCAATGAGAGTAAGTATCAGCGAATTGAACGTAAAATCCAGGAACAGTACCTTGCACTAAAGATTGAAAAAGAGATGAGTAAGGAAGAGATTCTTGAAGCATACATGAACACAATCAATTTAGGTCAGGGATGCCTCGGAGTTCAGACAGCCGCACAGCGTTACTTTAATAAAGATGCAAAAGACCTGACTCTTTCTGAATGTGCAGTTATCGCAGCGATCACTCAGAGTCCGTCGAATCTGAATCCTGTCAGCAACCCGGAGAATAATGCAAAAAGACGGGAAAAAGTACTGAAAAACATGAAGGAACAAGGCTCTATCACAAAGGATGAATACGATGAGGCTATGGCTGATAATGTATATGACCGCATTTCCGAAACAGCGTCAAATACAACTGCATCCAAACCTTACACTTATTTCATCGATGCTGTCATAAATCAGGTTGTAGATGATCTTGTAACTGAGAAGAGTTATACAGAAACACAGGCATATAATCTGCTCTATAGCGGCGGCCTTACGATCAACGTTACACAGGATGCTGATATTCAGGCCATCTGTGATGACGAAGTTGCTAATGTAGGGGATTATCTCAATGGTGATACAGAATATGGGCTTGATTACGCACTTACTATCCACAGGCAGATGGTTCTTCTGAGAACTACAGCAAAGAACAACTTGCTTCTTATATTCAGACTGCATGGGGATATGACACTCCTCTTCTCTACGGTTCTGAAGAAGCCGCACAGGAAGCAGTTGATGCATTTAAATCAACGCTCAATATCAATGAGGCTGACGGAGACACTGTTGATGAGAGAATTGAGCTCTCACCTCAGCCGCAGGCTTCTGTTGTTCTGATGGATCAGTATACCGGACAGGTGAAAGCCATCGTCGGTGGACGCGGCGAAAAGAAATCCAGTCTTTCTCTAAACCGTGCCACAGATTCTGCAAGACAGCCTGGATCCTGTTTCAAGATTCTTGCTGCTTATGCACCGGCACTTAACGAAGGAAAGATCACTCTTGCAACAACAATTGATGATGAAGAATATGAATATAAAAACGGACAGTCCGTAAACAACTGGGATAAAAAATATATCGGTCCGACACGTGTCCGTTATGGAATCGAACATTCTATGAACGTCCTTGCCGTTAAGACATTAACCGACTATGTTGGTGAAACGGAAAGTTATGATTATCTTCTTGATTTTGGATTTACAACACTGACTGAAGATGATAAATATTCACAGGCAAAAGCTCTTGGTGGTATCACAAACGGTGTATATAATATTGAGATGACAGCTGCCTATGCAGCAATTGCCAATGGAGGAACTTACACGAAGCCGATTCTTTACACACAGGTTCTGGATCATGAAGGAAATGTTCTTCTCGATAACACAACCCCTGAGACACATGAAGTCTTAAAAGACTCCACTGCTTATCTTCTGACAAGTGCAATGGAAGACGTTGTCAACGGTGCCGGTGGAACCGGTGGTTCTGCAAGATTAAGCAACATGCCTGTTGCCGCTAAAACAGGTACCAGCCAGGAAAGCCGTGACTTGTGGATTTCAGCATTTACGCCTTATTATACAGCGTCTGTATGGGGTGGATATGATGAGCATAAGACAATGGATCGATTAAGCCAGAACTGGCATCAGAAACTTTGGAGAAATATCATGGAGCGTATCCAGGATACAAAAGGACTTGAGTACAAGAACTTTGAAATTCCATCCTCTGTCGAAGAAAAGACTGTTTGTACTAAAACAGGACTCCTTGCCACAAGCGGTTGTCCTGCTATTACAGAGTATTTCTCAAAAGACAATGCTCCGACAAAGAGCTGCAGTGGTCATTATGTTGCCCCATCAAAAAATCCCAAGAAAGATGATTCTGAGAGTTCTGATGAGAACACACCTGCTACAGGTACCGATTCTTCCGGAACAACATCATCACCGGATTCTTCCTCTGGTGGAACAACAACCGAACCCGCTACCGGCGGAGACTCTGGTGGAACAACCGGAACAACTACAGGTGATACTTCCGGCAGCACTACTGGTAGCGACACTGGAAGCGGAAGTACCGCTGGAAGTACCGCTCAATAAGTAAATTATGCGCCGCAAGGCACACCTGAAAAGGAGAGGCTATACAAAACGCCTCTCCTTTTCGCATACTTATATAACTGATTGCTCTTGTCATCCTGTCCGTATCTCTCTGATACAGTTTTCTGCTATCTTGTTTTACGGTTAATATATCTTGCTTTATATTTGGAATATACAATCGTCTGATCTTTATATAAACTATAATATCCGGAAACCGCATAGCTAATTGATATCGCGATCAGATAATATGCTGCTCCTGAAAATCCAAACAGTTCGAATGAAATCAGCATTGCCGTAATCGGACAGTTCGTCACTCCGCAGAAAAGTGCAACCATGCCGGCTGCCGCTGCTAATTCCGGTGAAAATCCAAGTATTCCACCGGCAACACATCCAAATGTTGCACCAATACTGAATGCCGGTACAATCTCACCACCACGATATCCTGCCCGCATCGTAAGTGCTGTAAGTAACATTTTCCATAAAAAATCAAGTGGTCTTGCTTCACCGTTTTCAATAGCTCTTGCGATCAATCCGCTTCCTGCTCCCATATAATCTTTTGTATTCAGACATATTGTGATCAGAATGATCACTCCTGCTGCAACAGCAATTCTAATATACGGATTTTTCAGATACTTTGCATACAACTGCCCCACTGTTTTTAGCAAGATACAGAATAGAATACTTAAAATCCCACACCCCACTGCGATCAGTGCCATCTTAAGTCCTGTCTCCACAGTAAGTCCCGGGATAGAATGTACTGGAAATGTCTCCGGATCAATCCCCATTCCTGTTGCAAACTCTGCTGCAATGATAGCTGCGATCACACACGGAAGAAGTGCTGCGTAATACATTACCCCCACGCTCACAACTTCCATTGCAAAAACTGCTGCTGCCATCGGTGTTCCAAACACGGCTGCAAACGCTGCACTCATTCCACACATAATCATCACATGGTGATCAAATTCATCTAAATGAGCCAGTTTTCCAAGCCAATTTCCAATACTTCCACCAAACTGTATCGACGCACCTTCTCTTCCTGCCGAGCCGCCGGTAAGATGCGTCAATAATGTTGACACAAAAATCAATGGTGCTGACAGAAACGGAACATCATCCTTTGATTTAATTGTAGCAAGTACCTGATTCGTTCCTCCGTCCTGCCTTCCTATCTTCTCATACATAAATACAATCAGAACTCCTGCAACCGGCAAAAGCATAAAAATCCAATTATGTGTATCCCTGTATTCCGTTGCTGCCTTGATACATCCTGCAAATACTGCACTCGCACCGCCTACAACCAGACCTGTCAAAACAGAAAGCCCTATCCATTTCAGAAAATTTCCCGTGTTCTGTCGGATCCTTTCATAATAATACTTTATTACTATTTTTGTATCATGAGAATGTTTTCGTTTTCCCATCTCCGCATTTTCTGTATTTTCTTTTTCTTCCATTTACATTTCCCCTCTTGTATTTCTCTTTTATTCCGAACTCTGATTACTTTCTTATGTTCAGATAGAATACCTTGCCTTATTTATTATAAAATGATTTTCCTCACCATGCAACACAGAAAAAAGATGGTTTTCTCACATTCGAACGTTTCTTGTTCGTTGTGTCAAACCATCCTCTAAATCAATTATTTTTACCTCTACCTTATCATTTCATTCTTTTTATACTGCTTCTTCTTTTGTATTCACACTCTTGGATTCTCTGTCCTCTTTGAATTTATCATAATATGCAAACATTCCTGCAAGGAGTGTTCCTGAAATAGAATGCCATGTACAAGATACTGCACAGATGATTGCTGACTCCGGTGTGGATGCAAACTGTGCTGTTGTTGTTGCAAGGTTTGTTGCAAGTCCTGCATTCTGCATACCTACCTCGATCGAGATTGTTCTCTTCTTCGCTGTATTCATTCCTGTGAGTTTACCAGCTCCGTATCCAAGCAGATATCCAAGTCCATTATGAAGAAATACTGCCACGAAGATTACAACACCGGACTCAAAGAATTTGCTTCCCTGAGAAGATACTACACCACCAACAACACATGCAAGTCCGAGCACTGCGATACCTGGCATGACTTTCTGAAGTTCTTTGAATGTTTTATTTTTTCCTAACAGATAGTTAAGTAAGAATCCTACTGCTACCGGGAAGATAACTGTTTCAATAATGGATACAAACATAGGTAGTCCTTTGATTGAAATATGTGTACCACTTGCCAGCAGTGAAACCATAAGTGGTGTCATAACTGGTGAGAGCAGTGTTGAAACTGTTGTCATTCCTACGGAAAATGCTACGTCTCCTCCACACAGATAAGACATAATATTGGATGACACACCACCCGGACAACATCCAACAAGGATCAGTCCCAAAGCGATTCCATCCGGAAGATTCAACGCCTTTGTCAGTGCAAATGCAAGAAATGGCATAATCAGATACTGGGCGATAGCTCCGATGCAGATATCAAACGGTCTCTGCGCCAAAATCTTAAAATCCTCTGTTGTTAATGTCAGCCCCATACTAAACATGATCACTCCGATAATAATAGACTGACAGGTAAATTTATTGGATACCGGATCGACAAACAAAGCGTTGTTAACCCATCCCATCATTGTCGGGACAAAGAATGTCACTACTGCAATGGCAATAACAACCACTGAAGTATAATCTGATAAAAATTTGCTGACTTTTTGTAATGCTTTCATTACAATACCTCCTTAGGATTCTTGTTCACCTAAAATTTGTATTCTTCTTGAGATATATTCAAAAAAGTCCCTTTCCAGAACTCAATCTGAAAAGGGACGAATATAATCCGCGTTACCACCCTAATTCCGCAAAAATTAATTCTGCGACACTTCACATACCAACATATGCTATCCATATAACGGTGGATCCCGGCGAGGTTTACTTGCAACATGTTCATCTGCTTTCAGCCCGCTTCTTAGAGAGGATATCCCTACCCGGTTATTGTCTGTTCACACCAGCCACAGACTCTCTGAAAATAATGACGGATACGGTTTTGTTCTCATCAACGAATTTTGGTGAACTGTATTTTGTTTACTCTGACATTATAGTCCTCTGAAATCAGAAATCAAGAGTCTATTTTAATCTTTTTCTTGATTTATTTTAATCTTTTTGTCGTAAAAATTTATTTTCAAGGTTAAATTCATCTGAAAAAATAAAAGAATCATTGGAAAAAATTATTGTTTTTCCTGTTGTTTCCTCGCACTTTTCATGCTACACTGTATATAAGAATCATCGGATTTTAACTTTTCATTGCTTTCTTTTGGAAGTGATGTTTTTTTTGTGATTTTATCTGTTTTCTTTCATTATTTTATCTGATAAAGGGGGATTAGGGAATGAGTAATGAAATAGCGAAAAGACGAAAGCGAACAATTGAAATGACTCAGGGATCTCTTTGGAAAAACATGTTTTTCTTCAGTGTTCCTCTTATATTTTCCCAGATTTTGGAAGTGATGTTCAACTTAAGTGATGTCGCTGTTGTCGGACATTTTGCAGATTACAAAGCACTTGGTTCTGTCGGCTCGACAACTACACTTGTCACACTGTTCACGGGACTTCTGATCGGCTCGGAAGTGGTGTCAACGTTCAGGTTGCCAATAAACTCGGTGCCGGTGATAAGAAAGCTACAAAAGAAACCATTCACTCTGCACTCATTATCTGTGCAGCGGCAGGTATTTTTGTCTGTCTGATCTGTCTGCTTTTTGCAGGACCAATGCTTTCCATGATGAATACAAAGCCCGAACTGCTCGATCAGGCTGTTCTCTACATGAAAGTTTTTGCACTTGGCATGCCTGCCACGGCAGTTTATAATTTCGGCAACGGGGTCTTAAGCGCCCGTGGGGACACAAAGCGTCCGATGTATTACCTTGCATTTGCCGGAATACTTAATGTCCTATTGAATCTGATCTTTGTTATCGTATTCCATATGGCTGCTGTCGGAGTTGCTACTGCCAGTGCAATCGCACAGTACGTTTCAGGAGGATTGATCCTGATCCATCTGATGCGACGCGATAATGAATGTAAAGTTCGTCTGCGCAATCTGCGTTATCATAACATTTATGGAAAAGGAGTTCTTTATCTCGGTGTTCCATCCGGTCTTCAGAATGCGATTTTCGCGATTGCAAACCTTTTTGTTCAATCCGGAGTCAACTCCTTTGATGCGATCATGGTTTCCGGAAATGCTGCCGCTGCGAATGCAGACAATCTGATTTACAATGTTATGTTTGCCTTCTATGTGGCCTGTTCCAGTTTCATGAGCCAGAACTGGGGAGCCGGGAATAAAGAAAGAATGAAAAAATGCTATCTCGTAACACTTACTTATTCTTTCAGTGCAGGCCTGCTTCTCGGAGGAGCACTCTTCTTCTTTGGGCGCCCATTCTTGTCTCTGTTTGCCACAGAACCAGCCGTTATCGCAGCTGGTATGCATAGAATTAGGATTATGGGATTCTCCTATGCATTCAGCGCCTTTATGGACTGTGCGATTGCATCTTCCAGAGGAATCGGCAAGAGTATTGCTCCTACATTTATTGTTATCATGGGATCCTGTGTATTTCGTATTATATGGATCTATACGGTATTTGCTTACTTCCATACAATTCCATCTCTGTATCTGCTGTACATCTTCTCCTGGGGACTCACAGCGATTGCAGAAACCATATACTTTAAAGTTAGTTTCAAAAAAGTGCTTGCATAATAGATTTTCCAAAAAAGAGGGGTTTTCACAGATATCCAACATCTGTAAAAATCTCCTCTTTTTTCTTTCTACTATTTATTCTGCACTTGTTATACTTTTATCAATCCTCAAGTACCAGCTTAGCTGCTCCGCAGATTCCTGCATCATTTCCAAGAGTAGCAAGCTTGAACTTCACATTCTTATTTGCAAAGAACGCTTTTTCCATAAATGGTTTTTCGATAAATGAAAGCAGAACTTCTCCTGCTTTGGACACTCCGCCACCAATTACAAATACAGCTGGATCCAGTACTGCTGCCATATCTGCCATTGCATGTCCTAAGTAATTTCCCATCTCTGTCGCAACTTCAATCGCAACTTCGTCTCCTTCTTTGACTGCATCAAAAACAGCTTTTGCTGAAAGATCTTCTTTTGTCAGGATTGTTGCACGTGTCTCATGCTCCATCTTCTTTCTTGCAAGACGAGAGATACCTGTTGCTGATGCATACTGCTCCAGACATCCGTGTCCGCCACATCCGCAAGTATCTGTCTCTTCCAGATTCACACACATATGACCAATCTCTCCACCTGCTCCGTTCTCTCCCGTCAAGATCTTTCCATTGATGATAATGCCACCACCAACACCTGTTCCAAGTGTGACCATGATCATATTACGGTAACCGACACCGCCGCCTTTCCACATCTCGCCAAGTGCTGCGACATTCGCATCATTTCCAAACTCTGCTGTCAATCCTGTCAGTTCTTCCAGCTCTTTCTTTGCATTCTTATATTTCCAGCCAAGATTCGCAGAACCGTTGACAATTCCATCTACAGTAACAGGAGCCGGCACACCGACACCGATTCCAAGAACCTGTTCTTTCTCAATGCCGTGCTGCTCTAACTTACCATTGATTGCTTCTGCAACATCCGGAAGAATCGCCGCACCTTCATTCTCAGTTCTTGTCACGATCTCCCATTTCTCTACAATAGCACCTGCCTCACTGAACAGACCAAGTTTAACCGTTGTTCCCCCGATATCAACACCAAAACAATATTTCATAAATCTATCTCCGTTTCTTTTTATATTTCACATGAGAATGCGGTACTCTGTAACATTTGTACCGCATCCTCTGTTTCTCTTTTGTTTTATTTTCTTCTCTTTGCCAGATTCTCCTGCACACGTTTGTACAATTCCTGTGCAGCGTTGTATCCCATCTGCTTCTGTCTGTGGTTAACTGCAGCAGATTCTACGATGATTGCCAGATTACGTCCCGGACGGATTGGAATCTTATGGCAGACAACTCGGTTGCCAAGGAACTCTGTATACTCCTCTTCCAGTCCAAGTCTGTCGTATTCTTTCTCTCTGCTCCAGTCTTCCAGCGTAATGACCAGATCGATATTCTGAGTTTCTCTTACGCTCTGTACACCAAACATAGACTTTACATCCACGATTCCGATACCACGCAGCTCGATAAAATGTCTTGTGATATCCGGTGCAGAACCAACTAATGTCTCATCACTGACTTTACGGATTTCAACCACATCATCCGTCACGAGACGATGTCCACGCTTGATCAATTCCAGCGCGGCCTCACTCTTACCGATTCCACTTTCTCCCATGATCAGAACTCCGACACCATATACGTCAACAAGCACTCCATGAATGGAAATGCACGGAGCAAGTTTTACATTAAGCCAACGGATCAGTTCTCCCATAAAGGAGGATGTCTTCTTACATGTACCGAATACCGGAATATCATTTTTCTGAGCAATCTCAATGAAGCTTTCATCCGGCTGAAGTTCATTGCTGAAAATAATACATGGTACTTTATGTTCCAGAAGTTTCTGATAAATCTCAACTCTTTTCTCTTCTGCCAAAGTCTCCAGATAGGCACACTCTACATTCCCTATAATCTGTACACGATTCAGATCAAAATGATCGAAAAATCCTGCCAGCTGAAGTGCCGGTCTGTTCACATCCGGAACAAGAACTTCACGTTCTGTGATATCCACTTCCGGAGTGAGATTTTTCAGATTCATCTTTTCAACGATATCGGTTAATTTCACACCACTCATCTTGTAATCTCCTTTTCCTGTATCTCTTTTCGTTTCAGACATGCTGCCTTGATAAGCTCAAGAGATATATGATATTTACTGCTCGCATAAATCCAACATTTCCCTACATGTCCCATCGCCTGTACATAAGTATATCATGATTTTCTTTTCGATAAAACCCTTAATCATGAAAGAATTGATAAACCGATTCTGCTGCCTTCTCATTCATTGACGGAAGCTGCGCCAGTTCTTCTACTGTTGCGCTCCGGATTGCATCCAGGCTCAGATAATGCCGCATCAATGCCTTTCTTCTGGCCGGACCGATTCCTTCAATATCATCCAAAACGGAATGTACCTGTCCTTTGCCACGTAGCTGCCTGTGGAACTCGATTGCAAACCGATGGGCTTCATCCTGAATTCTTGTGATCAGTTTAAATGCTTCTGAATTGCGGTCAATCGGGATTTCCACATTATTATAATATAATCCTCTTGTTCTATGATTGTCATCTTTCACCATACCACAGACCGGAATATTCAACTTCAACTCATCAAGCACCTGCAATGCAATATTTACCTGTCCACGGCCTCCATCCATCAGAATTAAATCCGGAAATGTTGTAAATTTCCCAGCTTCCGCATTCTCCTCACGTTCTTTTAATCCATGTGTAAAACGACGCGTAAGAACTTCTCGCATACTCGCATAATCATCCGGTCCTTTCACACTCTTGATTTTGAACTTCCTGTAGTCATTCCGCTTTGGTTTTCCTTTCTCATAGACAACCATAGAGCCTACCGATTCGAAACCATTTGTATTAGAAATATCATATGCTTCCATACGGACGATCTGTTCCAGTCCCAGTAAAGATGCTATCTCCTTCACTGCACCGATCGTGCGTCCTTCTTCCCTCTTTAGCCGCTCTTTATCTTTAGACAGAACCATCCTCGCATTCTCTTCCGCCAGTTCTACCAGCTTTTCTTTTGTACCTTTCTTCGGCACACGGATCGTTACTTTCTGCCCCTTCTTCGCGCTCAGCCAGGATTCAAGAAGTTCCTGCTCTTCGATTTCTTCCGGCAGCATCAGTTCACCCGGAAGAAAAGGGGTTCCTGCATAATACTGTTTGATAAAACTGTTAAGAATTTCCGATTTTTTATCCTCTTCGCTGATTCTCAGATAGAATGGTCTCTCCCGATCAATCTTCCGCCACGGATAAAAAGACCTGTACAACTGCATCTTCGTCCTGGCATGCAACTGCCATGACATCTCTGTCTTCCCCACTGGAATCTGTAATCTTCTGTTTCTGAGCCACCTTTTTTACACTATTTAATAACTCTCTATATTCGATTGCTTTCTCAAATTCCAGTGCCTCCGAAGCGGCCATCATCTTATCTTCCAGATCTTTTAAAATCATATCAAAATTTCCATTTAGAAAACGGATCACCTCATCAATGGATTTCCGGTATTCTTCCTGGGAAATGTATCCCTGGCACGGTGCCTCACACTGCTTGATATGATAATTCAGACACGGACGCTCTTTTCCAATGTCTTTTGGAAGTGAACGATTACAGCTTCTTATATGATACAGCTTATGGATCAGATCAATTGTGTCACGCACCGCCTGTGAGCTTGTATAAGGACCGAAATAACGTGCCTTATCTTTTTTCATCTGACGTGCCAGCATAATACGAGGGTATTCCTCTCCTGTTGTCACCTTGATGAACGGATAGGCCTTGTCATCCATAAGCATCGTATTATATTTGGGCCGATGTTCCTTGATCAGATTACATTCCAGAACAAGCGCCTCCAGTTCCGAATCTGTCACAATATATTCAAAGCGGCGGATATGTGTTACCATCTGTTCGATCTTAACCCCTTTATTCCTGCTGCTTTGAAAATACTGCCGCACACGGTTTTTCAGGCTGATTGCTTTTCCGACATAGATAATCTGATCCGTCTCATCATGCATCAGATAGACTCCCGGCCTTCCCGGAAGCTTTTTCAATTCTTCCTGTATATTAAAATTATAATTTTCCATAGATCTTATTTCTTGCCTCTGCTACAGACCAGCTATGTTCTTCTGCAATTTTGGAAACATCATCATACTCGAGTTTTTCTTTCACCACTCCATATCCTGATGCTCTCTTCACATGAACGGTTCCATATTCTGTCTGCACTTCGTCTATTTTCCGCTTAAGTCCATATCTTCTACAAAAATACTCTCTGACACCAAGTGTTGAAGTGTGTTTGAATATCAGCTGTAGAAAATACTCTTTCTGCTCTGCCCTGCACATACATGTAAGCAGAATCCCCGGCCGGTTTTTCTTCATCTGAATGGAGGATGTGTAAACATCCAATGCGCCTTCTTTGATCAGAAGCTCTGTTGCATACCCGATTTCCTCCGAAGTCATATCATCCAGATTACAGCACAGTTCCAAAATTTCTTCTTCTACCTTGTCTTGCGTTTCTCCAAGAATCGCACGCACACAGTTCAGTCTTTCATACTCTCTTTTTCCAAAACCATAACCGATTTCTTCCATCTGCAGAACCGGCATCTGTTCATACTTTTTAACAAAATGCTTCAAAAGTGCGGCTCCTGTCGGTGTACAGAATTCTCCTTCCAGGTCTCCTGCATACATTGGAATTTCTTTCATCAGATACGCTGTTGCCGGTGCTGGCACCGGAAGGATTCCATGTGCACATTTCACATGACCATATCCGACACGAACCGGTGATGCAAGAATCTGATCCACCTGAAGTTCATTCAGCAAATAGCAGACAGCCACAACATCAGCCACTGCATCCATCGTCCCAACCTCATGGAAATGGATTTCATCCATGCGCTGACCATGCGCCTTTCCTTCCGCCTTTGCAATCAATTTATAGACTGCAACTGCGTCCTGTTTTACCTGATCTTCAATTTCTAACCGATTGATCAGACGAACGATCTGGACATTGAATGATGTCCGTGTTCCTGTGTATGCTTCTCTGTTTCTTCTGATTTATGTCCGATCTGCTCTTCCGTCTGCGTATGAGGATTCTCTTCTTCCTGTCCTTTCACAAACACGCGGACCTGATATCCTCTGATTCCGCCTCTTGTACACGCCACCAACTGATATTTTACCCCCGGGATTTTCAGATCATTCAACTTTTTCACCTGTTTTACAGGTTCTGAAAACACCTGCAATAATGAAGCCGTCAGCATATCCCCTGCTGCTCCCATCCCACAGTCTAAATATAATGTCCTCATTCCTTCGTTCTCCTCTCTATGTGATTGATCCGGCTTGCAAGAAATCCCGCGCCAAATCCATTATCGATATTTACAACACTCACTCCGCTTGCACAAGAATTCAACATAGAAAGAAGCGCTGATACGCCACCGAAAGATGCTCCATATCCAACACTTGTCGGAACTGCGATCACCGGGCAATCCACCAGTCCTCCAATCACACTGGCGAGTGCTCCTTCCATTCCGGCTACAGCAATAATGACACGAGCTTCCATTAATTCGTCGAGATGTCCAAGCAGACGATGTACTCCTGCGACGCCTACATCATATAAACGGATCACTTCATTTCCAAGTGTCTCTGCTGTTCTTGCAGCCTCTTCTGCAACAGGAATATCGCTTGTTCCGCCTGTTGCCACAACTATTTTCCCGTCTCCATCCTTTATTGGAGCTTCGCCTATAAACCCAATCCGGCTGACTTCATCATATTGAAGTTCCAGGCGTTCTCCCACGTAAATTGCTGACTCCTTATTCATTCTTGTGATCAGGACTGCTTTCTGTCCCTTTCCTTCATTGCTTCTGCAATCCGGAAAATCTGTTCCGGTGTCTTTCCTTCTCCATAAATCACTTCTGCCACACCCTGGCGCATGGCTCTGTGATGGTCAATCTTGGCAAAACCAAGATCTTCAAAAGGCTCTTCTTTTAACTTCAAAGCTGCCTGTTCTACATCCATTGTTCCGGATGCTACCTGTCTTAAAAGATCTATCATTTCCTTTTGTTCCATCTTTTTCGCCTCATTCTAATTCTTCTTATCCAGGGTTTCATTCATACTTCCCATTCTGTACCCTGTTAGATCCATTGTAACATAAGTGAATCCGAACTGCTTAAATTGTTTTACAATATCCTCACGGACTTCTTCCTGAAGCAACTTCAAAAACTCTTCCGGCAGTACTTCGATCCTCGCCATCCTTCCATGCATACGGACACGAAATTGCCGGAAGCCATGTTCAAGCAATAACTGTTCTGCGTTTCCACCATGATTAACTTCTCTTTGCTGATTATTTCTCCGTATACAAATCTTGAAGCCAGACAGGCAAAAGATGGCTTTTCCCAGGTTGAAAGTCCCATCTCTTTTGACAATTCACGAATCTCCGCTTTTGTAAGTCCTGCTTCGCGCAGTGGACTTTTTACTCCTAATTCCGCCACAGCCTGAAGCCCCGGTCTGTAGTCGCCAAGATCATCCATATTAGAACCTTCTGCAACATAAGCAATTTCATTTTTCTCTGCAATTGCTCCAATCTTTTCAAACAGTGCATGCTTGCATAAATAACATCTGTTCGGTGGGTTCTGAGAAAATCCTTCAATCTTCATTTCATCCACCTGACAGACCTTATGACGGATATCTTCTTTTTTGCAAAATGCAATTGCCTCATTTAGTTCTCTCTTTGGAAAGGAACCGGATTGTACTGTGATCGCCATCACATTATCTCCCAATATCTCATGTGCCACCTTTAATAAAAATGTAGAATCAACTCCACTGGAAAATGCAATCGCAACACTGTCCAGTTCTTTTATGTACTCTTTTAAATGTACTAATTTATTATGTAATTCATCCTGCATCTTTTTCCTCCTGTCTTGTTACTGTTCACACGATGTGCGACCAGCAACGCATCTCGCCATTTTAAATCGCCTTTGGCATGGGGCGAGATGCATTCAAGTCAAAACACGCATCCTCCGTGTCAATCAGCGGAGTGATTGACAG
>ENA-OQLB01000673-OQLB01000673.1-human-gut-metagenome-genome-assembly--contig:-NODE-673-length-18021-cov-2.820163_pt1 | contig 18021 bp, 23 predicted proteins | sample MGYA00242656_ERZ504813 | MGnify/ENA primary metagenome ERZ504813 (study PRJEB26092, sample SAMD00036388) | human gut metagenome | host: Homo sapiens | study: EMG produced TPA metagenomics assembly of... | reverse complement strand
AACCGATTCATCCATATCTAGCCAAGCGCGCGCACATGCCAAATCCAGCCCATCATCAATATCAATGCTCGTTCTTTTATCTAAGATGTACCGATAGGGATTGTGCCCGTGAAAATATTTCCACTCAATCATTTTTTCACGCGGAGCAAGTAAAATGCCGTCCGTTACAAAATATAACGGCGGAAGCTGTTGGGATGGAACATGTTTGATTCCAAGTTCATAATTGACGGGGCCGTTATCATCCCACAGATATCGCTTGAATTTTTCCATCGACACCAAGGAGTCATACCCCTGTTCCAATGCCTCATGGTAGAGCTTAATCGCTTCTTTATAGTGCCGTGGAAAAACCAACGGTGCTGTACAAGTAGCCCAGAGAATATCATCACCCGGAACATTTTCGCAAATATGGGCAACGACCTCACCAAATGTTTTGGTCTTTTCATCGCAAAATTCCGGTGCACGTTTATGTGTCAGTACTCCTTGAGAGGAAGCCATGGCAAGCATTAAATCAGAGTCAGAAGATACGACAATATTGGTAATTGCATCCACCTGTTTTAATTGATTGATTTTGTTAATTAAAAGATTTGTTCCTGCAAAGGGTGCAATATTTTTGTTTTTTAATCTACGGCTTCCCTCACGAACGGGAATAATTGCTGTAATGCTCATACAATCCTCCTGCTTTATTTCTTTTTTATAATTCTTTTTGCACTACAAAGCAGTGTATAATACACTTTTCTATAGCACATTAAAACGGCCACCATCGGGATCAGAATCAAGATATAGTGTTTAGAATAAACATATAACCACGCTGTCACGCACAACATAAGCCAAACGAAAAAGGATGTAAAAATACTTTTCTTCGGTAACACATCTTGCGTATGACTTGCTCGAATTGCAAAAATCAGAAAACTCGAAAGGGCCGTGGCAATTGTTGCGCCTTGAACACCAAACCATTTTACAAAGACAATGTTCATTACTGTATTTGCAATAGCACTTATTACTGCCGATTCGCCCATTGTTTTGGAATCTTTTTTTGCAGAAAGAATCGCTCCCAAATAACCAGAAGCCGTATTGATCACGCTACTGATAAGCAAAAACGGAACATACTTCCATGCAACAAAGAAATCCTTCGCATATAAAACATGAGCACTATGCGGGTCGTCAATATCAGACCAAGTGCCAGAAGAGACATCAGTGCATCCAAAATCTGAAAGGTTTCTTGATAAAACACTTTAGAATCTGCGTTATACTCTTTTACTGCGGAAATCTGCCACGCCTGCAAAAATAGCTGCTGTATCGTATTGAGAATCGTTGGAATCTTATATGCAACGGACAAAATACCATTTGCAGAAACACCAATCAAAAACGACACCACATATTTGTCTGATGCACTATTGATCCACCAACTGACAGCCGTGAGAACCAGAGGTGCGCTATATTTTAAAACCTCCGCCTGTACCTTCTTGCTGATTTTAAGATGCGTATAACTCCATATTTCCAGTCGAACTGCCAGATAAATTGCGGGAATCAACTGGGACGCACAAGAAGCGATGAAAAATCCAGTGACTCCAAGTTCGAAGACCAGAAGAAGCAAAATATTAGTTCCGACTAGGCAAACCGTGCTGATAATTCCGGCTATCGCCATTTGCTTTACAGCTTCACATCCTTTTGCAAATTGCGTCAGGAGTGAATAAAGCAGTGTCGAAATAAAATACAAAAGAATCAGTAGTTCTTCTCCGGCAAAAACATTTGTAATATGAAAAACACTATTGGCAGCTAAAATTGCGGCAAATATGAATGCCGCAACTGAAATACGCCGCAACCCAATCGAAAAAATATCGGCCCGATCATATCTGGAATCCATGCTGTAACGCATAACACCATCGACAATATTCACCGATAGAATTGGAATTAGAAGCGAAACAGTCGAAACAGCCAAATCGTATGTTCCGTATTCTTCTGTTGTCAGAACGCTGGTGTAGAGCGGAACCATCAAAAACGTCAGAATCTTGGTCGAGAAGCTGCTGATGGTAAGAATTCCTGTATTTTTATCAGGTATTTATAGCGATTATCCATCCTATCACCTTCTCAATCCAAAATTGCATCCAAGGATTCCGGTGCATCCACATCGGAAAGCTTATCTTTCAAACAGGTTTCGCTTAAAATCTCGCTGATTTTCCTTGTGTTGACAGAAGCAGCTGGGTTTCCGCATAAATCGCATAATTTATAGAGGAAATGGATTTTCGGCTTTCTCTTGCAACATACTGACGCTCAAACGCTTCCGGAGTTGACTGTTAGAAAAATATGATCGGAAAAATCACGGCCTAGCTGAATCGCTTCCCAAGGAATTGCGGAATTATTATCCACATTCAACCCGGCAGAAACAAATCGGTCGATGGAATCACGCGGATGCACTTTAACGATCAGATTTTCATTTCCAATCAGTGCGGCCACCTGTTTAATTACATTAAGTTCACCGACTGGCGCACCACCCTCAAAATCAAATACGCTGGAAAAGAAAATATACTTTTGAGGATAAACCGCTGTTGACGTATGAAATAGCTTTGAAAGAACTTGCGCCGTTTTTTCGTCGGCCTCAATTTTGGGAATCTGTACTGGATTCAAATGACCCTTATAAAGTTCCGGATAAAAACAATAGAAGTTGTGCTGGCATTCTAAGAGTGTTTTCTTTCCTAGAATTTTCCGTAGTGGGTTTACGATTTTATCTTTTTTTGCTAGATACTCTCCATCTGCATAAGAGAAGATACCCTCCTCAAATCGAGAGACTTTAATTTGAGGATTCTTCTCATAAAGTTCTGCGAAAACAACTTTAAGATTGTCAAATTGATTATAATAGATCAGGTCATCATAAAAATCAGATTCAAATGGATTTCCAAATCCACCATTTCCAACTATTTCTTTTATGGTAACAGACAAATTTTCTTTTCGGTTACTAGATTGCAAATTCATTTGCTCCCTGCATTGCCATAAATAACAGCTATTGAAGACTTTCAACGTTGATAAGCGATCGATAATTTGTCCAGCATTTCGTGAAAGATTGGAAAAAGCAACCGTAACCGAATCTTTTGAAAAGAGAACATTTTTCAGTTGAATGGCTTCAATAAGTTGAAAGTATGTATTACAAACACACAGTATTTTTCTCATGATGTCTCGATCCCCTTGATGAGTGTATTACTGTAAATCCTTGCTTTTGGCGAAATAACCGTGGCTTCTTCAGGAATATTGTTTGTTACGATTGCGCCCGCTCCAACTTTTGAGCCTGAATTTATCGTAACGCCCCCCAATTATAATAGCTCCAACAAATACACTTACATTATCTTTGATAATTGGGGCTTTTCCATTTTTGTAGCCGATAGTTACTTGTTGGTTTACCCCAAAATTTTCACCAACTCGTTCAGCCGCAATAATTGTGGCAAATCCATGTTGAATATACAGCCCCCCGCTTGCATATCCGGACGAATCATCAATGTTTCCATCGGCGGAAAGAAGATTCTTGTAAAGAAATCTGCTACATATGATTTTGCATAATGAAGTCTATACTGTAATAAATTTCGAAATTCTTTTTTTGCTAAAAGTGTATCACCGAAAAAGCAAAAATCCGAGCATACCTTTTTATCAATTTCTTTCCAACGCTTTAAATCTGCATGAATCATCATCCATGTTTTTGATATATGGCACAACCACCAAAGCGGGACAACTCTCCACAAATTAAGAATTAGTTTTATCCTTTTTAGCATCTTTCTTTATTCTCACTCTTTCAATCAAATAATCCAATCAAAAAACTCACATAGTTTTCAAAACTATAATTTAACGCTGTTTTTTTTGCATTCTCACTTAGTGTGCGATACCGATTTGGATTCCGGATAATATTTATAATCGCTTGCAGAAATGCATCCGTATCCCCCATTGTATCTATGAGCGCACCATTTACTCCATTTTCAACAACTTCGGACACCCCACCAGATTCTGCAAAGCCAATCACGGGTACCCCGAATTTCATTGCTTCCAAGACCACCGATGGAAATGTGTCTACGCGTGAAGTCATTGCTAGAACATCTGCTGATGTGTATAGTGCGGCCATCTCATCAGCTCCCGTTAATTTTCCAAGATATACAAAATTTTGAGGGGGTTTGTTTTTTGCAATACAAGTGTCATAGAAGCTTTCTTTTTTTCCCGCCCACACAAATAAAATTTCTGCAGGAACCAACCTTGACATTTCAAGAAAATAATCAAACCCTTTGCGGCTTGTTGTATTCCCAATGCCAACCACTATTCGTTGGCCGCTTCTTTTACGGATCCTTTCTTCAAGGATTTGCGATGCATTGAATATTTTTTGTTGCGAAACATCTTGAAGATATATTCCCTGCGGCTTCACCATCTGTTGGTTTGATACTTTACCATAATTTGATGTGATTTTCTCTTGCATTTCATTCGTTGGAAATACAACATAATTGGAATAGTCAAGAATTTCTTTGAGTTGATTCTCAATCTTTAATTGTTTAATCACATCGGGCATTTCGTGTATTAACGAAACCACTTTTATGCCACATTCATTAGCCATTCTAATACAATCCCCATTAACTGCGGTGTTAGCTAACAAGTTATTATAGCCGGCTCTTTTTAATTCGAGGAAAATTTTATTTAATTTTCTTTTTGAAAGAAACACCTGTAGGGGCGCAATTTGAGCATACTCATCATTGAGTTCGCCAAACTGCCTTGATAAAATACAAATATCTTTTCCTTGGCGCTTCATCTCTTTTGCAATATTCTCGGCCAACAAACTTGCTCCCAACCGATTTGACTCATGGGATAATATCACGATGCCTTTTTGTGTGCGTATAGGTTCTATATCCATTGTATATTTCCAATCGGATGGATTTTCAATGATAAGTTTTGCTTTGAAAATAAATTTACGGACATAATATGTTACTATATTCGTTTTTAAGAATTCCATTATCCTCACCATCATAATGCAACTTTTCTGCCCACAAGAATGCCCAAAACCACACATAATATAGCATAGGATTTGTTCCACCTGCAACTACGAAAGAAACAATAGCAACTGTATAACTAAAGCATTTATTATCGTGGTTTTTAGTCATTCTTTTCCAAAGCGGTTTTATAAATGACCATAATACAAATATAATAATACCTATCCCTATCAATCCACATTGATATAAAAGTGCATGATAATAAACTTCATACGACCACATAGTTGACTTGTTCGCTAAACTCGTGGATACATATGAATTTAACCCATGTCCAATAAATACACCGTGAAAGCTATTTAGCCACCCATTAAGAAGTGCCGTTATATTTCCACCACGCTTTTGTGCCCCGATTGCCTTTGAGCTCAGTCCATAAATCACCGTATTTATAGCTTGCTGAAAAACATTTGTTATGTTTAATGTCTTTCCGATATAATTCATGGCATAATACAGAAATATTCCACCAACTAAAACAGCAGCAATACTTTTTAGAAGAATTTTTGCTGAGCATTTTCTCATAATCCGAATTGCCAAAATGAAAAATGCCCCCGCCATTAAAATTTCGAGAGTTTTTCGTCCGCTGATAACCGCATATGAACATCCCGCAATAACTCCCACATATAGGCAATATCTTTTTGGCTTCGATAGTGTTTTTGTCGAATAGAGCATCGTGATCATATACGGAAGGATAAAGATAAGTGCTGGTTCATTAGACATTCTGAGCGACAATTCATTTGATTTTATAACTGCACTTGAAACGTACATCAAATTAAAAACGGCCAATTTAGGAATGACTCCAAAGTTTGCCATTATCGCTCCAATATTCAGAACGGTAATGGTTGTCCCACCATAAATTAAAAAAGACTCAATATACTCCCACCGTTTTTTCTTTGTAAATATCATGCCGAGAAAAAAAGATGCTATCGGAGTAATGAAATAATAATTCACAAGTGCATAATCAACGCTTGCAAATTTGTACCCAGAAAGAATTCCATAAAAAAGAGAAAACCCAAAATATCCGATAAATCCAATTATTGCTACGTAATAAGTTTTTTTCACTCGTGTTTTGCAATAGAGATTTTCCATAAAGCTTATCCCACACAGGAGAACAAGTAATGCCGTTTTTGTACCCGCATATGCTCTTGGAACTGCCGTCATCAAAAAAAGCCATATGGTTCCAATCAAAAGATAAAGAATGTCTATCGTGTTTCGACCATTTACTTTTATGTACATAATAAATATTCCTTAGGATGGAAAAGTTTTATATTTTCCTTAAAATGTCTTTTTCCCCATTCTTCCACGCTTATAGTCCATATATGCTATTGTAAGCATTTTGATTTTTGTGACTTTATCATTCTCAAACCATAAAACATGTCCGAGATGTTTTATGGTTTGAGCCACATTCAAGAAGATACGTTTGAAAGGTGAATAGAATTTTTTATTGTAGTAAAATCGGTTTCTAAAGATGTAATAATGCCGAACTGGATTATGGCTTGTATGCTTTGAACCATTGTCATCACCCAATTTCTGATTCAGGACAGCCCCATATACAACATAATCTTATAGTTTTTCAGCACAAGCTGCCTGCAAAAATCGACTTCACATCGATCAATAAAATAGTCCTCGTCATATCGCAAATGGTTTTGGCAAATAAGTTTCACGTTGACAAACGATCCTGACGTAATCACCCATGGAACGCATATTTCCTTTTCTTCTCTCCGGAAAGACGAGTTATCATAATTGATATACGGTGCAACAATCCCGACCCTACGAGTTATATACTCCCTATTGCTTTCAATATGTGTTTTAAGCAACTCAATATTATCGCTTGTAAATACACTGTCTTGATCAAGCAAACAAAGATAGTCTATACTTCCTTGAACCTTATTGAGCACCCAGTTAAACGAAGCAGGGAGTCCGATGTTTCCTCCGTTCCAATGATATATAATATTGGTGCAGTCTTCCCAGCTTAATAAGTCGAATATATTGGAATTGTCCAAAATATATACAACATCAAATGATTTGGCATATAGCTTAACTCTTGTCAATTTCTTCTTTTGGAAGATTATAAATTACTACGCATGCTGCATACTTCATATTTTTGTATCTATCCACTTTCCTAAAGCAATCATCATTTTGTTTTTTATGGCCAGTCTTATTTGATTCGGAATAAACGGAATTAGTGCTAGACGCACTTTCATATAAAGTTGGTGAATTATTCCCACTTTTGGTCTTTCAGCAAAATCAATATCTTTGTATTTGTTTTTCAGGTGACACAAGACAGTTCTATCCCACATACCTTTTTCAATCCCAGCTATAATTGAAAAACGTTTCGTAAAACAATTGCTCGATTCTCATAAAATACTTTACTACAGTTTGGATTATTTGCGCATTCCAAATATTTCAGTTCAAACTCACGATCTGTCAGTCCATTTGCGAATTCGTTTTGAATAAATGCGCTTGATGCAAGATATGCTACAAAGCTGTGTGCATATCGTTCGTCCATACGGATATAACGAATTAGACTTCCAGCGATTTTGGCTCTGTAGAAGTGTCCCTGTGGTTCAAGCTTACAATATGCAATTTTATGACTTTTCACCTCTTTTAGCAACTCTTCAACATAAGCATTATTTACTGGATTATCAATGAATGCATCCCCCAAAAAGACAAAATAGTAATCAGATGGATACGCTTGTGAAGCTTTATATACACATTCCGGCAATGTTGCTTTTTCGCCATTATACATAGGTATCCATCCACTAGAAATTTTTTGACTGTATTGTGGACCGCAAATAGATAGAATGCAAATATAATTTTCCGGACTCCAATTTTTGTGTAGAACACTTATAAAATTCTCGCATATGTCGATATAACTGCTATGCGTTGGGACAATAATTATATATTTCTTTTTCATAAGAAATTTTTATCCTATAAATTTGTTTAACGTTTCTCCGTTCAAAAAATTATTTTTGACCATAAGAATTCAGTAGGATGATGGCTTTTCCCTTTTCATATATACTGTAGTATTTCTTTACTTCCTCAGCACTTTCTCAAACATAAACTTCCGCAGCCAATTCGGAGCCAACGATGATCCGCTACGAATCACACAACTCTTAATGTACTGTCCTACTCCAATGAATCCCTGTTTCTTCATAAATTTGAACAGCCTTGCCTGAGTCTTGGCATACTTCCAACCAGCACGCCGTTTATACATATCCGAGCCTGCCCGCATATGGAGCAACGGCTCTTGAATGTTATAGCCTGATACCCTGTCATCAGCATCCTTAGCCAAAGGTAATAGTCCTCCAGCAGGTAGAAGTCCTGGTAAGAACCAACTGCTTCGACTGCGGACTTCTTATACATCACACAGGGTGATTAAACGGATTACGCTTCTTTGCAAACTCTACAATTTCTGCATTCGTCTCCGGCGGCACCCGTTTCGTATCAACGGTGTTCGGATCAGTGGTAAACTCCTCCACAATGCCGGAGCAAATGCTCACTTCCGAATGTGTGTTAAACACAGCAATCTGTTTTTCACAGCGATCCGGGTACGCAATGTCATCACTGTCCATTCGGGCGACCAACTCATTTTTGCAATACTTGATTCCCTCATTCAGCGCATTGCCAAGCCCACCGTTTTTCGCAAGTCGGACAACATTTAATGTGTCACCCATCTCCTGCTGCTTTGTAGCAATCACGCCATCTAGCTGTTCGTTCAGCGGTCCATCACATACCAGCACAAAATCATTTGTGGAGATCGTCTGCGTTTGTATGCTCTCTATCGCCTGCTTCAGATACTCCGGCTTCTCTTTGTGATAAACCGACATAAGAACGGAGTATTCTCTGTATTCCACAACACTCATAGTCCCTCTCCACATATCAAAGATTACAGCCCAGACTCATTCTCCAAGAGTCTGAGCCGTTTATTCCTTATAAAGCTCTACTAATCGTCCTCAGCAGTGTGAGCCACACTGCTGCTATGTCTCTTGTACCGCTGCATTGGTCCCCACTACGCTCTAAATTGCACCATTTTTGACGCTATGGTAGCCCCCGTCTTTAGTCCTGATAGTACTATCACCCGCCACGGTAGCTCATGTGTTTATTCCAGGTTCCACTCATCCACGCCATCGTAGCTTCCTTGTTTATGCCGGATTACCCCAGACGAATGAGCATAAGATCATCAGTACCAACCTGTTATCTCCAAGACCGGGATGAAATCGCAGATGATGTTATCACGGTCCAGCCCGATAACGCTATGTGAAAGTCACCACAGTATCGTCAGTACCCTCACAGTGCCATCTGGCATAAACCCACGAGCTACGGTCGCATCCATAAAAGTGCTTTTCAGGGCGTTAAAAGCTCAATTCAACCTCATTTTGCCCGCTCTCACGCTCAATCTCTCGGCATTTTGCACTCCTAGAAGCAGTATTTCAGCCTTATACCGGTCAATTTACCAACTTTCTAACGCCACGCCACCGTAAGAGGTGTATTTATGCCTGACTCCACTCTGGAATTTTCTTCAGTTTTTAGCAATTCAAATGTACAAAAGCGTCGATATTTAGTGGTTTTCTCCACTCATGGCGGTGGTTTGGCCCTCGGAAACTCCCTCGGTGCTTTCTGGTATAAACAGGATCTTCACGGTTGCCAGCATGATCTTCAGGTCCTCCACAAGGCTTGGGTGGGCGATGTACATCAGGTCCATCTGCAGCTTATCATACGGTGTCGTGTTATATTTTCCGTACACCTGTGCATAACCGGTCAGACCGGCCTTGGCCTGCAAGCGCAGGGCGAATTCCGGCATCTCCTCGCAGTACTGGGCGGCAATTTCCGGGCGTTCCGGGCGGGGGCCGACGATGGATAAATCACCCCGGAGGATATTCAGCAGCTGGGGCAGCTCGTCCAACCGGCAGGCACGGATGATATGGCCGACTTTTGTGATGCGGTCGTCCTTGTCGCCGGTGGAGAGGCGGGCGACACCATCCTTTTCGGCATCCACCCGCATGGAGCGGAACTTCAGGATCTCAAACTGCCCGCCATCCTTAGTCAGACGCACCTGCTTGTAGAATGCCGGGCCGCCATCCGATTTGACCGCAATGGCAGTGATGAGGAACAGCGGACTGAGAACGACCAAGCCGATCAGAGAAATAATGATATCCACGGCCCGCTTGATGAACAGATATTCCGGGCTGGCCATATAGCGGCCGACACGCAGCATGGGCAGATGGAACATGTGCATCGGCCATGCGCCGCTCATGATGACATCGCCCACGCGGGGGATGACGAACATGTTGATGCCCTGACCGACACAATATTTCAGGATAATATTTCGCTCGTGGCTGTGGACACCGCTGACAAAAACAGTCTCCATGCCATCCAGAACATTTAGATCAGCAAGACAGTCTTCGGCACTCATGGTCAGCTGCACATTATATTTGTGGTTCAGACCATATTCGTTGATGAGCTTTTCCATGCCATGACGCTCATCGTAAATGATGGCTGTCCGCTGTGGCGGGAACGTCTGGTAATACCATTTGTGCGCACAGGATGCCCAGACAGCCGCCATCACAAGCTGCCCTGCAATGGCTGCGATGCCGGGCCAGAGGTTGCAGAGCTTCGCCGCCATCAGGCAGATGACGATATAAAGAATGCCATCCGTTGCCATGGCCGCAAGGAGCTGTCCATAGACCAGCTCGGAGATCCGCTGCATCGACATCCAGAACGCATCGTAGACTTTGCCCAGCGTGATATACAGCACAAAAAAAAGCGCAAGGATGGCCAGATTGCCCTTCCATGAAACTTCGTGTACACCTGCTCGGAATAATACAGGAGCCAGCATGCCGCAAACGGCAGCTCAATCATCAGGACGTCCAGAATCTTTACGACCCGCAACATCACATCATGTTGAAATTTCGACATAACTTCCTCCCGATTTTCCACTCTTGACTTTTGCAGAATTGTAACCTTCATTCTCCCCACCGATGGTTCACGGAGAGCCGCCGATGAGGAGAGTGCTGCCTACAATCGCTGATGACGGGCAGAGGCCCTGCCCGGGAGAAAGTCACTTAACCGCAAGCGGCTTGTCTCCCGGGGCATCGACCGAATTAGGCTTATGGTCAGCAGGATGATGGTGCCGGACTTGGGCATCTTAAAGGTCAGCTTGCCGTTGACGACAACAGCCTTGATGGCGACCCAGTTACCGTTTGCGTCCTGATACAGAACAACAGCGGTATCGCCGTCCTCCATGCCGGTGACAGTCACGCAACCTCGCCGGTCTTGGAATCGACATTGACGTCGCCGACAGCGCGGATGCTCAGATCCTCGACGGTCTCGACGCCGGCAACAGCAGCAGCCTGTGCGACAGTCTCCCTCGCCGACGACGCGCCAGCTTCTCCTCCGCTCGGTTGTGCCCCTCGGTAGAAACGATGGTCTTGTAGACCATCTTAGTGGTCTCGCTGGCATCGTCGGAAGAAGGAGCAACAATGGTAGAAGCGGTGTCGGAACCGCCAGTGATGCTGGGAACAGTAACGCCCGTTGCAGCGAAAGCAGAGACGCCGACGACCGCAGCCATCGCCACTGCGGCGACTGCCATTACGAATTTCTTTTTCATACAGTTATCCTCCATTTTATTTTTGAGCATTGCCCGATTTCTCGTGGCTGTGCTCTTTATAATAGTAGCCGGACTTGTAGTAGCGGTTATAATACATGCTCGACTTACTATTCACCTCGCACGGTTCAGCACGACGCCCAGCAGCGGCACTTCCGTGCGCTGCAGGAGCTGGACCGAGTTGCCCACGAGCTTACGGGGCGTTTCGCCGCTGCGGACGACCAACACGGTGCCGTCGCAGTGGGTGGCGATATTCAAAGCGTCGGCCACGCTGCCAAGCGGCGGCGTGTCAACGAGGATGACTCCGAATTTTTCGCAGCACTGCTCCATCATCTGTCCAAAGCGCTCGCTTTCCAGCAGGATGGTGGGGTTGGTCACGTTTTTCGCCACCGGAGGATATAGCCGTTGGGGATGTTGGTCTCGTAGATGACATCGTCCAGCTCGGCCTTGCCTGCCAGATAATGCACACCGCCCAGCAGATGGCCGGAGGTGGACAGGCCGTATTTCCGGCGGATCTCCGACTTGCGGAAATCGCAGTCGATGAGTAACGTGGGCGTGCCCAGCTCCGCGATCATCCGCCAGAGCTGCATGGTCACAAAGCTCTTGCCCTCGTTGGGGGTGCTGCTGGTGACCATGATGGTCTTGACGTTACTGCCGCAGAAGCTCAGGTTGACGCGCAGCTGGTTGATGGCCTCGCTCATCTCAAAGGGGAGCTGCGGCATCTTGCCGATCGTGATCTTTTCATCTTCTTCTCCCCCTTGTCATTTGCCTGCCCAATGGAAGGGCTTTTTCTTGTCGTCGTCCCTGTCATCGCTGAAGCTGCCCAGACTCACTTCGGGGATGGTCGTCAACGGCTGGATGCCAAGATACTTGGCGACATCATCCGGCGTCTCCAATGTGTCGTTCATCAGGTACTGCACCAGCAGGACGCCGCAGCAGAGCACGGCACCCAGCAGAGCGCCCAGAGTCGTGTTCTTTGCGTAGCTGGGGCTGTATTTCTGGGAGGGCACCACGGCATCCTCCACCAGATTGGGTGTTTCGGTCTCCATGATCTTGGGCAGATAGATGCGGGCCTGCTTGACCAGCTCGTTCGCGATGTCCGCCGCCCGCTGAGGGTCGGTGTCCGTGACCGTGACGGTCAGGATGCGGGTGCTGCTGGTGTTGCTGATGCTGATCTGCTTTTCCAGCTGGCGATATGTAACGTCAAGGTCGAGGTTCTTGATGACGTCCTGCAGCAGCGGGCGGCTGAGCATCAGCTCCTGATAGTCTGCCGTCAACTGGGAGCCGATCTGCAGGTCGGTCAGGTTGACGATAGAATTGTTGGAGCCGACACCACATAGATGCTGGACGATGCCTGATACTTCGGCGTCACAAAGAAGAAGGTGAAGCCGAAGCTAGAACAGCGCCCACCAGAAAACACGCGATGATCTGCACGATATGGCCCCAGAGCAGGTAAAATACCTCCACGAGGTCGATCTCTTCCTCCGACTTGTCATTCTGCACCAGCGTCGCGGGCGAAGCGGCCGTGGTCGGATTGAGTTCCTGTTGTTCTTTTGTCACGAATCAATAACATCCTTTCCTATTTTGTAATTCAGGTATCACTTTTTCATAGAACAGCTGCAAAACGGTCTCCTGGCGGCTGGTCTCGTCCAGATGATAAGCCCAGAAGCCGTTTTCCACGACATTCTCACCGGCGATGGTGAGGGTGTCCAGCCGCTTATACTGTTTCAGCTTTTCCCCGATCTTTGCCGCCGTGCCGCTGGCGATGTCCGTGACCATGTAGTCGCTCAGGGCATCGTAGGCTTTGGCTGCAAATTCGGTATCCTGCTGCTTCAGTTTTTCTTCTAGGCCGTCAGGAACTGCTGCTGGCGGCGCATGCGGGCGATGTTGGTTTGGTCGTCGATATGATGGCGGCTGCGCACATAAGTCAGCGCCTTCTGCCCGTCCAGCGTCATCGTGTCGCCCTGTACAAGGGACGGGTCAACCTCCGAGAAGTCCGAGGTGATTGTCAGGGTCACGCCGCCCACAAGGTCGGTGACGATGCCCACGGCATCCATGTTGAGCGCCAGATAGCCGTTGATGGGCTGGTCGTCCAGCAGCATGGAGACGGCGAGCTCGGTATTCTCGCAGCTGTTTTTGCCGCCGTTGCCGTAGTAGTGGGCCAGTGCGATCTGCTCGTCCGCGTAGGCGGATACCCCACCCATAACATCCAGAACGGGGACTTTTGTAATGGTGTCACGGTTGATCTGGAGCATCTGCCAGGTTTGGTTGGCGTTATCCACTACCAGCACGATCTGGACATCTGCCTGACCGCCGCCTCATAGCTGTCCACGGCCACGGCCTTGCCTCTTTGTCGATGCCCATCAGCAGGTAAGTTTCCAGCTCCGGGCGCTGCTGCCAGGTCTGGCCGTTATAGGTAACTTCCTTCAGCTCGTCGGAAGTTGCGATGACTTCGCTGCCAACTTCGTCAGAGCCGGTGGAGTACTGCCCGTTTTCCCAGAGGTGGAGGGCCAGACGCCGCAGACCAGCAGGCACACCAGCACCACCAGCACCACCACGGCCTTCACGGCATCTTTTTTGCAAAACGCTTTTTCTGACGGTATTTCACTCTGTCACGAGATGAGGCGACTGTCCAGCATCCGGCGTTCTCGTCCATCCGGTCAAGGAATTTTTCGCCCAGCTTGCGCAGTACCATCTCTCTTCCTCCTTTCAGATTCGGCGGGCGGCTCGTCGTATTGTGGCAGTCGCTTCCCAGCAGGGGAGTCGAGGTCAGCTCCAGAAGCTCCAGCCCCTGCTTCCGGGACCGCCAGTGCAGCAGCGTGTCCGCGTTGACCTGCAAAGCAATGGGGAGGGAGGCCAGCTCTTTCAGCCTGCGGCGGTTGTTGCTGCTGAAGCAGAACCGCTCCGGGTGGACGAGCACCACGTTGAAGTGCAGATCCAGCGCAAGCACCGTCACGGCCTCGGTCTGCTGGTCCGTCCACTCCGAAAAGGCATCTCCAGCATCAGGGTCCGGGTGTTCTCGATGCAGAGCCGCTCCGGGTGATGCTCTTCCACGCCCCGGAAGTAGGCGACCTCGGCAGCTGGAGGATGCAGGCAGATCATCCTGCGCCCCGACAGCTTCCCGCAGCTGTTCCAGCGCCATGGCCCGCCGCTCCAGATACATGGTCACGCTGTTCTGCCCGGCGTAGTAGTGCGAGGTCGCGCAGACCTCTGCCACGCCCATCTCCGCCAGCCTGTGCAGCATCTCGATGGACATCTCCACGCTCTTGCTGCCATCGTCCATCCCCGGCAGGATGTGGGCGTGCATCTCTACAAGGCCGCCTGCATTCATTTTCCGCATCCCCTCCTTCGTGTCGTTCTGATAAGGCCAGAAATGGTATCCTCCATTTGGTTAATGGAAGAAGGCGCTCAATAAATTGCGATTTATCGAACGTTTCACAAGCGTTCGACCACGAATTGCCCCTTAAAAGTTTTCGAAACACGATTTATTTCTTTTCGTTTGCGTGTCATATCAGAGTGAACATATTTTTTTAACGTGACTGCAGCATCTGCATGACCTAACAGCTCGCTCAAGGTTTTGATGTCGCAATGCGCCTGCAAGCAGGTCGTTGCAAAGGTGTGGCGAAGCGCATGAGGATGCGCCTGATGGACACTGGCTTTTTTCAGATAGCCGTAAATGCTCTTACGGTAACATCGAGGTTCGACTGGCTTTTCCTCATTGCCAGAAAGAAACCAAGTTCCGCTGCTGAAATCTTTCGACAACTTCTTCAGAATACGAAGCAGCGATTTAGGAAGGGGAATCTCACGATGGGAATTTTGGGTCTTGGGAGATTGAACAACGACTTTTGTGTGGCCATTTCCACAAGAGATCCGTGTTACTGTCCGCTGAATCGTCACAGTTCCTGCCAATAAATCAAAATCTCCCCATTTCAGTCCGCAAATCTCGCCGATACGCAGCCCTAACTGAAAACCAAGCAGTAGACCTATTTTCCGGGGCGTAGGTGCATCTATTACGAACGACTGTAATTTCTTTTGTTCTTCTGTTGTAAACGGCAGCAGTATTTTTGGGGATTTTTGCGGCAGCTTTACCGTGATCTCTAAAGGGCGAATGAGATGAAAATGCGCTGCATACTTGCAGATGCGCCGCAGCATCGACAAGCACTCCTGTGCCATGGTTGCCCCTAAAGGCTTTTGCTTTCCGTTGGTTGGTGTTATCACTGCCAAAAGTCCCTGCTCCAGAATTTTTTCACTTAATGCACTCACTTTGAAATCCCCGAAAACAGGTTGGAGATAATGTCGTAGAGTATACTGATAGTGTGAGAAAGTTGATTCTTTTACACCCTGCCGGACAGAATACAACCATTGCTCTGAAATTTCTGAAAAAGTAATATCGGTGCTATTCAGGTTATAAATGCCGTACTCTGCCTTTTTGCGGGCAGAGATTTCCCGCACCTCGGCATAGGTTGTCCCATATACATAGCCCCAGCAGGCTTTCCGTCCGCGGAACGGCCTTTGATATATCGGCCTTCCCACCGTCCATCGCTGCGCTTTCGGATGTTTTCACCGCGTCTTGCCATACAATGCCTCCTGCTGACACCTTATTGACCACTAATTACTTGAAAATTGAATTTGTCCCCATTTTCCTGAACAAATTGGACAACAAATCACAAAAAGATTGACTATATCGCCGAAATTTCTCTGGTAAAGAGTACCAAAGTCTATTGCCTATAATGCGATTCAATGTTAAAATAGAATAGCGAAGAAAAAAAGATTGTCCAACACATGGTATCTTCCATTAACCAAATGGAGGATACCTTTTCTTGTCTTTCTGTTGGTTGATTTTCGTACCAACTTTTCGGGAATATCATTCTTGAATATACGGTGCGCTGTACACAAAAACAACTATTTACGCTAATATCTACAAAAAAGGAGAACAGACATATGATATTAGCGACCGATGAAGATACAAAAGTAAAAGATGCCGTTACATTACGTTTCAAAGAGCTTTGCGAGGAACGCAACATAAGTCCCAATGCCCTCGCTGTCCGTTCCGGTGTCACTCCGTCCACCGTTTACAGTATGCTTGATTCCTCTCAGCAGAGCGTCACCGTTCCAACCGTCAAAAAGCTGTGTGATGGCCTCGGAATTACGCTTGTGGATTTCTTTAACGCTTCGATTTTCACCACGATTGATCAGGAAATCCGATAAAAACGCATTGGTGTCGGTTTATCTATTGGAGATGTACCGGCGTTGTACGAAGCCGCTGATTATTTTACGCTCGAATTATAGCCCTGACGTTTTTCTTTTTGCCCTATAACATAGAGATCTTTCTCGGTTATTATCGCAATTTTCAAAAAATAGTGCCTATTATCGCCAGTCAAGAAATTAGTGCAACATTCAAACAGCACATTAGCGATATTCAGTTTGCGGATGTTGCTTGTGCATAAAAAACGCAAACTGCTATAAAGATGCACCGCGCTTTTTGCGCTCTGCCCGCCTTCCACCATTGAAAACGAAAGGACAAAAACATGAAAAGGAGAATCATCGAGTACAAACCAAGTCCCGGCAAACAGAATCTGACACGCCGACTGTATCTTTGCGCTCTGACCTTGTGGCACAGCTTGTGGCTGCCTACCTGCTTGGTCGGAGGGATGGCATATGATGTATTATGATCAGTTCAACACCGGAAAGCGTATTCAAAAACTGCGCAGAGAGCGCTACCTGACGCAGGAAGAGCTGGCCGTCCGCTTGAATGTCAGCGACCGCCACCTCCGCAGTCTTGAGAGTGAGGAGTATATTCCTTCTATTGACCTTTTCATCGAAATCGCTGCATTTTTTGATGTAACACTGGATCATTTGATTATGGGAAAGTCGTTATCTGACCAAGAAGAAAGCTTACGAAACAAGTTGCAGCAAAAGCGTTTGACAAATCAAAAGCTCCGTTTGAAATTGCAGCGTATTATGCAGAAACTGTCTGCAATCGCTGAAGAACTTTAACTCTATATAAAGTTGCGCCCCTCCGGCAGGCAGCATTGCGCTGCTTGTTCAGATGGGTGCTTTTTGTTTTGTACAAAATACTTTTTTGAAAAGCTTCGATTTTATCGTATTTTTTGCAGAAGCGAAATATCGGTTCAGCGTTGTTTTTATATCAAAACCGGAGGTACGACCTCCTAAAAAAGCATTCCGTTTTCAGGTACACTATGGTCACAGCAAGGGCAACACCCCAGACGGGGAGATGCCCAAAGCTGTAAGACGTACCTTGAAAACTGAATATCATTCCCTCGGACAAAACAATGAAACTTCCGTAATTCGCGGCCCGGCCATAAAGAAGGCGGGGTGCTGAAAGCCAATGAGAGGAAGGGTGCAGTCCCCCTCACCGAGGTGTATTCCAACCCCCACCGGGCGTCG